>Ga0187778_10001982_pt1 | contig 14103 bp, 11 predicted proteins | sample 1015_Q2_SP5_20_M_FD_132418 | JGI IMG/M metagenome (GOLD analysis project Ga0187778, IMG submission 132418) | Tropical peat soil microbial communities from peatlands in Department of Meta, Colombia - 1015_Q2_SP5_20_MG | ecosystem: Environmental > Terrestrial > Soil > Wetlands > Peat | place... | reverse complement strand
GGAGTCCATCCATGAGCTTCGTGGTACTGGAATCGGTACTGACATGTCCCCGATGCGGTCACAGCAAGCGCGAAACGATGCCCACCGACGCTTGCCAGTTTTTCTACGAATGCGAGCGTTGCAAAGCGCTCTTGCGCCCCCGACCCGGTGATTGCTGCGTCTTTTGCTCGTACGGCTCGGTGCCATGCCCACCGATTCAACGCGCCACGTCGTGTTGCAAGTAACGCTCCGGCCGCGCAAGAATTCCCACGAGGCATAAAAGGCTCCCCCGCGGACCGTCAGCGCCCAGGGAGCAAAAGGCACACCCGGGACGCTTTTTCTCGTCGGTAAGCTTCTCTCGGACGCGAACTTTTCCATGCGCGGAGCGCACGTCGACTCCCCGCGCGTGGTCGAGGTTCTCCGAACTTGTGCGCATCACGTCCTCAGCCCGATAGCCAACACCGCAAGTTGAAAGAAGCGGCGCACAAAAGAGCGATCGGGATCTTCAAACACAGTGACGTTGTCAAGGCACGCTGTCTGGCTTTTTTTGCGAAGCAAGGTGGGCCGGGTCTTTGCCGTCGCACCTTACGCTCGGACGCGTGGCGAGAGAAACGATCGACCGATTTTTCTTCCGGTTTGCAAAGGCCCGCTTCCCGATCCGGGCTCGCCACAACGGGCCTGCGTCCCGCGAAGTCCTCGTTTCGTGTGGCCCGCACTGCAATATGAGAGTTCTTGCCAACTTGTGCCATTTGGCTTCCGTGGGGGTAAGCTTGCTAACGCTTCTTTGACCGCATTCGTTACCTAGCGACGATCCGGCCTGCGCCATCCCCAACGGTCAGACGAAGGCAAGGCAATAAGTTTCCGGTGACAAGGAGACCGCAATGATTCGCTCAACGATGCCTCACGTGCCACTGTCCGTAAACCACTTGTTGGAGCGCGCGGGACGTCTGTTCCCGCAGGCGCAAATCTTTAGCCGAATGCCCGATAAGTCCTACGTGCAGCACACCAACGCCGACCTGTACCGGCGATCACGGCAACTCGCCGCCGCTTTGCTCGATGCGGGATTAAAGAAAGGCGACCGGGTTGCCACTTTGTGTTGGAACCACTATGCGCACCTGGAGTGCTACTTCGGTATTCCGGCGGCTGGCGGCGTGATGCATACCTTGAATCTTCGGCTCGCGCCGGAGGAAATTGCCTGGATCGCCAACCATGCGCGCGACCGGTTTTTAGTGGTCGACGATGTGCTGCTTCCGCTGCTCGAGCGGTTTCGCAACGCCGCGAACTTCGAACGCGTTTTGGTCGTCCCTTTGACCGGTGCGCCGGTAAAGGCCCCGGATTTAAGCTACGAAGTATTTATCGAGCGTGCGCCCCGGGATTTTTCCTATACGCCGCACGACGAGGACGACCCCGTATCGATGTGCTACACCTCCGGCACAACCGGCCGGCCCAAGGGGGTGGTCTACTCGCATCGCTCAACCCTGTTGCATACGCTCGCGGTCACCGCGACCGCGACGAGCCGGGCTCTTCCAAGCGATATGGTTTGCCCGGTCGTGCCGATGTTTCACGCCAACGCTTGGGGCATGCCATATTGTTGCGCGATGGTCGGAGCTTGCCTGGTCATGCCCGGTCCGCACCTGGCACCGGCGGACCTGTTGGATTTGTTTAACACACACAACGTCACGTTGGCTTTCGGCGTCCCGACCATTTGGCTAGGAATTCTGCAGTTGCTCGACAGCGAGCCGAACGTCCGTCATTTGCCCGCCGGGATGCGCATGACGGTGGGCGGCGCGGCACTGCCCGAGGCGGTAGTGCGCGGATTTGCTCGGTACGGTGCAGACGTTCGGGTTGGCTGGGGCATGACCGAAACAAGTCCCGTAGCCAGCGTGTCTGGCAACAAATCGGAGTTGCTTGGCATCGATCCCGATGAGCGATTCCGGCGCGCCGCCCTGGGCGGCGTTCCCATTCCAATGGTTGATGCCAGACTGATCGGCGAAGATGGCAGTGAACAGCGCTGGGATGGCGTCAGTCTTGGAGAACTGCAGGTACGCGGTCCCTTTGTGACGGCGGGATACCACGAGGTCCCGACCGACCCTGAGAAGTTCACGCCGGATGGCTTTCTGCGTACCGGCGACGTTGCGGCAATCGACGAACACGCCTTCATCCGAATCGCGGACCGCACCAAAGACTTAATAAAGTCCGGCGGTGAGTGGATTAGTTCGGTGGACATGGAGGGTCATTTGATGTCGCACCCGGCCGTCCTTGAAGCCGCCGTGATCGCAATACCCGATGCGAAATGGAGTGAACGGCCACTGGCCTGCGTGGTTCTCAAGCCCGGCGCCCGTGTCAGCGTGGAGGAACTGCGTGAACACCTGACGCCACACTTTGCTCGCTGGCAGTTGCCCGAACGCATCGACTTTCTGGATGCCATTCCGCGTACTTCGACCGGCAAGTTCTGGAAGGCCAAGTTACGGGAGCGCTATCGCTAAGTGCGCGCGTCCTGTTCGGCGACCGTCGAAGAATTCTCCTTTCCGACTCTTTTGCGAAGCGGACTCGATGAACTGGCGCGCGTGTGTCGACGCACCGCAAAACCCCAGCCGGCCCGCTCGATCCCTGGCAGGTGCAGGTGCGCCGTACTCGGCACACAGCGTACCGCTCGAAGGCGGATTCCCGCGCCGGCATAGCGATGCATTTGCGTTCGATCGTGGCTTCCGCGCTGTCCAGACGAGTCGTGCGCATGCGCTACTTGCTGTCTTGCGCCAAGCTGGTATTCAATAGGGCCGCCAGCCGGGCACCTGCCAGCTCCAGTTGACCGGGAATGAGCCGCGTCGCGGTCTCAATGTAGGTCCTATCAAGTACCACAATGCCGGTCGTCGGTTGGTTGCAGACAAAACCGCTGAAGTGATAGACAACGTTGCGCGCCAGCGCATTGCTCTCCCGGGCCCAATCCAGCGGAGTTCCAGCGAGTCGATTTGCCGGTATCGCGCGCGCTTGCGCAGCTAGCTCATCGAGCATCGCGTCGTTCGGCCCCGCGCGATTGGTAACGCCCAAACCCAGTGACAAGTTCACAAGATCGTTGTCCCAAACGGCGTGTAGTTCGCGCCTACCTCGGGTTTTTACGCCGGCCAGAGCGACCGCTATGTCGTTTGCGCCGCGATCTGTCGTATTGCCCTGCTCGTCCCGGATTCCGCGAGCGTACAAGTTCGAGGCCGCGTGAAGTGGCTGGTGGATATCGCCCACAAGGTGCACGATCCACTTGAGTGCTTCGTTGCGCTCTCGCACGGGTCGAGCGAAGTCGGCCAATACGGCCTGCAGTTGTTCAACTTTTTGGCTGGCGCACGCACCGTCGGCAGGACACCAAGGGGCGTCCTGCGGGAGGTCTCCGCAAATCGGAATGTCGTCAAAATGCCAAAGCGGCCGGTCCGCGGGCGTGCGGCGAATTTCGTCGGCCCAGGTCGACACCTGCGCGAGCGTGGTCCTTCCCGAGGGATTGCCTTCCTTGTCGCGATCATCGGCCAACAGGAAGGCAACTTGGGCGCGGGCCGGATCGCTGAGAAGTCGATCCGCCACGCCGCCGACAGCACGATGACCGACCGATCCCCAGCCGTGGGCCGCTACACCGATGATCACCAGCGGCATCGCCAGCAAACCCTTTGCCGACCGGATGCCGGTTTTGCGCAAACCGCCCACTCGAACAACCTTTCTGCGTCCGCCAAAAACTCCTATCCTTCCACCCGCATGCCGCACGGGAAAATGTCCCTCCCCATTGCGGCCTGCCCCGATCTGCGCACCCCGGATCGGCGTGCAGCCAAAGCCCAACGGACGGCTTGGTTCGCAGCGTCCTTATACGCGAAGCGCCGCGGCCCAATACCGCTGCACGGCTGTTTCTTCTCGGCATTCTCGAACCGCGGCCAATGCGACGTCGTGAAACCGTTGCGCTTCGGCGATTAGACCAAATAGCGTCAGCGATCGAAGGATCCGAGTGATCCGCAAATCGTTGTGTGTCGGTTTCACTGCCCAAAGTCGTGCCCGCGAGGAATAGTTCGCCGCCTTTTCGATGCAATCGTCCTTGACCGCAAATCCGTAAAACGCCGCCATCCGGACAAACGCGGCACACAAGTTATCGACAATTTTCTCCTCAGCACCAAGTTCCTTGGCCGCCGCGGGCGCTACGACCGGCGCGCTCGGGTTGACGCTGCTGGGAGCGTCAATCGGAAAAAGCCACTGGATGAAGTCGTGCGTGTACTCGAGCCAGCGGTCGTCCTGCTGCAAGATCTGTTGGACGGTTCGTCCGCGATCGTCGGTGCCGGTCCCTGCCAAAAATGACCGTACGACGTCAAGCGTTGGGGTCGTCAAGGCAGGCGACTCGCCAATGGCGCGATCAGCCGACCGCCGACGCCGCCGCCACGTAATGGCAATACGCACAATCGGGCGCCGGTTGAGGGGGATGGGGCATCTGCAGGCATTGCGCAATCCGTGCCAAAGTGGGCTGTACCCAAGCGTCGTTACCCACGTAGGCGAGCAGGCGAGTGCGAAAGCGCAACATGTCGTCAAAAGGCTCCTCGTCTCGGATCCCGTTGGCATAAACGAACCATGCCTCGTCAGAGACCCGCAAACCTCGCTGACGCAGCAACCACTGATAGAACTCGACCTGACGCTTGTAGCTAATCTGCCAGTCCGCGTCCAGGCTGACTTCTTCTTTTTTTGACGTGGCCTTGTAGTCCACCACGTAGTACGTTCCCTTGCCATCGATCCACAGGTCGTCAATCGCTCCAAAGACCGTTAGCCCGGTATCGGCGTCTTGCACCCGAATTCCTCGAAAATTCTGGCGCCAAAGACCCAGTTCGGGATGATCGGCGGGGACGAGCGAGAGTCCCTCCCGCGCAAGGCGTGGAGGCACGGTGCCTCCTCCGCGAAACCGGTCGAACTCGTTCTTCAGAAGCTGATCGACCGCGTTATTGAGGTTAAACGGATACCCCGGTGGCTGGGCCACCTTCGCAACCTGGTCGAGCCAAAAACATCGGGGACAGGTCAAAAACAATTCGACCTTTGTTCGACTCAAAGCCTTTCCCACCGAATCGCCTCCCATGCAATGCGGCCACTATACTGGCCCTCCAGAGACAGCCGCGGCGCCGCTCGCCGTGGATGAGCCCTTCAACCTTCACGCTCCATGGCCCGGATTATTCCTTCTGACTGGCGCGCGCTGGAAGTCTCGGGTGCGGCCGCCCGCGAGATCGAGACCCTGGCACTGCTTGAGCACCGCCTACCCGCCTATCTGACGATTTTGCACGGCGTCCATTGGAGCCGGTTTCAACGCGGCTTTACGGTCGTTGGCGAAATCGATTTTGTCGTGATCGCGCCCACGGGGCGGATTTTGCTGATCGAGCAAAAAAGTGGGTTCCTCGAGGAAACTCCGGAGGGGCTCGTCAAGCGTTATGGCGCCGAGAATCGAAAGCGTGTCGCGCACCAAATCCACCGGATGATCGATGCCATACGGTCGCGCCTCGCGCGGGCGAACCCGGGCGAATCGATCGGAATCGATTACTTGCTGTATTGCCCGGACTACACGATCAAGAACAAAACGACGGCGGGGCTACCCGAAGAGCGCATCGTCGACCTGTCGGCCCGTGACACGCTCCCCCAGCGCATCGTCGAAGCCTTGCCCGACCAGCCGGCAAACCCGGAACTCGCACGACGTCTTTACGAATTTTTTGCGGGCGAACTAAATCTCGTGCCCGACACGGCAACTCTCGTCGGGCGGGCCGAGCAACTCGTTACCCGTATGTCCGGAGGTCTGGCCACCTGGGCCCGGCGACTCGATTTTGACCCGTTTCGTCTACGCGTATCGGCGACGGCGGGCTCGGGCAAAACCCAACTGGCATTGGCGGTTCTCGCCGATGCCACCCGTGCGGGTCGCCGTGCCCGTTACGTTTGCTACAACCGGCCACTCGCGGATCACGTCGCCCGCGTAGCGCCCACCGGGGCGCAGGTTTTGACGTTTCACCAATTGTGCGAAAGGCAACTTCGTGCCGCCGGCCTGGTGCCGGACTTTCGACAACCGAACGCCTTCGAGGAACTCGTCGTACGCCACGCGGCGCTCGAGGCAAGCGATGACTGGGTCGACGAGCTCGTCGTGGACGAGGGCCAGGACTTTGACGGCTCCTGGGTCGAGCCCTTGCTGCGCGATTTGAAACCCGGCGGTCGCGCCTGGTGGCTCGAGGACCCGATGCAACAGCTCTATGAGCGAACCCCTGTCGTCCTATCGGATTGGGTCGTGTTGCGTGACAGCTCCAACTACCGCACGCCCCGAAAAATTCTGGACTACCTAAACCGCCTCGTCGAACCCGACCGGCGCATCGAGGCCGCGTCCCCCTTGGAAGGCGCAGACGTCGAGATTCTGCAGTACGGTGACGCAACCGAGCTTTTTGAAAAAACCAAGCGTGCCCTGACGCTTGCCCTGCAGGGACGCTTTCGCAAGCAAGACATCGCAATCGTCACTTTCGCGGGTCGAGAAAAATCCAAACTTCTTGCGCAAGACGCCCTTGGCGCGATCCGCCTGAAGTCCTTCACCGGTCGCTATGATCTGTTCGGAACTCCACAGTTTTCCGAGGGCGAGATCCTGTGCGAAACCGTGTTTCGCTTCAAAGGCCAAGCGGCCCCGTGTATCGTCCTGACGGAAGTCGACTTCGACACCCTGGACGAACGCGCCCGACGCAAGCTGTTTGTCGGCATGACACGTGCCTCCATGAAGATTTTCCTCGTGATTTCGCAGCCCGCTGCGGAAATCTTGCTCGCGCAGACGCAATAGGCACGCGGACGGCGAAGCGCGAACCGATGCGCCGCACTGCTCCGTTGCCCATGCCGTATGTCAGCCGTCCTTACTGCGCCAAGGGTCGAGGCGCGGGCAGTTCCGGGGCGAGACGCTTTTAGCCGCGGCCACGCAAGCTATGCAAAGTCTTCGTGGGGCAGGACGACCGCACGCGCGAGATTGCGACGCTGCCAGAATCGGTCGCCGAAGCGTATGGTGCCACCGCGCTCGCCCGGCAGGCGAGAGTTTGCGCGGCCGTCGGCGCGGCGTCCGGGCAGCAAGAATCGGGCCGAGCAGACATGCTGCAAATTGAACTTCCCGACACGAAGCCGAGTGCGTCGCGGACGGGCGGCGCCTTATGGAACCTCGGATTTCGGCCGTTTTATTTTCTCGCAGGAATTTTCGCGGCCGTTTCGATCGCACTTTGGGTAGGCCAGTACGCCGGCTATTTGCCGACGCCATACCTGTCGGGCGCTGCGGAACACGGCCAGGAGATGCTGTTCGGATACACCTTGGCGGTGGTCGCCGGCTTCCTATTTACCGCGGTACGCAATTGGACCAACCGGCCCACCCCGACGGGTGCGACTCTCGTCGCGTTCGCAATGCTTTGGATTGCCGGACGTCTACTGGCTGTGACAAGGTACGCCCTGCTTGCCGCATGGGTCGACGCAGCGTTTCCCGTCGCAGTAGCTATCGGAATTGCGGTTCCGTTGTTGCGCAGCGGCAACCGACGCAACTACTTCTTTGTCGCGCTCTTGGGGCTGCTCGGTCTGAGCGCGCTCATCGCACATTTTTCGAACTTTGGAGGCAGTGCGTCGGTTAGCTTGCAAACCGGATTGGATCTGGTTCTCTTTATTCTGGTCGTGATGGGCGGCCGAGTAATACCGATGTTCACCAACAATGGTGTCCCGGGTGTCCAGGCGCGCCGACATCGTTTACTCGAAGCGCTCGCGCCGGGCAGTGTACTGGCTTTGCTCGCCGCTGACGCGCTGCGGGCCCCGTCGGGCGTAATTGTGTTCTTGACGCTCGCATCCGCCGCAGCGCAGCTCGGCCGACTGTGTCTCTGGCAACCGTGGCGGACGTTGGCCAGCCCGCTCGTTTGGATCTTGCACGCTTCGTATGCCTGGATCGCCGTGCACCTCGGCTTGCGCGCTCTTGTTGCCGTCGGAGTGCTGCCTGCGCCCTTGGCGATCCATGCGCTCACGATTGGCGCCATCGGGGGCATGACGATCGGGATGATGACGCGCACCTCAAAGGGACATACCGGGCGACTGCTAATTGCCGATCGCTACGATCTTGTCTGCTACTGCCTCATCCAGCTGGCCGCGATCGTGCGGGTTTTTGGCGGAATGTCCTTGCCCTCCTTCTACCGAGAAACGGTCATCGGATCGGGCATCGTATGGATTATCGCGTTTGGTTTGTTTGCGGCACGTTATTGGGCTGTGCTCTCCCGGCCTCGGCTCGACGGCAAACCGGGTTAGTTGCCGCGGCAAATGCCGTAGGCTTGCTCCGAAGCTGAATTTTCTCGGCAAACGGGGCTTTTGTAATTTGGATTTCCTATTCCCGGGTAAAGGCGCAACCGACCCTTGCGGTGCATGCGGGTGCGCTGACCGGTCTTGGGTAGCCCCGCGGACCCAAAGGTAGGTGCTCGCCGAGCCCCGCCGAGCGGGTCGCGCGCAGGATTTTTCTCTCGGGGATGCCTGCGTCTAAAACGGGGGAGACGTTTGTCGCAGTTGAAAGCAGCAAGGATCGCAATTTGCTCGCGAGCGGCTGGCGCCAACGCCTCAGTTCTCTTTTGCCGCCAGTAACGGGGTGGAATCGGAAGGGGCGCATCGGAACGGTTTTCTCGAAAGGCGATGGGTTGCTCGGGTCTCCTCACTAGCCAAGACACAAGGTCCAGCGGGCGTTGCTCCCCACGACCTTCGATGCCAATTTGAGGCGGTTTGCGCAGTCTGCGGTGGCGTGCGATTTCGATCCCTTCCCAAGGACAAATTGACATTGCGCAGAGCGCGGCAAGAAGCTGCGGTTGCCTTAACGTACATCAAGGCGGCGACCCGCGGCGTGACTATTGTGGCTCTGGTTCACCAACCGGGAGCTGCGCATGAGCCGCGTCCGCGGATCCACAAGTCGCCGCCAATTTCTCCAGATGGCCGCAAGCGCCGGCTTTCTCACCGCAGCAACACCGACCAAATTACTTGCGCAACACGGATATCTCGAACCCGTTCGCGTCGAAAACCCCCTTGCCGCCTACCCGGATCGGGATTGGGAGCGGCTGTACCGCGACATCTTTCGCCACGATCGGTCGTTCGTGTTCCTGTGCTGCCCGAACGACACGCACAATTGTCTGCTCAACGCGTTTGTCAAGAATGATGTGGTCGTCCGTATCGAACCGACGTACGGGTATGGGAAAGCGCAGGACCTGTACGGCAACCAAGCCTCGCACCGCTGGGATCCGCGCTGCTGCCAAAAAGGACTGGTGTTGGCGCGCCGATTTTACGGCGACCGTCGCGTAAACGGATCGCTATTGCGCAAGGGATTTAAGGAATGGGTGGATCGCGGATTTCCACGCGACGCAAACACTGGTGCGGCACCCAAAGAATTGATGCGGCGCGGCTGGGACGAATGGATCAAAGTGGACCACGAGGTCGCGTTCCGTTATCACGCCAAGGCGCTCGAAAACATCGCGCGAACCTATTCCGGCGAACAGGGACGAAGATATCTTCTGGCCCAAGGCTACGATCCGGACTGTGTTTCGCAAGTGGGGGACGCCGGTACCCGCGTGATGAAGTTTCGTGGGGGAATGGCAAAGCAGGGAGCGACCCGGATCTTCGGCGCCTTTCGCATGGGCAACTCGATGGCGCTGCTCGATCATCACGTGCGCGGCGTGGGACCGGATCTGGCCAAGGGCTCGGGCGTCTGGGACTCCTACTCGTTTCACACCGACCTGCCGCCGGGCCACCCCATGGTCACGGGCGAGCAGACCAACGACTTCGAACTGTTCGACACCGAGAACGCCAAGCTGATCGTCGTGTGGGGAATGAACTGGATCACGACCAAGATGCCGGACTCGCACTGGCTGACCGAAGCGCGGTTAAAGGGTGCGAAAACCGTTGCGGTGACGGTCGAATACTCCGCCACGGCCCCCAAGTGCGACGACGTCATCGTGATCCGGCCGGGAACCGATCCGGCGTTCGCCCTCGGGCTGGCGCAAGTGATCATCCAGGAGCGAACGTACGATGAAAAATTTATCCAACGCAACACCGATCTCGTGTCCTTGGTACGAATGGACACCCTGGAGCGACTCAGTGCCTCGGACATTTTTCCCGATTACAAGAATTCGGCGCTTACCAACTGGGCCCATGTCGTGCCCAAGGGTCAATACGCGCCTCCCACCCTGGTTCAAAGAGGAATGCAGGTGCCCGAGACCCTTTTGGGGGAGTTCAAGGACTTTGTCGTTTGGGACCGAGTCCGCAACCAACCGGTCGCGGTCGGCCATGATCAGGTCGGAGCGAAAATCGACGAGGCCGGTATCGATCCGTCACTCGATGGCCACTTTGAAGTAACGACCCTCGATGGCAAGAAAGTCGAGGTGCGGACGGTTTTCGATCTCACGCGCCAGTATCTCGATGAGAACATGACCCCGGAGCAGGTTCAGAAGGTGACGTGGGCTCCGGTAGCTGCCACCCGCAGCCTCGCGCGCGATATCGCAACCAACGGCGGACAGACCTTGGTTGCCGTCGGAATGGGTCCGAACCAGTTTTGGAACAACGACAACAAGGACCGCGCACTATTTCTCGTCATGGCGCTTACCGGAAGTTTGGGCCGCCACGGCGGCAATATTGGCAGCTATGCGGGCACGTACAAGAACACGCTGTTCTCCGGTGTGCCGCGCTATACGTACGAGGATCCCTTCCAACTGCAGCTCGATCCGGCGGCTCCGGTCACCAGCCACGTGTACGTGCGCCCCGAGTCGATGCATTTTTGGGCAAACGGTGAACGCATCATGAAGGCCGGGAACAAAACCATCACGGCCGGCGCGCATTTGCCTACACCGACAAAGTCGATCTGGCAGGTTAACTCAAACTCTTCCCTGGGAAATCAAAAGGGCTTCTACGATGTGGTATTCAACACTTTGCCGCGTGTCGAGCTCGTCGTCTACAACGAATGGTGGTGGACCACCTCTTGCGAGTTCTCGGACATCGTCTACGGGGTGGACAGCTGGATGGAATTCAAGCACCCGGATTTCACCGCGTCCAACACCAATCCCTTCTTCCAGGCGTATCCCCGCACGCCAATTCCTCGCACGTTTCGCACGGTTTCAGATATTGAGACCTACCTGGGGGTTGCACGGGAACTTGGCAAACTCACCGGGGATGCGCGCTTTGAACAGGCGTGGCATTTCGTGGCCGAAAATCGCGTCGACGTGTACCTGCAGAGGATCATCGACGGGTCCACGCCCCTGCGCGGCTATCGGTTCGAGGATGTCGAGCAATTGGCCAAGAACGGCATCCCGGCCCTGATGAACACGCGCACGTACCCGCGGATTAACAGCTACGAACAGGTCGCGGAATCTAAGCCCTGGTACACGCGCACGGGCCGCCTGGAGTTTTACCGGCCCGAGCCGGAGTTCATCGATGCGGGAGAAAACTTGATAGTGCACCGCGAGCCGTCGGACGCCACTTTTTATGATCCGTGCTCGATCCTAGCGGCATCCCATCCCGCCGTGCGTCCCCGGCGCCCGGCGGACTGGGATATTGCGCCCGATGACCGCACGCATATTGCGCGCCAAATGCGCAATACCACTTACGATGCCGAGGCACTGCTTGCGAGCCGCCATCCCCTGCGCGATCGCGGCTGGGACCATGTTTTTCACACCCCGAAGTACCGGCACGGAGCGCACACCATGCCGATCGACACCGACTACATGGCGGCGCTCTTCGGTCCGTTTGGAGACATGTATCGGCGCGATAAGCGTGCGCCGGGCACGGGCGAGATGTATGTCGACATCAATCCCCTCGATGCACGCAGGCTCGGAATCAATGACGGGGACTACGTATGGATCGACGGCGACCCGAGCGACCTACCGTTTCGCGGCTGGCAGGATCCCGCGCGCAAGCAAGAATACAAGGTCGCGCGGCTACTCGCGCGCGCGCGCTACTACCCGGGCACTCCGACCGGCGTCACCCGGATGTGGTTTAACGGTTACATGGCCACCCCCAGTTCCGTCAGGGCGCACGAAAGCCGGCCGGACGGTGCGGCCAAGAGTGAACACACGAACTACCAAGCCTTATTTCGCTATGGCGGCCATCAGTCATTGACGCGCAGCTGGCTCAAACCGACGCACCAGACGCAGAGTTTGATCACGCGTAAGTCGTGGACCAACGAGGTCACCAAGGGATTTAACGTTGACGTGCATTGCGTCACCAGCGCACCCCGTGAAGCGCTCGCAAAATTTGCCAAGGCGGAAGACGGTGGGATCGGAGGCAAGGGATTGTGGCGCCCCGTCATGCTGGGTTTGCGTCCGGCATCGGAAAGCGACGCCATGAAGCAATACCTGGTCGGCGGATACGTTCGGTCGGAAAGGATCTGAAACGGGATTGCTGTGCGTCCAATAGGATTGGCCGCTTCACCGAGACGGAGCTCGAAACGATGAGCAAGGTTTACAACTGGCAGATCGGACGGGAGATGGAATATCCGTACGAAGCTGCGCGCCCACTCAAGCAGTTCGGGCTGATTATGGATCTGAACAAATGCATCGCCTGCCAGACCTGCACGGTTGCCTGTAAGACAACGTGGACACCGGGTCGCGGCCAGGAATATATGTTCTGGAATAACGTGGAGTCCAAACCCTACGGGTACTACCCGCTAGGCTGGGACGTGAGAATTCTTGAGAAACTCGGCGTGCAGGATGTATCCGCTCCTGTCTACCGGGGCAAAACCCTGTTTGAGGCCGCCGGCGACGAGGGACCGGTTCTCGGGTACCTACCCGACGATTTGGATTATGCAAATCCGAACGTTGGCGAGGACGATTCGCTCGGAGACATGCCGCGAGGTGCGTTCCTATCCGCACCCCATACGCAGTGGATGTATTACCTGCCGCGCATTTGCAATCACTGCACCTACCCGGCCTGCCTGGGTTCCTGCCCCCGGCAGTCGATCTACAAGCGACCGGAAGACGGAATTGTCCTGATTGATCAGACGCGTTGTCGCGGCTATCGGGAATGCGTCAAGGGTTGTCCTTACAAGAAAAGCTTTTTCAATCCGATGACGCGTGTCTCGGAAAAATGCATCGGCTGCTACCCCGCTGTCGAAGGCGGGCGTCAAACGCAATGCACGATAACTTGTATCGGGAAAATTCGGCTCCAAGGGTTTGTTTCACCGCACGATCGCGTACGAGAGGACAATCCTCTGGACTACATCGTGCACGTGGCAAAGGTGGCGCAACCACTGTATCCACAATTCGGGCTTGAACCGAACGTCTATTACATCCCTCCGGTGCACGTGCCACCGCAATTTCTGACGCAGATGTTTGGTTGGGGTGTGGAACAGGCCATTGCGACCTACCGTGCGGCAAGCCAGGATCGCAAGTTATTGGGTGCGTTGCTGCTATTTGGTGCGACGCCGCGGATCATTCATCAATTTCGTGTGGAGGCAACGACGAGCATCGGCTACGACGAAAAGGGTATCGAGATCGTGCGCGTTCCGCTCAAGGAGCCGATCTTCATGCGGGTCGCTTTTGACGACAAATACCAAACCTGCCGGTCCAACATGACCTGAGGTTGCCGCGATGCGAACCCTAGCTAAAACCGCCGGCATCCTCGCGTTCGCCACCGCACTGGCGACTATCGTGCCGAGTCCGTCGCACGCGCAGGCGACCATCAAAGCCGTGAAAGTAGCGCAGCCGGGGCCGCTTCTTGACCCGGAGGCCGCTAGCTGGAAATCGGCACGGGATGTCGACGTGGCATTGCAGCCGCAAACGGTAACGGCGCCCACGAATCCGGACCCCGCGGTCAAACAAATCCGAGTTCGCGCGATTCACAACGACAAATGGCTTGCACTGCGAATACAGTGGCGGGGTTCGACGCGCAGTGACGAGTTGGTCAGCGACACCTTTGGCGATCAGGTTGCCGTCGAGTTCCCGATCAACAGCGCCACCGACGCCCTGCCCACTCCCATGATGGGCAATGATGGAGGACGCGTAAATATTCTTCAGTGGCGCGCCGCGCTACAGCGTGACCTACAGCAAGGTCCACCTACGATCCGACGGCTTTATCCCAATGCACAAGATGACGTCTATCCGGACCAAATTCTGACCGCGG
>Ga0187778_10001979_pt1 | contig 14108 bp, 13 predicted proteins | sample 1015_Q2_SP5_20_M_FD_132418 | JGI IMG/M metagenome (GOLD analysis project Ga0187778, IMG submission 132418) | Tropical peat soil microbial communities from peatlands in Department of Meta, Colombia - 1015_Q2_SP5_20_MG | ecosystem: Environmental > Terrestrial > Soil > Wetlands > Peat | place... | reverse complement strand
ATGGTCCGGAATTCATGCGCCCGGCCCATGTTGCCCGAGTAGCCAACGACAAACCTGCTGTCGAGCCCCCATTCCGCGCGCAGCGGATTCGCATCGCGCGGCACGGGCCTTATTGCCGCCCCGTCCGCCCAATTCGGAATCACGGCGATGTTGCGCGGAGCGACGCCCATCGCCGCGACGCGCTCGCGCATCCACGTGCCGAGCACGACGTTCATTACCGCCCTGCGCAGCGAGCTGTTGCGAAGCCACGTTAAGGCTCGCCCCGACACGCCACGCGCCACGGTCATGCCGAGTTCCGCGGCCACTTCCGGAAAGATGTCATGCAACCAGTTCATCCTCGTGGCGCCGCGAACCCATCCGACCCAGCCCACTGGAATCGAGATCAGCGGGGGATCGGTCAGAGCCACCACCACGTCCCCCCGCCGCAGTAGTGCGAGGAGTTGCATCGCAGCGGCGACGTAGAAGCTCGCGTAATCGATGGCGCGCCCCACCAGCGCGGCACGTCCGAAGGCCGACGTGCGCACCCGGTACACGCACACGCCGTCGAGGGTCTCGCGGGAGGGGAGCAGGCTCCCTGGACTGTCATACCGAAGGCGGCTCGTCACCACGCGCACCTCCATGCCACCCGCCACCAGGGCCACCGCGAGATCCGTCAGCTGCTGGCTGGTGGCCGAGTGATCGGGCGCGTAGAAGCGGTTGACGAAGACGATGCGCATCAGGCCGGCGGCTTCACCGCGGTGACGATCATCGACTTGGCAAGCAAAGGAATGCGTCCCACTCCGCGAAAAGCGATTTTCTCGAAACCAACCTCCTCGAGCAGAGCCCGCATCGTCCGCTCTGACCAGAACTTGATATGACCGTTGTCCCAAAGCGCGGTGAAGTGCGCATCCAGGCGCCCTGATAGCGCAAGCACCAGGTTCTTCAGGTACCCGTGATAGGGCGTGCTGACAATTGCCACACCGCCTGGCTCGAGGAGGTCGAAAACGGTCCGCGCAAACTTGCGTGGAAAGTACAAATGCTCGACGACCTCGAGACTGATGACCATGGGAAATTGGCCGTACGAGGCGGCAAGGTCGTCGTAGGCTGAACCTATTGCAATTCGGAGTCCGGGATAGGCACGATGCGCTTGAATAGTTCCGCTCTCGCTGAAATCGATCCCAGTAACCTCGATCCCTCGAACCTGCAGCCAGTTCGCTACCGCCCCGTTGCCACAGCCCACCTCGAACACGCGCCGCGGGTTGGCTGCGTCAAGAATACGTGCAAGGGCGGGCAGCAAATAAGAGTGCGCATCGGTGAAGTCCGCGTTCTCGTACGCGTACGCATATCGGGGATCACCACGTTCCACGGCTCTATCCGTTGGTCAGTGCTGCAGGCGCAGGAGTATGAAACTACCCATCACCAATAGATCCATTTGCGTCCGGAGGAAGCAGTCCAACGCCTCCTCGGGCCGGCAGACGATGGGCTCGTTCTCGTTGAACGACGTATTGAGCACCATCGGTACGCCGGAGACATCGCGGAAGGCCTCGATCAGTCGGTAGTACAGCGGGTTGGTCTCGCGACGCACGGTCTGCAGGCGTCCCGATCCATCCACATGGGTGACGGCAGGAATGCGTGCACGTTGCGCGCTACGAATGGGGTAGACCTGTGTCATGAACGGCACGTCGCTGTCGAGTTCGAACCACTCGGGCACGGCCTCGCGCAGTATCGAGGGTGCAAACGGCCTGAACGACTCGCGACGCTTGATCTTCAGGTTGAGCATATCCTTCATATCGGCACGTCGCGGATCGCAGACGATGGATCGGTTGCCGAGTGCCCGCGGCCCCCATTCCATCCGGCCTTGCACCCAGCCCACTACCCGGCCGTCGGCTATTGCAGTCGCCGTGCGGCGGCACAGTTCGCCCGGGTCCGCGATGTGTTCGATCGCGCACGCCGCAGCCGCCGTGTCGACGGCTCGGGATTCGAGCAGCGTCCGGATCTCCTCGTCAGCCGCCGCAGGCCCCCAGCACGCATGGTCCATCACGAAACCTCGCTCGCCGCCCAGGCCATGCCACACGCTGAACGCCGCGCCGATCGCACCGCCCGCGTCGCCCGCGGCCGACGGTACGTAGACTTCGCGGAACGCAGAGCGCGTCGTCACCTTGCCATTGGCGACGGAATTCATGCCGCAGCCGCCGGCGATGGCGATGCGCTCGACGCCGTGCCGTGCGTGGAGGGAGGCAAGCAGATGAAAGAACGCCTCCTCGTACATCGCCTGTACCGAGTGCGCGATATCCCGGTGGCGCTGGGCGAGCGGCTCGTCGGCCTTGCGCGCAGGTCCGAGCAGGTCTTCGAGAGCCGGCGCCCACAGCGCAGCCACGGTCGGCGATCCGTCTTCCCACTCGTAGTCGATCTTCTCTCGGTGGTGCCGAAAATAGTCGAGGTTCAGGCGGAACGACCCATTAGGCTGCAGCAGGACAATGCGCCGCATCGCGTCCAGAAGTCGCGGCTCCCCGTAGGGCGCCAGTCCCATCACCTTGTACTCGTCGCCGTAGTGGGGAAACCCGATGAACTGGGTGAGTGCCTCGTAGAAGATCCCCAGAGAGTGTGGGAAGTAGACGCGACCCTCGACGTCGATCTGCGTTCCCCGCCCGATGCCCCAGGCTGCGCTCGCAAAATCGCCGAAGCCATCGATCGACACGATCGTCGCGTCGCGGAACGGCGAGACGTGGAACGCCGACGACAGATGCGCAAGATGGTGTTCGATTGCATGAACCTTGCCGCGGAACCGCTCCCCAGGGAGGGCCTTGCTCAACTGAGCCTCCACGCCCGCCCGCTGGCGCTTGTTGCGAATCCGGTCGAGCACCATGTCCAGGTCCGGTCGATGGGTCAACGTGAATGCAGCTTTCCGGCCGAGGTTGGCCATCGAGTCCTGATTCAGTGCGACATGATCGATGTCGGACAAGCGGATCCCGCCTTCGCTCAGACAGTAGCGAATCGATTCCCCAGGAAATCCGGCCCAATGCTTGACGCGGCGAAAGCGTTCCTCCTCGGCTGCCGCCACCAGCCGGCCGTCGCTCACCAGGCATGCGGCCGCATCGCCGTGAAAGGCATTGATGCCCAGGATGGCTACCAACGAGCGCTCCTGACGGTCAAGGCGGCTCGAGCGGTCTGCCGCAGAGCACGGCAGGCAATCCTACCGGTTGGCATAGCGGCGCAGTACCTCGGCGATCATTGCAACCATCGCCGGCGCTTGCCCGGCCCACCGCGCACCTTGCTGCCGTGTAAGGGCTTCGCCCACTGCCGACAAGAGGTCCGCCGGCTCGTCGGCGACGACGATACGCCCTGCGCGACGGAGCTCGCGCGCGAACTCGACCTGGTGATCGTCCACGTGTTCCCCGTAACGGACACTCCGTGGCATCACTGCAGGCACCTTGCCCGCCCGCACGGCAGTGATCACCGATCCCGCACCAGCGTGCATGATCAGCAGCTTTGATCGACCAACCAAGCTTTGGAATTCGTTCATGTCAAGAAACGGCACATTCTCGCAGCCATCGGCACGAAACGGCGTATGGCCGCTTTGCACGAACACCGGCTGCGGCAGGTCGCCGGCGATGGCCGCGACGCCGTCAAGAAGACGAGAGAAGGGCTGCGTCGCGTTGCCGACGGAAACGAACGTGCTCACAACAGCGCTCCGCCGTAACGTCCCTTGGGGAAGAAGCGGCGCAGGCCCTGCCACTGATAGAAGAAGTCGTGCGCGAGGTAGTACATCAGCCGCGCGGTGAGCGACGGCCGGTCGATCCGCGTGATCGTTTCAACGAATACCACCCGGGTGCCGAAAAACAGCCGCCCTATCAGCGCAAATGGCACAGCCGGACCGGCACCCGTGCTCAGGATCACCTGCGGACGTTCCCTTGCCAGTATCGCGATCGCCTCGCATGCGTTCTTGACGACCTGCCAATCGCGCTCGGCGTGAGTGATGAACAGGGTTCTGCCCTCCATGTCGGCGGGAAGGAGCGCCTTGTCGTTGAGGACGTAGAAATGGTCGTATCCCTCGTAGGCCGGCTTCAGGCAGCGCACTTCGGTCAAGTGGCCTCCGCAGGAGGATACGATGCAGATCTTCAATTGTTGTGGGTTCGAGTCCGATGCGCCGCGTTAGGGCGATGCGCCGTTCTTGCGAAGGATGAACGCATGCACATTGCCGACGTCAGGATCGTAATTGAGCACGGAGAGGCCTGCGAGCGAAGCCCAGTGCTCGATCTGGTCCCAGGAATGAAACGATGCGCGCGGCGTAATGAGGTAGTCGTAGAAGAAGTGCGTGGCGCCACGCCAGGTGTGCTTGCCGCGGGACTTCACCAGGTGAACCAGGTAGTAGATCGGGAGCAAGGTTGCCTGAACCAGCGCGCGGCCCCATGACCTCTTGGCGAGCCAGCGTAGGGGCACACCGAGGTAGGTATAGAGGTAATAGTAATAGCCCCGCCGATTGTAGAGCGCGAGGTAGAGATGGCCGCCCGGTTTGAGCACCCTAACATTTTCCGTGAAGGCACGCTTCGGATCGGGTGTGTGATGGATCACGCCATCCGAGACGACCGCATCGCATGATTCGTCGGGCAACGGCAGCCGGAGGTTGGTTGCGACGACGTAGGCGGCATCCGGCGCGCGACGCCGCGCGAGCAGCAACGAGGTGAAGCTGATATCGACCGCGATCACCGCGAAGTGGCATCGCGTTAGATACAAGGTTCCGCGGCCCGGACCGCAACCGATCTCCGCGACGTATTGGCCCGGCCGGAGAAACTCCTCGACAAAGCGGCGAAATGGCCGGGGCTGCCAATCCTCGATCCGTACCTCGTCCTCGGCGGTCAGGAACTCGAAGGGATGCAAGTCGTAGTGGTTCGCGGTCCGCGTCTGCAGCCCGGCCGCCGCCTCGCGCACCCTAGTCGCGTCGCCCTCGTGCATCGTTCTATCTGCGTACCGTGCGCTCGATCGCATCGAGCGTGCCGGCCGCGGCGCGGTTCCAGGAGAAACGTTGCGCGGCCGCCAGGCTGCGGCTTGCCTGTGCCCGATACGCAGCGCAATCGCTCATCAGGGATTCGACCGCGTCGGCTAGAACCCGCCAGTCTCCCGGTGCAAATGCAAGCGCGCCCGCGCCGGCGATCTCGACATTGCTTGGCGTGCGCGCGACGACGACCGGTACGCCTCTCGCCATCGCTTCGACCAGCGGAAAGCCGAAGGACTCGCACCGGGACGGGAACACAAACGCGTCCAGTCCGTCATAAAGCGACTGCACACTGTCGACGCCTATTTCGCCGCGGTTCTCCACGTTTTCCGTGACGCCGAGTTCGGCGATCAGGTCTCCTACCGCCGCGGCACCGGGTACGGCTTGATCCAGGGTCAGGACAAGTGTCACGGCGCGGCCTCGAGCTTTTAGTTCCCGGAGCGCCCGCAACGCGGTCGCAAAATCCTTCTGTACGCCGTACTTGCTCACATAGCCGATCCGCCAGGATCTTCCGTCCGGCCACGAATGAGGCTTGTCGGCGTGCGCGACCAGTCCCGGCCCATGGGGAACAACGTCGAGTCGCTCTTCGGGAACTTGGGCCTGGGCATGAATTGCATCGGCGAGCGCCGACGTCTGCACGATCACCCGATTCGCCTTGCGCACCGAGTTAAGCACCCACGCGTCCTTTCTCCGCCACGCCCGGATCGGTAACCAGCCTCCGAGATTGCGCTCCATCAGGCGCTTGAACTCCGCGGAAAAGTGCCCGGCGTTTTGTTCCAGCAGGAGCGTCGGGCACGATGTTCTTCGCCGCGGCAGATAGTTGGTCTGCGAGAACAGGATGTCGGCCCCTATGCGCCGAACGAGTCGCGGCAAGGCGACCTCGTACCAGTATATCGGGTGGCCCGGCGATCGGTCGATCCAAGAAAAACTCCAGGCCGTCACGACATCCGGCAGCACAGAGACCCGCTCAAGGCCGGGATGGATTGCGGCGTGCCACTCGATATCGGATCTTTGCGTCGCCATGGCACCGAGCAGCCGCGCCAGAACCACCCGCGACCCCCCCTCCTTGATCGAAATGGCGTTGACCAGCACCTTCACGACGTCCAACCCTTCGCTCGCTGCACCCATCCGAGGTAATCCCAGTCCCCCCGTACGATGGCCTTGAAGTCCTCGAGCGAATAGTCTTGCGCTACATTGATCCTGGGAAACGCCATCGGATCGAAGCCCGACCGCAGCGGTCCGTGCTGACCGCCGGCCGCGTAACGATAACCGCATTGACGCACCAACGCACGCAGCTGCGCCGTGTTGCGTCCCCATGGGTACGCAAAATGCACGCAGTCCATTTTCAGGCGGCGGCTGATCTCGTCCCGGGATTGGACGAGTTGCCGCCTGCAGACGTCGCCCGACACGCGCGTGAGATCGAGATGATCCACGCCGTGCGAACCCACGGTCCACCCTGCCTGAACCAGCGCTTCGGCTTCGGACCACCGCATGAACGTCTCGCCCAACTGGTGCCCCAGCTCGGGTTGCGACGCACGCGCCTGTTGGTCGCCGATCCAACCGGTGTTCACGTACACGGTCGCGAGCAAACCCAAGCGCTCGAGCACCGGGAGCGCGGCGTCGTGGACACTGGAATATCCGTCGTCGAAGGTGATCGCAACCACGGGGCCAGTCCCTGGCTGCGGATCGAGCAGCGCCTCGAGGGAAACGACACGCGCAACCCCCGCCAGCCACTGCATCTGGCGGCGGAACCGTGCCATGCTTGTCGCCATCGGGCCCGAGCCGACCGCGTGGTATAGCAGCACAATCTTGCGCGAAGGCTGATGTGGAATCCATCTAAGAGCCGCGCCAATTCGCCGCTTCCAGACGATGCGGTCGATCATCGCCGTCGTTCAGCCGTCACCATGTCCGGCGCCGCGATCCTGCCAAAATCGCTCCGGAAGCCGGTGCATGAAGGAGGTCACGCGCTGTCGGATTTCGACACTCAAACCGGTGGCTACACCGCTCATGGCCCAGAAATAGGCCGATTCGGGAGAACCCGGGGCAACCCACCAGGCCTCGAACAGCGACTGCACCGTCTGCCCCAGCAGCGCGCCAAGCAAAATCGCACCCATCACCTTCATGTCGGGGTCAACGGATCGCCGCATCGGCAATGTCGCCCTGTAAAATAAAACGACGAGAAACATAAGGTACAAGCCCAGACCCACGATGCCTGTCTCTTCCATCATGGCCAACTGCGAGTTGCCCTTTTCCCGGCCATAGCCGACCGATGTCAGCCCGCCGGCGAAATCCATGTCCCCAATCGTGACTCCATAACCCCCCCCGACAATTCCGCCTTTGATGGCCTGTTCGTAGGATTCCTCCCAGAGCTCCTGCCTCGAATTGAGCACGGCGAGTTCGCTGCCCTCCGGCACTTTGCGGACGTAGCGTTGCTCGAGCGTTTCGTATACGTCCGGTACCGCCATGACGCTGCCGCACAGGAGGGCTGCCGCCAATGCGGATAGGAGACCATTGCGCCTAATGCCGACAACGGCCAGAAACACGCCGCAGGTGATCAGCGCCGCCACAATCGACGATCGCGAAACAGAAAGCAGCAATACTCCCAAAACAACGCCTAGCAGCCCCAACCACAAGATGAGCTGTCTTCGCCGGCCCCGAGAGCGGTAGCTTTGCCAAAGCAAAAAAGGAACCGCCATGTTCATCAAGGACCCCAGCATGTTGGGGTTGTTCGTCAGACCTTCGTAGAGCGTGAGACCGTCCGAAGATTGCTCGATTGCTGCCTGCCCGAATGCCCCGGCGAACAATGCCAGGGCAAGGATAGGCAACAGATAGCTGAGCGCCCGCTCCCAGCCGAGTCGAACCACCCAGTATTGGCCGCCGGCGAACAGACCCATACCGACGAGCGCGAGCGCGCCCGATTTCAGCAAGGTCAGCTCCGGTACCTCCGACCAGGAGTAGGTGAGAACGCACCAGCTCACATAGGCCGCAAGCGCCAGGCCGACGTCCTGCCGCAGGAGGGAAAATGCGCGACCGGTCCCGACCATTACCAGCGCAAGCGCCGCGGCTACCACCCATCGCGTATCCGTAGTGAAGATCGCGTTGAAATACGAGACAACGGGCGCCACGAACGCGAATACGCCCAAGGGAAACAGCAGCAGCCAATAGTGACGCCTCATGTCCGCAACGCTCGGTGCCAGGCACCGACCACGATTTTCGCTTCGGCCTCGATGGTCCAGCTAGAGATTCGTTGTCGCGCCGCAGCCCCCATTGCCTGTCGCAGCGACGCGTCATCCGCGAGTCGATTCATGGCGTCCGCGAGCGCGGATCGACTATCGGCTTCTACCACGAAGCCCGTCTCCCCATCGATCACCAGATCGTCGACGCATCCGACGCGCCGGGAGGCAATGACCGGGAGGCCCGCTGCCATTGCCTCGTTCACGACCAATCCCCAGGGCTCGAACTTCGACGGCAGCACGTGCACGTCCGCCGCCGCATAGACGTCGAGCAGCGCCGTTCCGTCCAGCCTTCCCAGCCACTTCAAGCCAGGAACCTTGGACGCGGCCACACGCAGCATCCCGCCATACGCACCGTCGCCAACCACGAGAAGGCGAACATCGTCTCGACGCGCGACCAAATCGCAATACGCCTGCAGGAGAGTCTCAACGCCCTTCGCAGGCTCAAGCCTGCCGACGAAAAGGAAAGCGCATGTGCGCGCCGGCAAGCCGATCTTCTCTCGGAGGTCTCTGCGCACATCCGGCGCAATGGCACCGACATATGCCGCGATCGCAGTGACATCGACCGTCATCTGCGCGACTGTGATTCGGTCATCCGGTACGCCGTAATGCTGGAGGTATCGCCGCTGACGCGTCCCTCCGGGCAGAAAAATCGAGGGCATTCTGAACAGTGCCGGATACAGGACCCGCTTGGCCGCCAGCCTGGTCCACGATTGTGCCAAGCTCAGTGGCGTATCCGTCTCGACCGCGATGGGCAAACCTGACAGACGCGAAAAAATCATCGTCAGGAACAGCAGCGGGTGCCCCCAGCCCGCAAGGTGGACGATGGCATACTGGCCGCTCCTAATGCGACGCTGTAGACTCCGCGCGGCTGCGCCGCGCGGGCGCGGGAGGATGTCCGGGACCCCGTGCTCAAGCGGCAGTTGCCAGGGCTGCGAAAGGTTTGCACCGAGGAACACCACGTCAATGCCATCCGGCCACGCCCGCGCCAATCGGTCGACCAGGCTCAGGACGTACGGGGTCGGTTCGATATAGACCAGCAGGGCCTTCCCATGCAGCTTCTGCGTCGACAATGTTTACACCACTTCCGCAAGGACCGCGGACAGTTTTTCCGCGTGGGTTCGCCACGACAGGCCACGGACGTCGTCTCGCCCGCGGCACGCGACGAGCTGCATCCGTGGTATGTCCGTGCTGATGGCATGCAGGCAGGCGAATAGCGACTCGACACTTTGCGGTTCAACCAGAAAGCCGTTCTCGCCGTCCCGAATAAACGAAGAGGGACCTTGTGCACGAACTCCGATCACCAAAAGTCCCGTCGCCATTGCCTCGAGGTAAGCAATTCCGAAGGCTTCGATGTAAGAAGGAAGCACAAAAACACTCGCCCGAGACAAATGCCGGTAGACATTGTCCCGGTCGCATGGCCCCGCAAACGATACCTTCTCGCTCAGGCGCAGTTCCCTGACCAATTGTTGAAGCTTGGACGCTTGGTAGCCGCCGCCGACGATGGTGTATGTCCAATCGGTCACGCCCGAATCGTCCAGGCGCCGCAGTGCCTGCAGCGTGATGTCGATCCCCTTGCCTACGTGCAGATTGGAAACACTGACCATCCGTAGCGGCGGCGTCCAATCGACCGGTGCGATGTCGGCCGGTGGAGGTTTGAATCCATTGTGAACGACGCGCAAGCAGTCAGACCGACCGATAATCGACACCGCGTGGGCACGCAGAGTTTCACCAACGAGCACAACTCGGCTTGCTCTGGAGAGATGCTTGCGATAGAAGGCACGCTGCCTTGGAGAGTTCAATCGGTGGTCGGTGTTGATACCGTGTATCGTCACGACCGAAGGAAGTCCGAGCGCCGAAGCCACTTGGGTCGCGACTGCCCCCGCGTTCTCGGTGTGTGCATGTATCACGTGGGCGTTGGTTGCGCGCGCGAGGCCCGCCAACGCCGGCGCAACCCTAGCGTGATAGAGCCAATTGGAAAGCGGCCGAAGAACGTTCCTCGGGAGGGATGGATACACGACCAATGTGATCGACGTGCCGCGGGCCGCGGCAACATCGAGTAAGCCGTGGCGCGCGCTTTCACTTGCTGCATGCGGGCCGCCGAAGCTCAACCGCAACGGGCGCGTGACGAGCACGGCGACCTGATGTCCAAGGCTGACCAGAGATTCGACCGAATCGAGAATGAAGCTTCCCGTTTGCTGCCCGCGGTCGGAGGGAAACCAAGGTGTAAGGCAGACAATGTTCACTGCACTCCGATCGCCGCTAGAGTGAGAACCGCCGACCGGGCAGTTTGCCATAGACAGATTTCAGCAACAAACCAACCGGGCTAAGCGCGTATCCGCGCGTTCCACTGAGCATGATTTCCTCGCCGCCCATTCTCTTCTTGAACGCATAGACCCCTGGATTATTCTCTGCATCGATCGCTTCCAAGTCGTAACGGACGCACCCATTGGCGATCGCCCACTCGATGATTGCCCATTGGGTCGCCTCCGCCGCCCTCGACCCCGGAACCGCTCGATCGGTCGCTCCCCAAAAATAATGAATGCTGCGACCCGATCGCAGCACCAGTGCTCCCGACACGATTTCGCTTCCGGCCCGGGCGGCGAACAAGTGCGCGCTCGAATTGCTTCCCGGCTCCGGGCCGAGGAGCGCTTGCATAAGAGCAAGCGACGCGGGAAGACGGAATCCCTTGCTCCGGCTGACTGCCCGACACAGCCGGAAGAATGCCTCGACATCCTCTGTGCGGCGCGTTTCCTCGACCGCGATCCCCTGACGCCTGGCGCGACCGACGCCGTAGCGCCACTGCTTGTCCAATCCTGCCCATAACCGATCTGTGCCCAACGAGAGATCGATCCAGATGGTTCGGGCACATTGGCCGCGAACACCAGGCTCCACGGGGCTCCGGTCATGCGTCTCTTCCCATGGGTCGACGACGCACAACAGATATCCTTGCTGTCTAAGAAGCGCCAGCCAGTGCCGGCGGCATTCCGTTCGAATTGGGCCAGCAATCGCTGCGGGCCCTTTGGGTACCCATGCAATTTTGCCCAGCAACGGTACCGCGCGCACCTCTACGCGTGCCGCCCATACCACGCTGCCTTCCGCGACAGCTGCATAGGATTCGCTCTCGATGCCGTCCGCACGCCGCCGCGCTTCGCCCCAAAGCGCCGTTTGCAGGGGATGACCGTTTAACCGGGCGATCGCAGCATCCCATCGCGAGGGAGACAAGTCGCGCTCCCAACGAATGGGCAAAGCACTTTCGGCTAGAGCAGTGCTCGATTGGGGCTCTATTTTACTCAAGGACTTGAACGGTGAAGCAGGGCGGTCAGTGCACTACAATCGGGCCGACCGGGGCCGCAGGAACGTCCCGCCGCCCACACTGGGATATCGCGAGAGCGCGTGCAGAACTCGCTCTTTCCACCCAAACCGTCGGTCGCATCGGCCTGCGCGATCCATTCTATCCGCTACGACGCTGGCAATCGAGTCTAAGGCATCAATCCCAACGCGCCGGCCTTCAATTGAGCGCATTGCGGGCGATATCCAAGAATGTCGGCGATGGACTGTGCGGGTCGAATTCACCTATGAACTGCCCACACCGCGGTTCGATCGACCATTCGGTGAGCGGCTGGCCGGGGTGCGAAATGCTCGGCATCTGGCCCAGAAAGCTCGCCCAAGCGCAAAAGGAGCTCGATCCGGAACCGAGGAGAATTCTGGCCTTCGCCAACGTCAGCAGGTCGCTTATCGCGCACCCGGGACGCACGAAGGTGACCTCTTCCATCTCGAGCAATGCGCGGAGCTCGCTTCGAGTGCCGTCGGAGGCCACGAATGCCCGCACGGTTCGGCCGACGGCCTCGCGGATGACCCGCAGCGAATCCACGAACCACGACACTGGCGTCTTATCTCCGAACTTTAGGCGCACGGCGTCAAGGTCTGGCTCGGCGAAATCGTTGCCGCATCGCACGCAGATGCCGATAGGCACATCGCCGACCGAGTCAGCCACGTCGAGGTACTTCTTGCGTGTGACCGCTCGCAGCTGGCCGAGCAGAAACTGGTCCCAACCGTTGAGGGGCACGAAGTTGCCTTGGCAGCCTTCGAAGACGACCTGCAGGTTTCTGGTCCCGTGCTGCGCCGGCTCGGCTCGCGCCGCGATGATCGGCGGTTCCTCTACGCGCACCGCCCTCAGCGCCCGAAGGTTTCCGGCGATCACGCCCAGTTCGCTGTCCCGTTTCCTGAACAGGCGAAACAGCACGAGCTGGCGGAGATAGTCCCGGTAGCCGACCCCTCCGCGCCATAGCTGGCCAATTGCAGGTCTCATCCATACGGGCGCGATCAGGGTACCGGGGTTGAATCGCGCAAATATGCAATACCGCGCCCAGGGGAACAAGCGATTGCCGAAGCCCATGCCGATCCCGAGAACTCCCTCGCCGAAGCGCGCCTTGATAAAGAGCATCGGAATCGCGCTTTGTGACAGCACGGTTCTATTCATGCCAGGCCGTCCCAACTGCCCGAGTTGCTTTCCGCGAAGAAATCAGCCCGGAACCGCGGTCACTCTCGAAGAACATTGGCAATGATGCTGCTTATCCTGGTTGCAGCCTTCCCATCACCGTACGGAGAACTGCCGCTGGACATCGACTTGTAATGCGCAGCGTCGGTTAGCAGCGCGCTGCATTCCTCGAAGATAACTTTCTCTTCTACCCCCACCAGCCTGGCAACGCCGGCCTCGATCGCTTCGGGTCGCTCCGTTACCTGCCGCAGGACCAGTACCGGCTTGCCCAGCGCCGGACCCTCCTCCTGGAGGCCGCCCGAGTCGGTGAGGATAAAGCGGCTTGAGCGCATTGCGGCGACCAAGTCCGGATAGTTGAGCGGCGCAACCAGACTGATCTGGGCATGACCGGCCAGGAACCGTCGGGCGGCGAGTGCCACATTGGGGTTCGGGTGAACCGGATAGATCACGGACAACTGTGGAAACTTCCTGCACAGGTTCAGGACTGCGCGAAAGATGCTCTCCAGCGGAGCCCCGAGATTCTCTCTTCGATGAACGGTCAGCAGCACCTGCGGCGCGGCTTTCCCTGCATCGCGCGGAAGCTTTCCGCAGGTAAACTCCAGAGCGTCGATCACGGTGTTGCCGGTTACATGTGTCGACGAGGCCGCGACCCCTTCGGCTAGCAGGTTGCGCTTGGCGCCTTCGGTTGGGCAGAAATGTATCTGCGCCAACTGTCCGACCATGACGCGGTTGAACTCCTCGGGGAACGGATACCGGAGATTGTGCGTGCGCAGCCCGGCCTCGACGTGCGCAAACTGAATCGAATCGTAAAAGCAGCAAAGGGCGGCCGACATTACCGTAGTCGTATCTCCCTGTCCGATCACCAGATCCGGCCTGACTCGGGAAAAGTAGGCATGGAACGAGTCGATGAGGCGCGATGTGAGCTGCGCCAGGTTCTGGTTCTCCGTCATTGCGCCGAGGTTGGCGTCGACCGGGATCGCAAACCATTCGAAGAGTGGGACCACCAATTCCCGGTGTTGATCCGAGCAGAGCACGGAAATCCTGAATCGGCCTTCGGCACGCAGCGCTCGAATGACCGGTGCCATCTTGATGACTTCGGGGCGGGTACCGACGATGCAGACGATTTGCGTCAAGGCGGCTAGATTCAAATTATGGAGGGAAACATCGAAATGCAGCCAAGCAGCGCAGGCACCTCCGTCGCGCAATCGCGCCGGGCAGGATTGAACGACGGGAGGGGAGCTGGCGCAATTCTACCGGACGACGAACTGCCGCCATTGGCCGATACTGTTGAAAAACTCGCTTCGCCGAGCGGTGTAGCTAGGTCGCCAAAATTCGACCTCATAGAACGGCCACCATTGAACGCTACGCGCTCGGGTGATGGTTTACCACCCCGAAAAATCTT
>Ga0187778_10001975_pt1 | contig 14119 bp, 14 predicted proteins | sample 1015_Q2_SP5_20_M_FD_132418 | JGI IMG/M metagenome (GOLD analysis project Ga0187778, IMG submission 132418) | Tropical peat soil microbial communities from peatlands in Department of Meta, Colombia - 1015_Q2_SP5_20_MG | ecosystem: Environmental > Terrestrial > Soil > Wetlands > Peat | place... | reverse complement strand
GGTAGAGTTCAACCCGAGGATGAAGGTCCTAAGGCGGGGGGCGGATGGCTACTCTGAAGACGTGACCGCGGCGTCGCTTCTCCCCCAGCACTTCAAACCCGCATCGCTAACAAGGAAATGAGGCTGAACGAAGCCAGGAAGGACCTGTACAGGCGCCTGGCCAAGGAGCAGGGGTACAAGAGCAGAGCAGCCTTCAAACTGATCGAGGCCAACGAGAGGTACGGATTCATCCGCCGAGGAGCAAAAGTCATCGACTTCGGCTCCGCCCCCGGGGGTTGGCTGCAGGTGGCCTCGGAGCTTGTCGGTCCTGCGGGCCTTGTCGTCGGCGTCGACATCAGCCCGATCAAACTGAAGGAGAAGAACGTGGTCACTCTCCGGATGGACGTGAACGACCCGCAACTTCTTGCAAAGGCAGGGGTTGCTCTGGGAGGGAAGGCCGACGTGATTCTTTCCGACTTGGCCCCGTCCGTGTCTGGGGTGTGGGAGCTCGACCAGACGAGGCAGGTTGACCTCACTCTCAGGGTTCTCGAGCTTTCCCACTCCCTGTTGAAGGAGGGCGGGGGCGCGTTCTTCAAACTCTTCGAGGGCGAGAGGTCACAGGAGGTCCGAAACGAGTTCAGGCAGGCCTTCCGCTCGGTTAGGGTGGTGAAGCCGGCCGCCAGCAGGCAGGCGAGCTCCGAGCTCTACTACTTCTGTGAGAACCTCGTCCAGGCAGATTCTAGGGGCGGGGCACCCGCCTAGTCAAGGCCGGTCCTCATGTCGCGCGCGGCCCTTGGCGGGCTGCTTCCCTGACCGCTCCAGCGAATTCCTCGTATCCTGCGTCGGTCTTGATTCCTGTCTTCTCGAATGGCGTCCGCATGACGGCGTACCCCCGTTCCCTCAGGCACCGGCTCACGGCGGCTTCGGAAACTGTGGGCACCTTCAGCGCTGAGCACACCCGCTCGACGCTGAAGCTCCAGGGAGGGAATTCATCGATCCCTTCGAGCGAGGACGCCACTCCGCTCGCCGTGCCCAGGCCCCTATCGACTGCAGCTCTTGAGGCCCGTTCTATCACCTTCGTGTCTGTCAGGCCGCCGAGCCAAAGCGGACCAGCGGCGCGCGCCTTCTTTCCGCATCTGGCGCATCGCTCATCGAGATCCCCGGATGCCGACGCGTGGCCACAGCCGGGGCACCAGGTCACGAATCCCATGTCCTCGAGGGCTTCGTCCGCCTTCGATGCGCCCACATTGACGCGCAGATAGAGGCGCAGGTAGTGTTTGGTCGCATGGGCTGCGACAGTTTCGACCCCGACTTCGAGGGCCGCTGCGTGCCTCGCGACGGCGCCGGCCAGGACCCTTAGGCCTGTCTCGTGATGAAAGTGGTTGTTCAATGGCGTCGCCCAGTAACGTCTCGAAGAAACACGGGGGTACACTCCGCAGAGGACCGCGGTGTCGGTCGCGGTCACGGACAGGATTCCCCCGTCTGAGGTGGCCGCAATGGCGGCGGGGAGCTGTCGGACGGGTGTCCCAAAGGGGTCCACGTCGACGAAGTCGAACCTCCTCTCTCGCCCGTATCTCGAGAAGAGGTACGACGAGGTCTCGGAGCATGAGAACTCGCATTTCCCCAGCACCCGGTTGAGGCCCGCTGCCTTTCTCGCTGCCTTCAGTGCCTGGGCGTTGAAGTCAACAAGGGTTACCCTCTCCACCTCCGCCACCTCGTTGGCCACTCTTAGCCCCCTGGCGCCAACCCCGGCCATCGAATCGCAGAAGGTCTTTCCACCCGCAGCCGAGGTGATCGCAACGCTAAGGTCACGGTTGAGCGACGCTGCTGGGTTGAAGAAGACCGGCGAAGTCGGAGGAGGCTCCTGGGTCAGGCTTGCCGCTGGGACGAGAAGCTTCGTTTCCCCCTCCAGGTGCTCGACAAGCTTCAACTCGGTCTGCCCCGCGGGCCAGGGTGTACTGTTAAACGATTCGACCCTTCCCCGACTGGTACCTTCATGTACTTCTCCCCCGCGAGGGGCCTTGGCTTGGCCCGAATCTGGCTCCTCACAGGCCCTCCCGGTGTGGGGAAGTCGACAACAATATCGAAGGTGGTGCTCAGGCTAAAGAGCGCCGGCGTCATAGTCGGCGGATGCACCACCTCGGAGAAGAGGTCGGGGGGTTCACGGGTCGGGTTCGAGGTGAGGGACCTCACCACGGGCAGATTAGGTCAGCTGGCGTCTGTGTCCTCGAAATTCGGGCCCAGGGTGGGAAGGTACAGAGTCAACTTGACCGACCTCGCCAGGGTGGGAGCAGCGGGCCTGGACGCCGCGGCGGCTTCGTCCGAGGTGATAGTCATCGACGAGGTCGGCCCCATGGAGCTTGTTAGCCCCGAGTTCCGGCGAGCAGTGAGGAATTGCATCGACTCGGCCAAGCCGATTCTCGCTGTCGTGCACGAAAGGCTTGACGACGACCTTCTGAACGAACTTCGCTCAAAGGCAGCAAAGGCGTTCAGCATGACCATCGAGAACCGCGAGGTCATAACGGAAGAGCTCGCCGCGGCCATTCTGGAGGCTGCCGGGGGGCCGAAGGTGCAATGACTCGGAGCACGGCGTTCCTGGGCGGGGTCGACGAGGCCGGAAAAGGGTGCCTTCTCGGCCCGTTGGTGGTCGCTGGGGTTTCGGCGCCATCCTCGGCTTCCAAGGAGATGGCAGGGATAGGGGTGAAGGACTCCAAGAGGCTGTCGCCGAGGCAGCGCGAGTCGCTCTACCCTGAGATCCTGAAGCTGTCGAAGCATGTTCGTTGGGCGAGCATTCCCCCCAGAGAAATAGACGCCGTCGTGACGAGAGGGAAGAGGCTTCGCAGGCTCAACTACCTGGAGGCGGTGTACTTCGCCAAGGTGATTGACAGGCTCGGAGCGCGCACAGTCACAGTCGACGCTGCAGACGTCATCCCACGGAGGTTCAGGAACGACATAGCCGTGAACCTCAAGGTTCCTTGCGAGGTCCTCGCTTTCCACAAGGCTGACAGGGACTACCCGATAGTGTCTGCAGCTTCCATAGTCGCGAAGGTCCAGCGGGACAGGGCGGTGGACGTTCTCAGGAGGGCCCACGGCGATTTCGGTTCGGGCTACCCCTCAGACCCGACGACCAGGTCCTTCTTCACTGAGAGAATCAGGCGTGGTGAACCCCTGCCTGCCTACGTCCGCAAGAGCTGGAAGACCTGGAGAAACATCGAGCAGAGCATTCTAGACAACTTTCAGCCTGAGGCGAAGACAAGCGCGTGATCCTTGTCGAAAGGGCTGAGTTCGATTACTGACCGAACCTGGAACCCGGCACTTTCCAGCTTGGCCTGCTCCTCGGCGAAGACTTCCTCGGGCTCCTTCAGTACGTCTATGCTCCGCGCCTTCACCACAAGCAGGAGGGTCCCTCCTTTCCTCAGCAGCTTGGCACAGTTCGCGACGGCTATTTCCGTCTGGTCAGGCTGTGCTATGTCGCAGTAAACGACGTCGACTTTGACGACCGAGTACTTGGAGGGGTCTCGGGCGTCCGAGACGTAGGGGATGACATTCTTCCGCTCCCTCGCAACCCGCTCAACGAACTCCCTGGCTACCCTTGGAGCGAACTCGACCCCGACGACGACCCCCCGCTCGCCCACCAGGTCCGACACGTGGGACGCCGTGGTCCCGGTCGAGGCGCCCAGGTACAGCACCTTCGACCCTTCTCTGATTACATCGTCAGGGAGCCCCTTCAGAATGGCCGCGGCCAGCTTGCTCCTGAACGGGTCCCAAGTTCTATACTCGACCCCGTCCCTTAGCAAGAGCTCCTCGTTGTAGACCCTCTTCCCTGGAGTCAGGTTCCTAGTCAGGAGTGTCGTCCTTCCCCTCCTATCCTCCCTCAGGAGGAGGCTCATCTTCCCCTGAACTTCTTGCGCCTTTGGGGCCTTTCCTCTTTCCTGGGTCGCTCCCTTCGCTCTGGCCTTCGCTCTGGGGGCTCCTTGTATCGCTCCTTGATGCTTTCGAGGCGCTTGTCAAGGCTCGCCTTGATGGATACGTCCTCCGACCCCCTGTAGTAGTCCACCCTGGCTGCAATCGCGATCTTGTTCGCGAGGGTCCTTGCTATCTTGCCTCGTTGCCACTTCGGAGCCGTGTGGACAGCCTGGTGCTGGAAAAGGATCCCGTGCTTCGGAGGCCGGGCTCCTGTTCGCAGGGACCTGAAGAGAGCCTTCTCCGCGCCAAGTATCTGGATGGTGCTTGCTGGCAGGATAGCCAGCTTGTCGAGGCCCCCGGCCTTGGCCATGAGGCGAGCGCCAATCGTTGCCCCTGCCACGTCGGTGACGTTCGGGGCGACCTTCTTCATCTGCGATTCGACGTAGCCGTTCAGCCCGTCCCTAAGCGAGCCAAGCTGGACCGCCAGGGACGCAAGAGACCTCACCCTCCCGAGGTCCCCCTCTGAAATAGTCCCACCCTTCGACCTGTCACGTGCCGACAAGATTGCTTCGACTTTCTTATCAGTGAACCCTCTCCCCGTGAGGTTCTCCTTCGTGAGAGCTTCCCTCGGCCCGATGTCAGAAATGAGCTTGCAAAGCGCGACGTTGTCCTGCACCATCGGTGGCAGCTCGGGGAAATGCAGCCCGTACCACTCGGATGCCCGGGTCGCCGTTACGTTCAGGTACTTGTCGGTGTCGTCCAGGGCCTGGATTGCCTGCACGACGTGCAGATCCGGCCTCGAGGATGCCTCCCGAATCGCCTCCTCTGCTGCGGCTATGCTCTTCTGCCTGAGTGCCTCGAGGTCTTGGATGTCGGTGTTACCTTCTTCCAAAAGAGTTCGTGCTTGCTGTCACACATCTCGATTAAAGGATTTCAGCCAAGCGGGGAACGAGACCTAGCTACAAATAGGACTCGATGGCCTCCTTGAGAAGCGACCTGTGACAGGCTCTCGGATCCTTCTCTGTACACATCAGCGTGATGGTACCGCTTCTCGACTCCTTGGCCAGACTTTGAAGCAGCTCCTCCTTTCCCTTCAGGGACCTCCGATAGGCCTCGGCATATTCTCTCCAACTCATCTTCCCCGATTTGTAGCGTTTAATCAGGTCGCGAGGAGTCCCAAGTTCTTTCATCCAGACGTCTACCTTGTCCTTCGAGACACCTCTGGGCCAGAGGGTCATCACGAGGATTCGCTTGCCGTCCAATTTCTCGGGCGGGGAGTAGACGGATTTCTCAATTCTGATCACTTTCGGGGACCTCTACCTATTGTACGCGGCAGTCTCCCGATTCGTTATTATGAAACTTCCGGCTCCCTTAAAGTAGCCGTTGCATCAATGCCCTGTTTGCGGTTCAGCGATAACCAACAAGAACAGATTCTGCAGCAGAACGTGCGTAAAGGAAGGTTACCGCCTAGGGATGGTGATTAATTCTGGCAATTTCAAGAAGGGTTCTATCTCTCTAAACAAGGGAAGAACACTCGAGTCGTGGGTTGGGGAAGAAAGGGCAAAGGAGATTAAGGCAAGAATGTCTCTCAATTCTCGGAACAAAGCCCCACACCTGAGAAAGTTGAACGACGACCCTACAATCACCGCTCGTCGTCTAGAATCTCGGCACTTCCACGACGAGGTGGTGCTCTGGATATCCAATCAGCTTCGGTCTTCCGGCGCACGGGTATTCGTGCTTTCGGAGTATGTCAAAGAGAAGAGAATTCCGGATGCCATAATATTCGATGGAAAAAAGCTGACTGCACTCGAAGTCGAGACCGAGAAGAGGTGGAAGCCAAGTCATGCCTCTTCCGAGGACCGCCTTTCGCGATTGAACTCGAAATGTGGGTTCTTTGACGAGACCAAAGTCGTCTTTCCTTCTATGGGAGAGTCCCTTGCCCAAATCGGTCCGGGTTTGCTGACTCACATCGGTATCAAGAAAGATTAAATCCCGAGCGGAACGCGCGAGGAATAGGAGGTAAGAGAGCAAAACATGCCGACCCACGGAAGTCAGCAGCCCAGTCGAAAGCTGGCTGCCTTCAATCACAAAGGCGGGGAAACTCTCAACGAGAGCCCTTAAGTTAGGTCCCAGACTCCAAAGTTAGAAGGCAAGCCCAAGGCAAGTAAGATACCCAAGGTCAGGAACAAGCGGACCTACGAGAAACGCTTTACTTTGAAGCGCAAGCCAGGTCAGAACTGGATGCGCCGGTGACCGAACAGGACTTCGACAAGCTCAGGGCTGCCGCGGCCTACATCGCCGACCAGGTCTCACAGGGGGCAGTGGGCTCCAGGGAGCAGCTCGAGAAGCTGAAGAAGAAGGTGGCCGCCGACTTCTCCCTCGACAGGTACGTGTCCAACTCGGAGGTTTTGGCCGCTCTGTCCGAGGAAGCAAGAAGAGTCTTTGAGGAGATGCTCCGGGTCCACCCCCGGAGGAGCGCGTCGGGGATCGTAGTGGTCACAGCCTTCTCCGCACCGTTCGCCTGCCCCCACGGAACGTGCGTATTCTGCCCTGGGGGCCCCAGGCTCGGAACCCCTCAGTCGTATCTCCCACACAGCCCCGGCATGAGATCTGCCTTGGCCGCCGAGTTCGACCCCTACCAACAGGTCAGGAAGTGCCTGGCCAAGTACGAAGGGAACGGCCACAGCACCGGGAAGGTCGAGGCTGTCATCGAGGGGGGGACCTTCATTGCCGTCCCCCTGGGCTACCAGTCGTCCTTCGTCAAGGGGGTGTACGACGGTCTCAACGGGTCCGTGTCCCCGAGCCTAGAGGAGGCCAAGGCACGCAACGAGGCCGCTGCGAGCCGCTGCGTAGGTCTGACCCTTGAATCGAAGCCCGACTGGTGCAAACCAGCCGACATAGACCAGATGCTGAGCTACGGGACAACAAGGCTCGAAGTCGGGGTCCAGAGCCTCCAGGACAAGGTGCTGGCGGAGAGCAACAGGGGGCACACCGTCGGTGATTCCGTGAGCGCCCTTCAGGTGGCGAGGGACGCTGGACTCAAGGTCGCGGTCCACATGATGCCTGGCCTTCCCGGCGCCACTCCCGAAGACGACCTGGCCGACCTGAAGCGCCTCTTTGAGGACGATGCCTTCAGGCCCGACATGTCGAAGCTATACCCGACGCTTGTCGTCCCCGGGACCGCCCTCGCCCGCCGGTTCGAGCACGGGCTCTACCAGCCGTACTCCACAGAGACCGTCGTCGACCTCCTCAGCGAGATGAAGAGCTTCATCCCCCGCTGGCACAGGATTATGAGGATCCAGAGGGAGATTCCCGCGAACGAGATAGAGGGCGGGGTTCGGGACGGTAACCTCAGGCAGTTGGTCCTGAGGAGAGCCCGCGAGAAGGGGATAACTTGCGGGTGCATCAGGTGCAGAGAGGTGGTCCTCATGGACCCTGAGAACCTAACCTCAGAAGACGCCCTTCGGTACAAGGAGTTGAGGTACTCGGCGTCAAGGGGGGAGGAGGTCTTTGGTTCCTTCGAATTCGAGCGGTCCGGGATCATCGCTGGGTTCGTGAGGATGCGCTTGCCCTCTGAGCTGGCTCACCGACGGGAGATGGAGGGCGCCGCAGTTGTGAGGGAGCTCAGGGTCTACGGCATGGTTGTGCAGGTCGGGGAGAGAGCGAGGACTGCCTGGCAGCACCGCGGTATCGGTGCCTCGCTGATGAAAAGGTCGGAGAAGACCGCGGCCGAGGACTTCGGTGCCCGGAAGCTCTTGGTCACCAGCGCGGTCGGGACCAGAAACTACTACAGAAGACTCGGGTACGAACGCGAGGGCCCTTACATGGCAAAGCCTCTCTGCTAGGCAGGCCTACCTGAGTAACGCCCTCTGTCTGCCTTCCTTTCGGTGGAGTGAATAATCCTTTAAGACCGAACCGACACGCCTCTCATCGCATGCGCGACCTCACGGGGTATAGGGGGAATGCCCTCCGATTTCTGAAGGGCGCAGGGGCCGCCATCGGCGACGTGCTCGAACTGCAGACGGAGTGGGGAAAGGTGAGTGGGACGGTAGTCCCTCGGTACCTCTACGGGGACGGTGACCATGTCGTTCTGAAGCTCAGGTCGGGCTACAACGTCGGTCTGAGCCTGAAGGGACTGAGGGGAGCGAAGGTCATGGCTAAGGGGGAGAAGCCGTCGTTTTCGTCCCCGCCCCCGCCAAAGCCTTCCAAAGGGCTTCCTCGCGTCCTGATTCTGGGGACCGGGGGCACCATAGCCAGCAGAATCGACTACCGAACGGGGGCAGTGCGACCTGCCGTCTCCTCCGCAGACCTGCATTCCCTCGTCCCCGAGCTGTCCGACGTAGCGAGGGTGGAACCCGAGTTGATGTTCGACATGTTCAGCGAGAACATCACCCCCGCTCATTGGACGAAGCTTGCTCGGAGGGTGAAAAGGGCCGTGGACGACGGCGTGGATGGGGTCGTGATAACCCACGGCACAGACACGTTGGGCTACACGGCTGCCGCCCTCTCGTTCGCGCTACACGGCGTACCCATCCCTGTGATTCTCGTCGGAGCCCAGAGGTCGTCGGACAGGCCATCCTCCGACGGCCCGCCGAATCTAGTCGCGGCGGTTTCGATAGCAGGGAGTGCGCGGTTTGCCGGGGTCTACGTTGCGATGCATCTTGGAGAAAGCGACGACAAGGTGGCCGTCCACAGGGGGACCAGAGTTAGAAAGAACCACACGAGCAGGCGCGACGCCTTCGTGTCTGTCGGGGTGCCACTGGCAGCCGTCTGGGGGAGGTCAGGGTTCGAGTACGTATCTGATGGCCTCCCATCGAGGGGGGGCCGGTTCAGGCCGAGGGTCAACTTCTCTGACAAAGTGGCTCTTCTCAAGTTCTACCCTTCCATGCCCGCTGGGTTCGTCTCGTTCGCGAAGCGCAGCGGTGTCAGGGCCCTGGTTGTCGAGGGGACAGGCCTGGGACATGTGAGCAGGGAGGTCGTCAAGGCGCTCGGACAGTTCACGAAGGCAGGAGGCTTGGCATGCATGACATCACAGTGCATTAACGGGAGGGTCGACCTGAACGTCTACGACACGGGGAGGGACCTGATACACGCGGGGGTGCTGCCCCTGGAGGACATGCTGGCGGAGACGGCCCTTGTGAAATCCATGTGGGCCCTGGGCAACAGCGCTTCCCTTGAGAAGGCCAGACAGCTCATGTCCGAGAACATCGCTGGAGAAACGACCGTCCGAACTTTTCCGGGGTAGAAAGGATGCAGGTCCAAGAGGGTGTTGACCAGCTCCTGGTCGGGCTGGAGATTCACCAGCAGCTCTCGTGCAGCACCAAGCTCTTCTGCTCCTGTCCCCCGCTGAAGTCTGAAGAGCTCCCCAATCGCTTCGAAAGGAGGCTGCGCCCAGCCCAGAGCGAAACAGGCAGGATCGACCCCGCCGCCATATTCGAGTACTCGAAGGGCAAGTCGAACATGTACTTCTGGAGCCCCGAGTCCTCCTGCCTCGTAGAGGCGGACGAGGAGCCTCCTCACCCTCTGAGCGCCGAAGCACTGGACTCGGCCCTCTTGGTGGCGAAGACCCTGGGCTCCAACGTAGTGGACGAGGTCCATGTAATGAGGAAGATAGTGATAGACGGGTCGAACACCGCCGGCTTTCAGAGGACAACTGTGGTCGGGTTCGGAGGGGGGTTCACGGTCGATGGGACGAGGGTTGGGGTACAGTCGATCACCGTCGAAGAAGACGCGGCGAGGATAATCGGGGAGGACGAGGCCTCCAGACACTTCGCCCTCGACAGGCTTGGGGTCGCGCTGGTGGAGGTGGCCCTGGAGCCTGTCAGAGGGGAGCCTGAGTTTGTCGGCAAGGTCGCTCTGCATCTAGGGAGGGTGCTGAGGTCAACGGGAAGAGTGGCACGAGGCCTGGGGACCATAAGGCAGGACATGAACATCTCCCTTCGCGGAGGCAAGGTCATCGAGGTCAAAGGGGTCCAGAAGCTCAACCTGTTGCCGAAGGTCGTGGACTATGAGAGGAGGCGCCAGCTTGGGTTGATCAGGGTCTCAGAGAAGCTCAGGGGGAGGGGGGTGAGGCGCGTAGATTGCCAGGCGAAGGACGTTACGGACCTGCTCTCAGGCTCTGATTCCAAGATAGTGAGACAGCGGATCTCGGAAGGCGGAAGGATAGTTGCGATCATGGCGACAGGGCTCGCCGGTGTGCTGGGGTGGGAGCCCTACCCTGGGATGAGGCTCGGAAAGGAGGTCGCTGAAGTGGCAAGGGTTAACGGCCTTGGAGGGGTCATCCACTCCGACGAGTTCCTGGCCCAAGGGGTTTCAAAGCTTGAGGAGTCTCTGTTGAGGGATGCTACAGGGGCGGGGATTGACGACGCCCTTGTCCTTCTTGCCGGCCCCGCCGAAGTAGTCAGCAGGTGCATCCCGCCCCTGTCGGCTAGGCTCCGAGAGGCCCCTTCAGGAGTGCCAGCGGAGACTAGGGCCGCGACAGAGTACGGCGAGACCAGGTACATGAGGCCCAGGCCTGGCTCCCAGAGGATGTACCCTGAGACTGACATACCCAACATCCTAGTGACCAAAGACAGGCTCGCCCTCCTTGCTCGACAGGTTCCTGAGGACTGGGAGCACAGGGTAGCGAGGCTCGCAAGTAGTTACTCTCTAAGCAGCGACCTCGCGCTTAAGCTCTATGACTCCGAGAGCGACGCGCCCTTCGAAGCTCTCTCGAAGGAGTTGAAGCTGGAGCCTTCTGTCGTCGCCTCTGTCATGGTCGATGTCCCCGCGCGACTCGGGAGGGAGGGAGTGTCGGAAAGCGCCCTCTCTTTGAAGGTAATCACCGAGGTCCTCAAGGAGGTCGCGGCCGGCCGGGTCGCCAAGGAGGCAGTCCCTGACATCCTGAAGGTGGTAGGAAAAGAAGGGACGCCCGTCGAAGAGGCGATACACAAGCTTGGGCTCGAAGCTGTCGACGATTCGATGGTGAATTCTGTAATCGACGAACTGATCGCGAGGCAATCGGCTCTCGTTGCTGAAAGGGGAGAATCGGCTTTCTCGCCAATCATGGGGGAAGTGATGAAGGAGCTCCGGGGGAAGGCCGACGGCGCCACCGTTGGGCGGATACTCAAGGAGAAGCTTGCCCGGGTTGTCCGGAATCAGGGGAAATGACGACGCGGCGAAGGGCCCCGTGACCCGGTAACTCGTCCACTGCTTCGCTTAGCCGGTCCCTTGGCCGGTGCTCATCCCTTCCCCCTCCGCAGGGTCGGGTTCCTTCACAATCCCGTCGCCATGGGCCATTGTTGACAATCTACCCCTTGAAACGCCACTTCGAAGAACCACCTTGGCCCCTGGTCCGTGCAGCCGGGGTGGTTTCACGCACAGCTTTGACGTGATAGTCTTCTTTTGCCTTTTTATGGCCGGTCGCCGGTGGGGGTAGGGCCCGAGGGAGGCACAAGAATGAACCTTGGACCATTCGACGTGAACATATACTTTGGAATTGCAGTGGGGTTCTTCGCTACCCTGGTAATAGCCTCGGCCTTGAACGAGTTCGGAGACGCCATGTTCAGACGCGGCGTCGCCCGTCCCTTCTTCCTGGGGAAGTACAGGCTCCACCACAGGGTGTTTCTCTTCGTCGGTCTGCCGCTGGGTTACTCTTTCCTCTCTTCGCTCGTGCTAGTGGGGTACATCAAGATCGTCTGGAGCCTCCTCTGGACCGGTCTCGCTGGGACCATGTTCGTCGCCGCAAGTTGCCTCATCTTCGACCTGGCCCTGGATTACGCCCATGGTGGGGGCGGGCGGGGGTTCCTGCATCATGAGCTGATCTACCTCGCGGTGCCCGCCTTCGCGTTCTCCGACTTCCTAAGGCTGGCCCTCTGAGAGGGCCTCGATGGGTCTGGCCCAGTTTGCGCGGGTTAAAGGTCGAAGTACATGTAGAACTCGTAGGGGTGGGGTCGAGCAGCGACCGCTCTGTAGGCTTCCATTTCGAGCTCTGTCATCACATCGATTAGGTCCTTGGGGAAGATTCCCTCGAGGAAGGCCGAGTCGCTCGCAAGGCTCTCGACTGCTTCCTTAAGGCTCCCTGGCAGCTCACCAACCTTGAGGCTCTTCCTCTTCTCAGGGGTGAGCTTGTAGATGTCTTCATCCACTGGGTCTCCCGGGTCCGTCTTCTTCTTCATCCCGTCGAGACCGGCCGCGGCGATGGCGGCAAAGGCCAGGTAAGGGTTGCACGAGGGATCCGGAGTCCTGAATTCGACCCTCTTCGCTCCCTCCGAGCCCTTCTCGTACGCTGGGATTCTGACGTTCGCTGACCTGTTCATCTTGCTCCAGGCGATGTAGACCGGCGCTTCGTACCCTGGCACCAGCCTGTGGTAGGAGTTTGTAGTCGGGTCTACTATGGCGCAAAGGGCGCGACTATGCTCCATTATCCCTCCAATGTAGTACCTTGCAAGCTGGCTGATCTCTGCATAGGCGTCATTCGGGTCGTAGAAGGCGTTCTTCCTTCTCTTCCAAAGGCTGGAGTGGACATGCATTCCCACTGCGTTATCCCCGAAAATGGGCTTCGGCATGGTGGTGGCTATCAGGCCCATCCTTGACGCCACGTTCTTTATCACATACTTGTAGGTCATAGTACTGTCAGCCATGGTGACCAGTTCGTCCCTGTAGATGTCGATCTCGCACTGGCCTGCAGTCGCAACCTCGTGGTGGTGCGCGTTTGACAATATTCCGAACCCGTCTCTCAGATAGTTGACGCATTGCCCCCTGTAGTCACTGAGCGTGTCCACTGGTGGCGCAGGATAGTATCCATCCTTGAATCGTATTGGAAAATTCGTTCCTCTTGCCTCGTTGGCGGATTCCTTCGAGGAAATCTTGAACCCCGATGAAAAAGGGTCGTTGGCCACCCAGGTGGCGCTATCGAACACGAAGAACTCCACCTCCGGTCCCCAAAGGGAGTCAGTGAAACCAGCTTCCCGTATCTTCGCCTCAGCAGTCTGTGCGACGTACCTGGGGTCCCTGCTGAACCTGCCTGCCCCGTAGCCTGACCTCACATCGCAGATCAGGCGTGCTGTCCTTAGGCCCTCCTCTGTCCACGGCACCGCGCCGTAGGTATTCGCATCCGGCACCAGCAGCATGTCAGACTCGTTGATCTCAACGAAGCCCTTCACTGAGGAGCCATCCAATTTGGCCACCCCGTCCCTGAACATCTCCTCCTCCAGCATCTCCACGGGCATGGTTACATGCCTGAGCCTCCCTGGCACGTCGGTGAACTGAAGGTCGACAAACTTCACCCCATCCCTCCCGACCGACTGCATCATCTCGGCGGGAGTGAAACTGCGCCTGACGAACTCGCCGTTTGCGGTAACCTTGTAAGTCAACTACAGCCGGTACCGTTCGCAACGTATATAAGGCGATTTGGAACTATTCTGGACGTTCGACCAGATGTCCGAGACGAAATCATCCATTCATTCCGCGGCTAAGGCGCTTCGCGGGACTTTGGCTAGGCAGCCTGTGGACGATCTGGACGTGAAGATCCTCAGGGCCTTACTCTTACACGGTCGACTCTCGGCTCGTGAGATAGGCACAAGCCTCCACGTTTCAACGTCGACCGTCACGGCGCGGATGGAGAGGCTTCGCGACCGGCAGATTCTCAAGGCGTTCACGGCCATCGTCGACTTCCAGAAACTGGGCTACGACCTAACTGTGGTCACAGAAATTCACGTTTCGAAGGGGAAGCTCCTTGAGATGGAACGCGAGATAGCAAAGCTGCCAGGTGTGTGCGCCGTGTATGACGTGACGGGAGAGATAGACGCTGTCGTGGTCTCGAAGTGCAGAAACAGGGATGAGCTGAGCCGCTTCACGAAGGGGTTGCTCGCGATGCACTTCGTCGAACGCACGAACTCGCACGTGGTGCTGACGACCGTGAAGGAGGACTTCCGGCTGCCGATATAGGGAGTCCCACGGCTGCCCGCGGCGGGCAGATTCCACAGATTGGCCCACCCCTGCTAGAGTCGCTCTAGTCGGTCCTTGCTGTAACCTTAAATGTCCTCTGCTCCTCTTCTGTGGAAGACTTGACGAAGATCAGGGTCAAGCTGGGCCAGGCGGAGGTAGAAGTCGAAGCCGAGCCAGAACACTTGAGAGAAGCAATCGAACTTGTACCCGAACTTACATCAAAGCTCCCAGGGCAAAGCAGGGAACAGGCAAACGACCAAAGGGTGCTGGTTGTTGAGCCATCTGAGTTTGCAGATAGCCGTTCGCC
>Ga0187778_10001973_pt1 | contig 14126 bp, 10 predicted proteins | sample 1015_Q2_SP5_20_M_FD_132418 | JGI IMG/M metagenome (GOLD analysis project Ga0187778, IMG submission 132418) | Tropical peat soil microbial communities from peatlands in Department of Meta, Colombia - 1015_Q2_SP5_20_MG | ecosystem: Environmental > Terrestrial > Soil > Wetlands > Peat | place... | reverse complement strand
GGAATGGTACCGGATCAAGCGGGCACCGCTTGTGCTGGGCCATGAACCTGCCGGGATCGTCGTTGAAGTTGGAAGCCTGATCACGCACATCAAGCCCGGAGACCGCGTCTTCGTCACCCATCACGTCCCCTGTAACGCCTGCTACTACTGCCTGAGCGGACACGAAACGGCCTGTACCACGTTTCAGAGTGTGAACAATTTTGAGCCCGGCGGCTTTTCGCAGCTGGTGAGAGTAAGCGGCAGGAGTGTCGAGACCGGCACCCTCGTTCTACCCGACTCCGTAACTTTTGAGCAGGCGACGTTCATTGAACCGCTCGGAACCGCGGTGCGGGCGATCAGGACCGTCGGGCTGAAGCCTGTCCAGAGCGTTCTTGTGGTGGGCAGCGGCGTTGCCGGCCTGCTGATCATAAAACTCGCCCGGGCCCTCGGTGCCGGCACGATCATCGCAACCGACATCAGCCCCTACCGCCTCGAGAAGGCCAGGCAGTTTGGCGCCAATCATACTATTGCCGCCAACGGAGATGTCCCCGCATTCGTGAGAAGCGTGAACGACGGCAGGCTTGCCGATATCGTGATCCTCTCGGCGGGGTCGGTGCCGGCTGCCCGTGCCGCGCTCGCCTCTGCTGAACGCGGAGGCACGATCCTGTTCTTCGCCGTACCGAAGCCTGGAGAAGCCGTTGCTGTGGACTTCAATCCGTTCTGGCGCGACGATATCACGATCAAGACCTGCTACGGCGCCGCTCCCCTGGACAACATGCAGGCACTCGATCTCATTCGGCACCACACGGTCACCGTGACCGATATGGTGACGCACCGGTTCGGCATGGATAAGATCGGCGAAGCCTTCATGACCGGAGCAAAACCAGACGAGTGCATGAAGGTCATCATCGAACCGAACCGTTGACATTCTCCCGGTCCGAGCGCAACGGTTCTCCGCGTGTTCCGATAAATCTTTTGACAGTCAACCACGCAACCATTATAATGGCCCTGTATGGCTGAAAAAATAGGAGTAATCGGCGCGGGGGCCTGGGGCACGGCATTAGCAATGCTGCTCGCCGACAAAGGCCACAACGTAACCCTCTGGATGTACGAGAAGGACCTTGCCGGGGAAACGAGCAGGACGCGGGAGAACCGGGTCTATCTTCCCGGCTTTGCGCTGCCCGAAGCCATTACCATAACCTCATCCCTCGAAAACACGGTTACGGACAGCGCGCTTTTGCTTTCCGTCGTCCCCTCCCACACCGTGCGGGCTGTGACAAAGCAGTACGCTTCATTCCTCGCGAGGGACGCCATCATCATCAGCGCATCAAAGGGCATTGAGATCGAAACGCTCATGCCGCTTTCAGAAATATTCAAGGATGTGCTTCCTGCTGCATTCCACAACCGTCTCTGCTTCCTCTCCGGGCCGAGCTTTGCCAAAGAGGTCGCCCAGAAGATGCCAACTGCCATCACGCTTGCTTCCTATGATCCTGCGGTCGGCAAGATAGCCCAGGAAATCCTGAGCAATGCCTATTTTCGCGTATACACGAACCTGGACGTCATAGGCGTAGAACTCGCGGGATCGCTCAAGAACGTCGTGGCCATTGCCGCGGGCGCCCTGCAAGGGATGGGGTTCGGCTCTAACACCATGGCTGCTCTGCTCACCAGGGGACTCGCCGAAATTGCGCGCCTCGGCGTTGCTCTGGGAGGGAGCGTGACCACCTTCTCCGGCCTCGCAGGCATGGGGGACCTGGTCCTCACCTGCACGGGAGGGCTCTCGCGGAACCGCTCGCTCGGCGCCAGACTCGGCGCGGGCGAGAAACTCGAAGACATTTTGAGAGGCGCAAAGACCATTGCGGAAGGTGTGAAAACGACCAAAGCGGCGCGTGAGCTTGCCAAAAAGCATCACATCGAAATGCCGATCGTGGATGAAGTGTATCAAATCCTCTACGAACACAAGGATCCCAAAAAGGCTCTCCAGGACCTTATGGCGCGGGAGCTGAAGGCTGAATAGAAGGTGCAGGCGTTCAAGGACACGACGGGATGATGGAACGAGGTTGCCCGCGGTCCCCGTGCTTTCCCGGAGATGGTATGCCATGAAACACTATCTTCCCCCGGTGATTTCCCTTCTCCCGTCTGCGCTTCCGCTTTCGGGAGCACGTCAGGTAACAGTGCAGGAATACCGCGTCGTCGAGCGCCTGAGGACAAAGGACCCCATGATACTTTCCTCCTCCGGCATGACGTTCGAGGCACTGAATGCGTGCGGGACATCTGTTCATGGTCTTACGCGTGTACGAATGAAGTGCGGTCGATGAAGTCCCGAAACAAAGAGAACGGGCCAGTGAGGCCGTCCGCGACTAGAGCGGCGAACGGCCAAGCCGTGGGCTTAGGCCCAAGCGGCATTGACGCCGACCCCGTTCAGGAATGGTCATGAATATAACCCATCTCACCGAGCTCCTTCAGGCCGTCCGCACAGGCAAAATCAATATAGAGACCGCGCTCACCCGTCTCAAGCATTTGCCCTTTGAGGACGTGGCCTACGCTCATATCGACCACCACCGTCATCTGCGCCACGGCATGCCCGAGGTCATCTACTGCGAAGGAAAGACGCTCGAGCAGGTTGTGGGCATCACGAAGCGAATGCTCAAGGCCGGAAGCAACGTCCTCGCCACGCGCGCGAACGAACAGGTCTACAAAGCGCTCAAAAAAATAGACCGGCGGGCTGTTTACCATGGCGCGTCGAGAGCCATCACGATACAACATGCCAAATCGAGAGCCACCAGGGGCACCGTCCTGGTCCTGACTGCCGGGACTTCGGACATTCCCGTGGCCGAAGAGGCAGCAGTCACCGCCGAGATGCTGGGTAGTGCCGTCCTGACCCTGTATGATGTGGGTGTTGCGGGCATCCACCGCGTTTTAAGCAAGCGCGACATGCTCGATGCCGCTCGCGTGATTGTCGTTGTTGCAGGCATGGATGGTGCGCTCCCGTCGGTCGTGGGCGGCCTCGTGGACAAGCCCGTGATCGCCGTACCCACGAGCGTCGGCTACGGCGCCGGGTTTCAAGGATTAGCGCCTCTCCTTACGATGTTGAACTCATGCGTTGCCGGCATTGCCGTCATGAACATCGACAATGGCTTCGGCGCCGGCGTGCTGGCGCATCGCATAAATTTGCTGGGAGAAAAATAGGTTCACGAGAGCTCGCCGATGCGCAACATTCAGAGAGTGGATGCAAAGGACAGCAAGGAATGAAGGATGGCAAGACCGGTCTCGACGGTAACCGTTGATCCCCGCTCCTGCCTGGTGCAGAGATTTTTTTTGCGCTTGTTGTTTTTTTTCGAGAGGCCAGTGTTACGATGACCATCGCTTACTTCGACTGTTTTTCCGGCATTTCCGGCGATATGACCCTCGGCGCCATCGTAGACGCGGGCATCTCCATGGAGTCCCTGCGCGCAGAGCTCTCCAGGCTGAATCTCGCCGGTTATGAGCTCACTGCAGAAAAAGTCATGCGTTCCGGCATTGCCGCAACCAAAGTTCACGTCATCAGCGACCGTGAGGACCAGAAACCCAGGCATCTCTCGGATATTCTGGAGATCATTGACAGGTCTTCCCTCAAGGCGTCGATCAAGGAGAAAAGCAGCCGGATCTTCACGCGGCTTGCCGATGCCGAAGCGAAGATCCACCTGACGGAGCGAAACAGTATCCATTTTCATGAAGTGGGTGCCTTGGACTCTATTGTTGATATTGTCGGAGCAGCCATTGGGCTGGAACTCTTGGGCATCACGGAGGTCAGATCATCGGCGGTGAACGTCGGCTCGGGAACGGTACAGACCTCACACGGCCTGCTGCCGATTCCAGCGCCGGCTACGGCTGAGATGCTGAAAGGGATCCCCGTCTACCAGTCTGCCACGCAGTTCGAACTCGCCACGCCGACCGGCGCAGCCATCATCAGTACGCTCGGGACATCGTTCGGTCTTTTGCCTTCGATGAGGGTTGATCGGGTAGCCTATGGCGCAGGCGAAAAGGACTTTGCAGGGAAGCCGAATGTCTTGCGGCTCATCCTCGGACAACCCGCAACACCCTATGAGGAAGACTCATCCCTCCTCATAGAAACGAACATTGACGACAGCAATCCGCAGCTCTATGACTATATTATTGAGAAAATTATGGGCCAGGGTGCGCAGGACGCCTATCTCACGCCGATCATCATGAAAAAAGGCAGGCCTGCCATCCTGTTGTCGGCGCTTACGGACCGATCAAAGAGCGATGCGGTCCTTGATACGATATTCCGTGAGACGACCAGCATTGGAGTTCGCATCCAGGAAGTCGGGAGAAAGAAGTTGAACCGGGAAATGAAGGAAGTCGAAACACCCTACGGCAGAATCAGAGTGAAAATAAGCAGGCGCGGTGATGAAATACTCTCTGCGACGCCTGAGTACGATGACTGTCGAAGAATAGCGGAGGAGAAACATATCCCGTTGAAGGTAGTCATGGAAGAGGCACGAAAACAATTGTGACGGGGGAAGCGCTGGTGCGAGGCGTAACGCGTCCCTCACCGCTGCTGCTAAAAAATACGACCTCGTTAATTGACCCTGTAATTTCACCGGTAGTACCATCAAGCTGTTCCAAGAGTTACCGTTATGCGGCATCTCCATGACGCCGTTGTTATCCTCTGCACTCCAAAAGGAGTTTCATGAGAACAATTCGCATTTCCATGGCCCAGATAAACCCAACGGTCGGAGACCTCGCGGGCAACCGTGACAAGATCATTGAATATATTGGCCGATCGAAAAAACAAACTGCCGACATTGTCGCATTCACCGAGCTTGCCATTACCGGCTATCCGCCCGAGGACCTGGTGCTCAAGCCCCAGTTCGTGAAAGACAACCTCCGCACACTTCGGGAGATCGCAAAGGCGACGTTCGGGATCACCGCCATCGTCGGGTTTGTGAACGGCAATGATCACCTGTATGATGCCGCAGCTGTCGTGAGCAATGGAAAACTCGTTTACGTCTATCACAAGATGCTGCTGCCGAACTACGGAGTGTTCGACGAATACCGCTACTTCAAGCCGGGCAAGCGTTTCCCCATCATCACGATCAAGGGCGTTAACATCGGCATCAACGTATGTGAGGACATCTGGTACGCAGACGGCCCGGCCCGCACTCAGGCGCTTGCAGGGGCCGAAGTCATCATCACGATCAACGCTTCGCCCTATCACAAGGGCAAAGGAAGTGAACGCCAGCAGATGCTTGCTGCCCGTGCGAGAGAGAACAGCGTCTACATCGTCTACACCAACACCGTTGGCGGTCAGGACGAACTTGTCTTCGACGGCCATAGCATGATCCTGGATCCCAAGGGGAAGCTGATCGCAGCAGGCCGGCAGTTTGAAGAAGACCTCATCACCCAGGATATCAAGTTGCCTGGACCTGTGCGCCATGGCGCTGATATTGCATCGGAAATGATCCTCGATGAACACCGGGATTTCATTGATTCCGTCATCCTCTCGGACCGGCCGGCAGCAAAGAAAAAGTCCCTGCCCCCCGCGCGTGTCGTGAAACCGTATGGTCTGCCCGAAGAGGTGTACTGCGCGCTGGTGCTCGGAACGCGGGATTACGTGAGAAAGACCGGCTTCACGTCCGTGGTCATAGGTCTCTCCGGTGGTATCGATTCTTCGTTGGTGGCGGCTGTCGCCGTTGCTGCCATTGGAAGCGAGAATGTCCACGGAGTATTCATGCCTTCCATCTACAGCTCGGACGAAAGCTGCGACGACGCAACGGAGCTCGCCCGCAACCTTGGGATAAAATTAGTTTCCGTTCCCATCCATCAGCCGTTCAATGCCTATCTGAACACCCTGCGGGCCGTGTTCGCAAATACAAAGCAGGATGTTACCGAGGAAAACCTCCAGGCCAGGATCAGGGGCAACATCCTCATGGCGCTCTCGAACAAGTTCGGTTGGCTCGTGCTTACGACCGGGAACAAGAGCGAGATGTCTACCGGCTATGCCACGCTCTACGGTGACATGGCCGGCGGTTTTGCCGTGATCAAGGACGTGCCGAAGACGATGGTCTACGATGTGTGCAAGTGCATCAACCGTCTCGCAAAAAAGGCCCTCATCCCGAAACGCGTGTTGGTCAAGGCTCCTACTGCCGAACTCCGTCCGAACCAGAAGGATAGCGATTCATTGCCCGTCTATGAAACGCTCGACCCGATCCTTAAGGCCTACGTGGAAGACGACAAAGAGTTCGACGAGATGCTTCACATGGGCTTTGAACGGAAAACCGTGGAACGCGTGATCCGCCTTGTCGATTCCAGCGAATACAAACGCCGTCAGGCTCCTCCCGGCGTCAAGATCACGCCGCGCAGTCTGGGTAAGGACAGACGGTTCCCGATTACGAATCGATACAGGAGCTACTGACCAGTACCGTCAAGGGATACGGGCCGGAGAAAAACTGCTCTGACGCCATGAGCCTCATCCTGCCTCCTCTTTCGTGAAGCCGCGATCCTCTTACTATGACCGGCACTCTCTACATAGTCGCCACACCAATCGGGAATCTCGAGGATATGACCCTCCGGGCGATCCGTCTGCTCAAGGAAGCGGACCTTATCGCAGCGGAAGACACGCGCCATACGAAACATTTGCTTGACCGATACCGGATCGAAACACAGCTCACCAGTTACCATGACCATAATAAGGAAGAAAAGGCCCCCGTTCTCGTCGCGCGTCTGCTCGAAGGGAAGAACATTGCCCTGGTGTCCGACGCAGGCACGCCCGGAATCTCCGATCCCGGTTACTTCCTGATCAACCTCGCCATAGACCAGAGAATACCCGTCGTCCCCGTCCCCGGTGCAACTGCAGCCATCGCCGCTCTCTCGGTCTCCGGCATGCCGACCGACAGGTTCGTCTTCGAGGGCTTTCTCCCGGCCAGGCACATGGCACGGATCAAGCGGCTTCAGGACCTCGCCACGGAAGACCGCACCCTCATATTCTACGAAGCCCCGCATAAGGTCCTCGCGGCCACCCAGGACATGCTCGAAGTTCTGGGCGACCGCAGGGCGGTCTTCACGCGGGAATTGACGAAGATTCATGAAGAAACGATTCGAGGAACTCTGTCAGAGATCCTGAAGCATCTACAAACCGGTTCGCTCAAAGGTGAATTCACCATCATCGTGCATGGCGCGTCCTCGGAGCCTCCCATGCAGGATATCGATGCAGCCGAGTATCTCAAGAATTTGATCATCCATCGGGGTCTGAGCAGGAAGGACGCTGTCGCTGCCGCTGCAAAGGAACTGGGGCTGCCGAAGAAGGAACTCTACAGGGAAAGCCTGAAAATCGACAAGGGGAGGATATGACATGTCAAAAGTCTATTTTTCCACGGCCCGCACCCTCCGCTGGGACCATAGCCACAGCATCCCGGGAAAGCTGGAATCGCTCCTCGGAAAGATGGACTTCTCCGCCCGGTTCGAGGAGGACGAATGGGTCGCGATCAAGACCCATTGGGGGTCCCACGGCGCATTCAGGATCGTGCCGCCCGTCATGATCCGGAAAGTCGTTGAAGCCGTACGCAGAGCAGGCGCGAACCCTTTTATCACGGACACGGTCAGGATCATGGGGCTCGATTACCTGGAAGTTGCCAACCAGAACGGTCTGAACCACCTCTCCTGCGGCGCGCCGGTGGTGCTGGCTGACGGGCTCTACGGCAAGGACAGCATCCTGGTCAAAGCAGGCCCGATCCTCGGCGAGATCGCTGTCGCTTCAACGATACACGATGTCCCTGCCATGGTCGTTTGCTCCCATACGAAAGGCCACATCAGCGCCGGCTATGCAGGAGCGATTAAGAATCTTGCCATGGGCTGCGTCAGTTCCAGTCATCGCACGCAAGGCTGGAAAAAAGGCCGCGGCGGCATGCACGGCCACGGGGAGGCCGGTCTCCAGTGGGACCCCGAGGCGTGCACCTTCTGCGAACAATGCAAGAACATCTGCCCGCTCCATGCCATCGATTTCAAGGAGGGCAGCTTTGTTGTCGACGAAAACAACTGCTGGCACTGCGGTCGATGCAGCCGGGTCTGTCAGGAAGGCGCACTTACGCTGCCGCAGGATGATGTGACGTTCCAGAAGAGCCTTGCCGAGGCAGCTGCCGCAGTGCTCTCCACGTTTCAAAAAAACAAGGTCGTTTACGTCAATTTCCTTTACGAAGTCCAGCCCGAATGCGACTGCATGCCCGTTGCCGATGTTCCTGTGGTCCAGGACCAGGGGATCATGATATCCGATGATGTCGTGGCAGTTGAGCAGGCTTCCCTCGATATGCTCCGGACCGCTTTCCCCCTTCCCCAGTCAGCAGCGGAGGATCTGAAGTTGAAGCCGGGAGACGACGTGATGGCGAAGCTCAACCCCCGGCCTATGCAGATTCAGATCGACGAGGCGGAGAGACTGGGCCTGGGAACGAGGCAGTATGTGCTGGAGCGGCTGGAGCCCTGAGAATCAAGACGATGGCGTCCATGAGCGACCTGGCTGCATGTCCGACCCGATGCCTGTATGGTATAATCAAAGGGAAGCGTTCCCGGTATCCTGCTCACTGCTTGCCGGCACCTGAAGCGGAGGCTGCATGACCAAGCGCACCAAGATTATCGCCACCATCGGTCCGACATCCAGTTCAGCCGCGGTCATCGCTAAACTTATCAGGGCCGGCATGGACGTGGCGCGGTTGAACTTCTCCCATGGAGACTGGAACGGCCATGCCCGCCAGGTCAAGCTCATCCGGAGCGAAGCCGCAAAAGCCGGCAAGCAGATCGCGATCATGCAAGACCTGCAAGGGCCCAAGCTGCGCGTTGGTGCCCTGCAGAATGACGTCGTCACGCTCAAGCGGGGAGACAGCCTGACGCTCACCACACGCAGGATCACCGGGACCAGCAGTCTCATCTCGGTGACCTATCCCCGCCTCGCCAAGGACCTGAACAGAGGGGACAGGCTGCTCCTCGACGACGGGAAATTGGAGCTGCGCGTGATCAGAAAGGTCGCCCGCGGTCTCACCTGCAAGGTCCTTCGCGGCGGCACCTTGAAAAGCCACAAAGGCATCAATTTGCCCGGGACCCGCCTTTCGCTCCCTTCGCTTTCGAAGAAAGACAAAGCCGACATCAGGTTCGGCGTGAAACAGGGGGTGGATTATATTGCCCTTTCCTTCGTTCGCACAGCCGATGACATACTGCGTACCCGCCGCTTCATTCATTCGCTGAACGCGGACATCCCCATCATCGCGAAGATCGAAAAGCCCGAGGCCATCATGAACCTCCGCGCGATCATTTGCGCCGCAAACGGCATCATGGTAGCGCGCGGCGATCTCGGGGTCGAGATGTCTCCCGAAAAGGTGCCGCTTCTCCAGAAAAAGATCATTGAGGCATGTCACTGGGAGGAAAAACCGGTGATCACCGCAACACAGATGCTCGAAAGCATGATCGAGAATCCCCAGCCCACGCGAGCCGAGACCTCGGACGTGGCTAATGCAATCCTTGACGGTACGGACTGCGTCATGCTCTCGGGGGAGACCGCCATGGGAAAATACCCGGTCCAGGCGGTCTCGGCCATGGCGCGCATCGCATTGCAGGCCGAGACTTCCGTCAATCCCTGGCCCCCGGACACGGGTGTATCAGGACCTGATGAAAGCGTTGCCCATGCCGCATGCCGCGCGGCCGAGGAACAACAGGCACAGGCCATTGTGACATTCACCCAGTCCGGTTCCACGGCCCTCCTGGTCTCGAAACACCGGCCGCGCATGAGCATCATCGCGCCGACGCCGTTTGAGCACATAGCCAGGAGGATGTCGCTTTACTGGGGCGTGCAGCCGGTGATCCTCAGGCCCAAAAAAACCACTGACCATATGATCGCGAGCGTCGAGCAGATCATGCTCAACAAGAAGCTCGCCAAAGAGCACGACCTTATCGTAATCAGCGCCGGTGTGCCGATCGGGGTAGCCGGCAGCACAAACTTGATGAAAATTCACCGCGTGGGCGAAATCAAGGGGCTGGAATAGACGTGGAATCCGCCCCTGCTCCTATGCTATACTAGATACGTTTTGATCGATTCCACCGCCTGCTGAAGAATGCCTGCGGTTCTTCAGACGTGAGCGGCCAAATCCAGAAGATGGCGAATATGCAGAGGGAGGGAAGCATGAAAGTACGTGATTTGTTGAAATCAAAAGGAAAAGACATCGTATCCATAGAAGCAAACAGTTCCGTGGAGGACGCCATCAAGTCGATGCACGGCCAGAAGATCAGCGCGATCATGGCAATCGATCAGGGCAAGACCGTGGGGATCTTCACGGAACGAGACGTCGTCCGATGCTATCTAGCCACGAACGGGAAAAGCTTCAAGGACATCAAGGTCAAGGAAGCCATGGTACACAATCTCATTGTAGCAGTGCCCGATGATGAAATACAGGATATCGCTGCCATCATGATAGAAAAAAATATCAGGCACCTTCCTGTGTTCGACAACAGTAACGTTGTCGGCATGTTGTCGATCCGGGACATCATGCAGACACACGTCAAAAAGCTTACTTCGGAAATCCATTATCTGAAAGATTATATCGCGGGTTACTAAAAGCAAACGAACCGTCATTCACCCTGTGGCAGCGAGCCGAGCGGTGAATGACGGGAAATCCCTGCAGACGGGAACTATTCCCGACCTTCCCTGGTCCCGAGACGTCGGTCGCAAGGACCTCCCCTTCGAAAGAATACTTCTGTAGGCTTCCGATAAAGATGCCTGAATGCGAGACAGCGGACATAGACAAGACGGATTTGGTATTTTTTTCTTGCAAGAAGATTCCTGCAATGATACTATGCGATGATATATAAGTATTTCTTGATTCCATCGTCAACCCTAAATCTAAAAAAATGAACAAAACCGCAGAAATGGACACTCCTTTAGAGATGACTAATACTTTAAACCGAATCATCGATAACTACCGGAATAATGGTGGCAACGTCATTTCCCTGCTCCAGGAAACCCAGGAAGCGCTGGGGTACATTCCCCGTGAAGCGGTGGATTATTTTTCCGAAACGCTCAACATCGCGCCGAGCCGCTTTTACGGTGTTGCCACGTTCTATGCGCAGTTCCGGCTGCAGCCCCGGGGTAAAAACATCATTACCATCTGCTGCGGCACGGCGTGCCACGTAAGAGGTTCAGAGAGAATCCTGAACAGCGTCAAGCTCGAGCTGAAACTCAACGACGAGGCGGAGATGACGGAAGACAGAAAATTCTCGCTTGAGAAGGTGAACTGCGTCGGCGCATGCGGTATTGCACCTGTCGCAATCGTCAATAAGAAGGTGCACGGCAAGACGACATCCGAGAAAATCTTAAAGGAAATAAGGCTGCTCAAGGGCAATGACGATGCAAAACAATAATATTGAAATACGTGTCTGCATGGGCACCGGCGGCGTCGCATCAGGAGGCACCGAAGTGCTGCAAGCGTTCCGCAGTGAGTTCGAGGCGAGCGGCGTCACGGCGTCGGTCAAGGAAAACTGCGCTACTCACCAGGTCGGCTGCCGCGGCCTTTGCGCTAAGGACGTGCTGGTGGACGTGGCCATCGGCGAGGACCGGGTAACCTACCAGTTCATTAAGCCCGACATGGTGGCGCGCATCGTGAAGGAGCATGTCCTGGAACACAAGCCGATCGCAGAGTGGCGTGTCGGCGACGATTACGCCCGCTTCCAGGAAAAACAGGTCAAGATCGTCCTCTCGGACTGCGGCAAGATCGATCCCGAGGATATCAGTGCCTACCAGGCGCACCAGGGCTACGAGGCTGCGAGGAACGTGCTTCAATCCTGGACGCCGGAAAAGGTCATCGAGGAGGTTAAACAGTCCGGCCTGCGCGGCCGCGGCGGGGCAGGTTTTTCCACGGGGCTAAAATGGGACCTGGGAAGAAAAGCCCAGGGCGAGCCGAAATACATCGTCTGCAATGCGGATGAAGGGGACCCGGGCGCGTTCATGGACCGGGCCGTCGTCGAAGGCAACCCCCATGCGGTTATCGAAGGAATGATCATCGGCGCGTTCGCGCTGAACGCCCACTACGGGTATGTCTATATCAGGGCCGAATATCCGCTCGCGGTTGAACGTCTGCAACGGGCGCTGACGCAGGCCAAGGAAAAGGGACTCCTCGGCAAGGGGATCTGCGGATCGAACTTTGATTTCGATATCAAGATCAAGCTCGGCGCGGGGGCATTCGTCTGCGGCGAGGAAACTGCGCTCATCGCGTCCATCGAAGGTCAGCGGGGCATGCCCCGTGCAAAGCCGCCGTTCCCCGTGAACACGGGCCTCTGGCAGAAACCGACCGTCATCAACAACGTCGAGACCCTCGCCAATATTCCCTATATCATCAGGAACGGGGCGAAGTGGTACGCTTCGTATGGCACCGAGAAGTCGCGCGGCACCAAGGTCTTTGCGCTAACCGGCACGATCCGAAACCCCGGCCTTATCGAAGTGCCGATGGGCATCACACTCCGCGAGATCATCGAGGACATTGGCGGCGGCATCGACGGCGGTAAATCGCTCAAAGCGATCCAGACCGGCGGCCCCTCGGGAGGCTGCATACCTGCCAGCATGCTGGATCTGAACGTGGATTACGAGTCCCTCGCCAAGGTCGGTTCCATTGTCGGCTCGGGCGGCATGATCGTTCTCGACGAGGACAACTGCATGGTGAACATGGCGCAATACTTCGTCAAGTTTACCCAGGAAGAGTCCTGCGGCAAGTGCGTGCCATGCCGCGTCGGTACGAAACGTCTTCTGGAAACGCTGGACCGGATCACCAAGGGCTACGGCAGAAGCAATGACATCGAGCGGCTCGAGAAGCTCTCCGCCGGCATCAAATCTACCGCCCTCTGCGGACTCGGCCAGACGGCTCCGAACCCTGTGCTGAGCACCATTAAGTATTTCCGCGAGGAGTACGAGGCGCATATCAGGGACAAGAAATGTCCGGCAAAGGTATGCAAAGCGCTCCTCACCTATACCATCCTCGAAGAGAAGTGCAAGGCCTGCGGCGCCTGTCTGCGGGCATGCCCCTCCGGAGCCATCACGGGGGCAAAAAAGGTTCCCCACAAGATCGATCAGAGCAAGTGCATCAAGTGCGGATCCTGTTTTGACGTCTGCAAGTTCAATTCGGTAGAAAGGGATTAACCATGCCCAGGTTGACCATCAATAAGCGAGAACTTACCGTGCCGGACAACACGACGATTCTGGAGGCGGCCCGACAACACCACATCCACATCCCGACGCTGTGCAACCACCCCAAACTCACCCCCTCCGGCGGGTGCCGGCTTTGTATTGTCGAGGTGAAGGGGATCCCCCGCCCCGTGGCCTCCTGCACGACGCCCGTCACCGAAGGCATGGAGGTCACGACGTCGACAGCGCAGATCGAGGATATGCGAAAACTCGTCCTTGAGCTGATCATCTCCGATCATCCCAACGATTGCATGGTATGCGAGGCCACGGGCAACTGCGCCCTGCAGGAGCTTGCCTACACCTACAACGTTCGCGGCGTCGAATACCCCGGCGAACGAAGGATCTATCAGAAACGGGACGGCAACGCCTTCATCGAGCGCGACCTGGAAAAGTGCATCCTCTGCGGAAGGTGCGTAAAGGTATGCAACGAGGTCCAGGGCGTGGAGGCGATCGATTTCGGCTATCGCGGTTTCAAGTCCAAGATCTGTACGAACTACGAGGAAGACCTCAACTGCGAATTCTGCGGCCAGTGCGTTTCCGTCTGCCCCACCGGAGCGCTGACCGGCAAGCAATGGGCGCGCAAGGGAAGGTACCAGGACGTAAAGAAAGTCGATACGGTCTGTGCCTACTGCGGCACGGGCTGCAACCTAACTGCCCATGTGAAAGACAATGAGATCATCCGCATCACCTCGAGGCCCGATACGTGGAACGAGGGCTGGCTCTGCGTCAAGGGCCGGTTCGGGTATAAATTCGTCAACAGCCAGGACCGCCTGACGAAACCCCTGATCAAGCGGAACGGTGAATTCGAAGAGGCCTCGTGGGATGAGGCGATGGCCTATACGGCCGGGCGGATCCGGGCGCTCAAGGAGAAAAACGGCGCGGACGCCATCGGCGGCCTCTCCTCGGCCCGCTGTACGAACGAAGAAAACTACGCTTT
>Ga0187778_10001972_pt1 | contig 14132 bp, 16 predicted proteins | sample 1015_Q2_SP5_20_M_FD_132418 | JGI IMG/M metagenome (GOLD analysis project Ga0187778, IMG submission 132418) | Tropical peat soil microbial communities from peatlands in Department of Meta, Colombia - 1015_Q2_SP5_20_MG | ecosystem: Environmental > Terrestrial > Soil > Wetlands > Peat | place... | reverse complement strand
ATTCTTATGCTGCAATTCTTATAAGGTTTAGAAGTTCGCCGTTGCAGTTTTCTTTTTAGGAGCGCTTTGCTCGTCACGTTTTTTAGGCTTGAGTCGGGCGGGTTTAGTGTGAGCCTTCCGGTCTGAAGCGAAATGTTTTTATATGCATATCGCTTGCCCTATTTTGCGATCAAAAGAATTACTTGAAAGGAGAACGTAAAGGGAAAAAGGAGACGAATTGAATTGAATGGAAAATTGAGGAAAACATTGATTCTCGGTCTTTGCATGTTGCCATTGCTGTTCACATTTTACTGTCAAGTACCCACTGTGCACGCGGAAAACTGGTGGAATACGATTACGATAAGGGAAGACATCAACATCGACTTCAAAGTGGATATTAAAGACATAAGCTTGGTTGCGAAAGCTTTCGGGAGTACTCCCGCCATTCCATATTGGAATCCCTATTGCGACATCAACAATGACGGAAAAGTAGACATCAGGGATGTGTCGGCGGTCGCGAAAAAATTCGGTTGGGTTGGCACAATGCCACCACCGACTACGCTAACAGTTTCGTCAACGACCAGTCTGTTTGAAACAGGGGTGGAAGACCAGATGAAAGCTGCGTTTCAGGCGGAGTATCCTTGGATAACTATTAATTTTCTTTCGCAGGGAACTGGTATTGCTTTACAGACTGCCGAGAGAGGTGACGCTGACATGGTGATGGTCCACGCTCCGTCGTCGGAACTACCGTTCCTGACTGGCGGATATGGAGTCAATCGCAAAATAATAGCATCCAACTTCTTCGAAATTGTTGGACCCCAAAATGATCCGGCCAACGTAACTGGCATGACGCCTGTGGCCGCCCTCAAGCAGATCAAGACGCTTGGAGAACAAGGCAAAGCCGTATGGGTATCGAGAGGCGACGGATCTGGAACCAACACGAAAGAAATAGCATTATGGAAAGAAGCTGGAATAAACTATACGCAAATTAGCACAGAAACATCATGGTTCAAATCGACAGGGCAAGGCATGACAGCCACACTTCTCGTCGCCAACGAATTAGGCGGATACACGCTATCTGACACGGCTTCATATCTGACCAACACCAAACAAGGGAATATTCAGATGAAAGTGGTGGTTGGACCCTGCCAAGACCTGCTGAACGTTTACAGCGTAATTGCGGACAACCCGTTGAATCCTAATCTTTCGCAAACGAACTTCGTCGCTTCAATGCTGTTCATATATTGGCTGTGTCGTGGGGACGGTCAGAACGTGCTAGCCAACTATGGGACGTCAACATTCGGAGCGCCGCTCTTCACGCCTTTCTTGCCATTGGTGTCCACTGGAAGCAACGCTACGCTATTGAGTTGGATCCAGAGTTACGCGTACATCAACGGAACAGAATGTCCACAGGCCTACCGATATGACTCAACCATCTTGTACTCAAACGCTTGGGATTGAAACGGCTGCTGCGTCTTGCGTTGATCCTAGCGCGCATATAGTGAACGACTGAGGTAAACAGATGTGCTCGCTGTCTGCGATATCGCTTAAAGGTTCCCCCCCCCTTTTTTATTGTGATCCTGAATGAATGACATCATAGTTCCAGCGTTGAAGAAAGCTCTTGAATTAATTTTCAGCCGCGACCCTGAAGTGTACGCGACTGTTTACCGATCGTTGTATGTCACGGGTCTTGCAACGTTGTTATCTTGCTTATGGAGTATTCCAATCGCAGCAGTTTTGGGCCTTTATTCGTTTAGGGGAAAATGGGTGATCAAAGGAATCTTTAGTTCTCTCATAGGTGTGCCTACAGTTGCGTTGGGGCTACTGTTGTATCTTCTCATGTCACATATGGGAGAGTTCGGGTCTCTTCATCTTCTTTATACGCTTAATGGGATAGCGATTGGCGAGTCCATATTGGTGACGCCATTGATCGTTAGCTTCACCAGCAACGCCCTCGGTGCCGCGGATATCCAACTGAGAGACCTTTCCCTGACGCTGGGCGCCTCCAGGCTCAGAACTAATTTAGCCATAATGAGGGAAACAATCTGGTCAATGGTGCTGGCTGTTTCAGCCGCTTTCAACAGAGGTTTCGGAGAGCTTGGCGTGGCTACAATTGTGGGGGGAAATTTGGCGGGGTTGACGAGGGTGCTGACTACTACGATTGCGTTTGAGACGAATGAGGGGTATTTCGATGAGGCGATGGCCTATGCAATAATCTTGATGGCAATTTTGTTGTCGATAACCTTAGTGATCAACTTTGTGGAATGGTTGATGCAAACGGAAATGGGTTGGCCCATAATCTTTAGGATCATCCGTTGGAACCTTCAGGCCTTGGTCTTCGCATTCGGAAAGCCACCCGTTCAGAATAAGTCTTAAGGTCTTTTATTAGAAATTAGTAAGCTTGGAGTTGATTTCGGCATTGGACGTAGCACTCCGACTCTTAGGCATTGAAAAGAACTATGGTTCAGTTAAAGCTTTGAAAGATGTTAATTTGGAAATAGTTGGAGGCAAGACGGTAGCACTGTTGGGAATTAATGGAGCAGGGAAAACGACTCTGCTCAGGATAATAGCTGGTTTGGAGAAACAGGATAAAGGATATGTATTTTTCAACGGTAAGATGACAAACGCAAGAGAATTGCGGCAGATCGGCACACTAGTTTTTCAGAAAACAGCGATGTTCAGCAGGTCAGTTTACGATAACTTGGCTTACGGCCTCAAAATTAGAGGAAAAAAAGATGCGGAAATAAAGTGGGAAATAACCCAAGCGTTGCAGGCTGTCGGTTTAAGAAATTTTGAGAAAAGGAGAGCAAAGAGAACCTCAGGCGGAGAACAACAGAGACTCTCTCTTGCACGAGCTTTCCTGCTTGACCCACAAATCCTGCTTCTAGATGAACCCACCGCCAACTTGGACCCGAATAGCGCAACAATAATCGAAAGAGCGATTATGAGTAGGACAAAGGAAAATTGCATAATCATACTTGCAACACACAATCTGAGCCAGGCAAAACGACTGGCAAACGAAGTCGTGCACATATACGACGGCAAAATAGTAGAGATCGCCGACCCCGAAGAATTCTTTACCAACCCGCGCAGCGAGATAACTCGGAAATTCATAAAGGGAGAATTGGATTATTAAGCGAACATTAATCAACTCAAGGACGTTATATATAAAGAAAACCTTATATATAACATTTTTCTGATATATGACATGTTGCCGTTGGGGATGGCTCGTTGAATGAAGATGAAGACAAGGAAATGGTGAAGGTGTTGAAGGCTTTGTCGAATCCCATAAGACTGAAAATGATCGCGTCGCTAAACAGTGCACCGAAGAACATCTATGCCTTGGCAAAAGAGCTGCGTCTTCCTTATCCGCTTGCGCATTTACACCTTAGCGGCCTGAAGAAGCTTGGGTTAGTCAAAGAAATAAGAGAGGAAAAGAAAGTGGAAGGTCTTCCGACGATCAAATATTATTCTCCGTCTGACTTCAAGTATGTGTTGACCCCGAAGAACATCCAAAACCTGTATTTGAAGAAAAAGGAAGCGGAGTGAAATGGTAAGAATATCGATTCTAACAGCCCTCAGCATAATCCTGATAGGTTTCGGAGTGCCGGCAATCTGCGTCTATTCCTCTGTAAATTATGGGTTTAATTCGATCCTCGCCGGAATTGTGGCTATATTCGCCCTAATAATAGCGGGCATCCTAGCAGCTCTCGGCGTGATCTTTGGTTTTGTGCAGCACGACGCCAATATGTCAAGCGCGATAACTTCAGAGGATAAGGAGAAGCTTAACCTTCTCCGAGCAGATCAAAGAGCAACTCTTGAGGAGCTGGACGATATAGTCACGATTCTCAAAGAAATCAGAGAGGTCTTGAAGACCGCGCAGGATTAACTAGGTGACGGTTTATGGCAAGAAATCTCAAGTACTTGAATGTCAGCGATGAGGAAGTTTCGGAAGAGACTAAGAATCGGCTCAGGGAAATGAAACAACTGCTTGTTGAAATACGAGACTTATTGAAGTCAGCTGGCGCGGTCGAATAGAAAGATGGGATGAGATCGTGAGTGGAGAAGACAAGCTGAAGAAATACGAGAAGGAACTTGCTGACAATTCACGATCGCAGGCTCAGCATATTAGCGGCTCTGGAACTATGCACGTCGAAGGAGTCGGGGATATCTCAGTTTCTGGATCAGGCTCTGTTTCACGGGATGAAATTAGCATAAGCGGCAGCAGTAGACTTCCAGGTGGATTAAAGACAAAGAGGATGAATTGTGCTGGAAGCATCATCTTCTCCGGTGATGTCGAAGCCGAGGAGATGCGGCTTTCGGGTTCCACAGCCGTTCAGGGAAACGTTAACGCGGAGGCGTTGGAGGCTTCTGGAAGGCTTGCCATTAATGGGGGGATTAAAGGTTCCACGGTGGAAGTTGCAGGTTCATTCAAGGTCGGAAAGAGCATCGAGCTTGACAACTCTTTGCAGGTTCATGGTTTTCTGCAAGCAGCCGAGGACGTTAACGTGAAAAAGCTGGTCAAACTTCGAGGAGGTTTCGATATCGAAGGAAGAGTTGTCACAGGGAATTTCGAGGTGAGGCTTCGAAGGATGGAGTGCCACGTCAGGAAAGGAATCGAAGCGGTCAACGTCGACATTAGAAAAAGTGCAGGTAGAGACCTGATTCTTTTCGGCTTTCCAGTTTTGGGCAAGGTCTTTGGCAGGCAGATATTGTACACTACGGACGTTTTGGCTAAGGAAAACGTGTACTTGGAAAACGTTACTTGCGACACTGTTCACGGAAAACGCGTGATTCTTGGTGAGGGCTGTGAAGTTCGCGGCAAAGTTCAATATTCAGAGTCTGTTTCCATTCATCCAAATGCGAAGCTTGTCAATCCTGCCGAGAAAGTTGATGTCAAATGATGAACATGGAAGCCGTGAAAGCTGAGGGTCTGAGCAAGACTTACAGGGGTAAAGAACCCGTTGAGGCATTGAAAGGAGTATCTCTCTCAATCAACAAAGGCGAGCTTTTCACCTTGCTCGGCCTTAACGGTGCGGGCAAGACGACTTTCCTGAAGATTCTTTCTACTCAACTTGCCCCAACGAGGGGGGCGGCATACGTCATGGGATATGATGTTATGGCTCAGGCTTCTGAGGTGAAAAACCACATAGCCGTGGTTCCGCAGGACGTGCAGACTTACAGCAACTTTACGCCGTGGGAATACTGCTACTATTTCTCGTTGCTGCGCGGCATGTCAAAGCAGGAGACGAAAGATGCTGCGGAGAAGGCTTTGCGGGCTGTTGAGCTCTGGGAACTGAGGAATCGGATTTGCCTTAGTCTTTCAGGCGGGGAAAAAAAGCGCGCGATAATTGCTATGGTGTTGGCGTCAGGAGTCGATGTTCTCTTGCTTGATGAACCCACGAGTGGGTTGGACGCTCTTGCAAGGAGAAAAGTCTGGGCCGTTCTGAGAGAACTCGTTGAAAAGGGTGCAACGATACTCTTGACAACGCACATTATGGAAGAAGCTGAGATGCTCTCTGACAGATTGGCGATAATCGACAAGGGAACCGTCGTGGCCAAGGGGACGCTTGACGAAATCAAGGGTTTGGCGAAAGAAAAGTTTCGGGTCGTTGTAGAGGGCAACCATCATGATTTGAACTTGGAGGCAAACAGCCATACTAAGTTTGGTAATAAGCAGATAGTCTACGTTGCAGATGAGGATGCAGCCTTGAAGCTCGTTGGGACCGCGCTGAAGAAAGGGTTGAAAGCGGAGGCAGCTAGGATCACTTTAGAAGATCTCTTTGTGAGACTTGTCGGCAGAGGTGAAGAAGCTTGAACCTCAAACCATTGAAGGATGCCCTGATAATAGCTGAGTTGAAATCTATTCCAGATCTGAAGAGGAACCCCTCGATGGTGCTTCTTGTGGGTGTCATCAGTTCTTTCCCACTGTTCTACGTCCTGGTTTTCGGTGGAAACATCAGTTACGGACTCGTGGGCGCGATGGTTGCAACTATCAGTTTCATCGGACTGGTTGCAGCTATCCAGGACATATCCTTCGACCGTTACGTCAAGATAAGGGAAATGATAGTGGCAATGCCTGTTAATCCTGTTTCTTACTCCGTAGGCTTGGCTCTAGGGCCTCTTCTGATCTCGGCGCCGGGGTTAGTCTTCTTCATTGGATTGAGCGTAGCTTTAGGAGCTTTGCCAATTCTATCGATCGGGTGGGCCGTAGCAATGTTGATCCTCTGTTGGGCTGCATGCAGTAGCATCGGCTTCATAGTATCCACATATTTTCGAAATGCGAGCGTCTACACGCTCGGCAACATAGGCAACATACTTGGACTAGGTTTAGTCTTTATACCGCCAGTATATTATCCTGAAGAAGTGCTTGGCAGGATGAGATGGTTGTCCATGGTTTTTCCAACGTCAAACGTAGCTGGCCTAATCAGATACTACGCTGGAACATTGCCATTGACAATGGAAATGGTGCTCATTCGTTGGCTCATTCTCGTCGCAACAGTGGCTGTATCCATAATCATCGTGTCATTCAAAGCCAAGTGGCGAGAAACCTAGTCTCAAAAGAGTTCGGACCGGCGGATTGCCTGTGCCTGTGATTTGGGCGAGCATCAATTCCCTCCGTCTAGGGTGGCCCTCAAATCATGGGCAGTAATCATTTAAACTGCTGGAAAACTATGTAGTAGCTTGATTTTGCTTGGAAGAGAGATAAGGATTGGGCCAGAAAGACAGCGTTCCTTTAGATACCGAAGAACTGAGCAAAAAACTCGATCAGATAATCCGCAGACTAGACTTTCTTGAGGAGCTGATCCTCGACAAGCCCGAGTATGAGAGTTTAGCGGCCGCGTTGAGGTTGACGAAAGTCGGTATAGGCATGTATGGGGAACCTTTGAAGATTGCGTCGCGTCTGAAGAACGCTGAAAGATTCCTGCGTCAGAAGCCGATAGCTCAAGATGACATTTCCAGATGCATCATTCAAGCGTTGGCATTAAAGGGGTCGTTGAACCTTTCCGCGATAACACGACAGGTGGCCACGATGAGGGGAAAGGCAAGTAGGCGAATCGTGCGCAAAAGGGTCGGAAAGCTGCTGGAACAAGGCGCCGTGATGAAGAAGGAGGGCAGAGTTCCGACGTACGAGTTGGTGGTTGAAGATGATCACTAGTCTGGCCACATTTGCACAGAATACCTAACTGGAGTGACCACTCCTATGTGTGTTTGAGGTGAAGAGAGATGAAATATGGATATTTGAATGAGAACAGGAAAAGCGACTTATTGGTCGCCATTGTAGAGGTGCGTTCAAGTTTACCGAAGGTATCAAAGACAGACTATCGCGAGACAAGAGATCGAATACGGACAGATGAAATAATAGCAGGAATTACCCCGATGCAGCTGCATCTTACACTTGGGTGAAAAATTAGGAGGTGAAAAACGATGAGTGATAGTGACAGAAAAGACAAGAAAATGAATGCGGAAAACTTCAAAGAGTTCTTTGGTGTTGTTTCGTCCGAGATTCCAACGATGATAAAAAGCATTCTCGCATCTGTATTCTCTGAGGAAGCAGGCAAGAACATGGGAAAGGCTGCAGCGGCGTACTATAAAGAACTGAAAAACGGCGGGCTACCCGAGCAAGTCGCAGTTAAACTAACAGAGGACTACATGCGAACCTTTACAAGTCTAAGCGACATGTTCAGAGGCATGGGCAGAAGAACAAGCGAGAACAGCGGAGACAAAATCGGCGAAGAGATCGAAAAAAGAATCCGTGAGAGACTTGACAAGAGAAAACAGGACAACGAAGAAGGCAAGGACGAATAATCTCTCCTCCCCATATGCGAAGTGTTCAGTATGAGCGAAGGATCGACGTTAACCAGCCTGATCTCGTCCACCCCTTATTTGATCCGCATGTTCCTCAGTCTTTCTTGGATGTATCTGACTCTGGGCAGGCGAGTACGAAAAACCAGGAGGGCTTTCGAAAAGCAGTTGATCATGGGAGGTATGACCAAGAAAGATGCTGTCAGGATCAGCGCGTGCTTTGACGAACTAAAGAATAGCATGACTCAAACACTTAGAAGGGGAACGATGGGAACGATCAGCGGCCTCTAGAATCAACGGACAAATTTGCGCAATACACTGACTTGAGGCAAGTATCCTCTTTTTCGTCGATTCTTGGCATCAACTCGTTGGAGATTTGTCTATATAGGCTATATTTTCTATGTTCAAAAAGCTATTGAGCCTTGCTACCATTTGTTCGATGGGAGAAACGATGAAGAGGACGTCTCTGTTTGAGTTTGAAGTACCGCACTATAGAACACGCTCGATTGAATGGGTGCGGAAGAAACAATCTAGATAGCCAAGCAGACTAAAAGCAAACGCGACCACTTGTGACGTTTCGCCTGCTCCGCAACAGGATGGGGCATGAGCGAGTTTTGTCGGTGAAAACGCTACAAACCATCGTATGATGAAATCGAATCTTCGGACCTGAAGAACTGTTTTCACATTGGCATTTTGCGGGAAGCAATTTGCATAAGCATTGAAAGATGGCAGGGAGCATGGCTTGGGGTTTTCTTCTGCGCAAAGATTATTCGGTTGAGCGACTACTTGAACGGTGGTCGGAGTAATCTTGGTGTTGAAATTTCGTTGTCTGTTAGCCAGTGACGTTGATTGGCTGACGGAGTCAGCTAATGATCCGGAAGTTGCAAAATACTCTATCAGCGTTTATCCTATAACTGAACACGAAGTTGGCGAATGGGTCAAGAAGGATCTGGACGAGGGTAGCAGTAAGTACATCGTGGCTGAGATGGATGGGGAACCAGCAGGCGAGCTTAGCTTATGGCTCCGATCTGGAGCTGGAAAGGATCGTCACGTTGCCTGGCTTGGAATAGCCGTCAGGAGGAAATTCTGGGGAAAAGGTGTCGGTGCAGGACTCATCAACGAGGCGATTGGCCTTTCAAAGAAATCTGGGTGCAAGAGGGTAATGTTGGGCACAATTGAAGGAAACGAAAGAGCGATACGCCTTTACGGCAAGTTTGGGTTCAGAACTGAAGCTTACGAATCAAAAGAAGTTTACATCGACGGTTCTTGGAGAAACAGCTTCATAATGGGCTTGGAACTAGCTCCATGCGAGCCGAAGGTTGCTCAAGCTTCTATGTCAAAAGACAAACGCCCTAAAACTTCCAACCGCAAGAAAACCTGTGTGCGGCAAGCATTGAATCGTGACCTCGACGAGTTAAATAGGCTGCAAAACTGCTCTGAGTCTGCCAAATCGACGTGGCTGCTTCCTCCAGTCACGAAAGAAGAAACCAAGAAATGGTATGAAAAACTAAATTCTGACCAAGGAAAATACTGTCTCGTGTGCGCTAGGGGAACAAAACTGCTTGGATACTTGCATTTCAAAGTTTCTCATCTGCCTTTCCCTAGCGTCAAGTTTGAGGAAATTCTAGTTGACGTTGAGCAAGAACCCGACAAAACGGCTGGAGCCCTCGTTGAGGCGATTGAAGGCTTTAGAGTGAGATATGGGTACCGTAGAATATTTGCTTATGCACCAGAAACAAGCGATGCCATTGTGGATGCGCTTGCTTCTCGAGGCTTCAGACAGAATGGAGCCATGAAAGACTACTATTTTATCGACGGACACTATGTAAATGTGGCAGTATTCGCCTACCCATAAAGGAAATGTGCGGAAGCATAGGCGGATTAAACTTCGTTAGCTGCCCATATTCCGCATTTCAGTCTACTGGTTGGACAGTGATGGTTTCTTCTTCAAGTCCCTACCTCTTTAGAGGAAGCTCATAGTGACATTTTGGGCACATTACGTGATCGCAGTTTCTTTTGAAGGCGCAGGTTTGACATTGATCTGCTTCTTTTAAGTAGAATTTGTGGCCGCAAAGTGGGCATTGAAACTGTTCTTCTGGGTTTCTTGACTTTGTCTTAGGCATCGATGTTTCACCTGATCGGTATCAACCATGGAAGCAGGTGGTAGGCGAGCGATCCAATGACCAATGCCAACACGACTGTGAAAACCATTATCAAAACCGCGTTTTTCCACCCTAATTCTTTTCCAAGAACTGCTACGGTTGCTAAGCAGGGAACGTAAATTGTGAGGACCAAGGCGAAAACAAAGATTTGAAGCGGTGTCATGAAGACAAGCAGATTCTTCGCTGTTGCTCCATATTGTGCAACCGCCAGCGCGATCAGGAGTTCGAGGGCTAATTCCTTGCGCACGATACCCAAAATCAACGTTACCCCTGCGACCGCTGGAAGACCCAATATTAGTGATACTGCAGGCTGTATGGGGTTAACAACTGCCTGCAAGTATCCGGTTTCGAATAAGGCGCCCATTGCAAAGCTGCCGATGATGATGAATGGGAGGGCTATCAGGGCAAAGCCTTTGAATCTGAACCATGTCTTCTTTAGGGATGATGAAATGGAAGGTGTCCTGAAAGGGAACATTTCCATAACTAAGCCAGGCGACTCGCCTGGCAGCAGCCTGTGCAAGCCAAGGCCGACTAGGCCTATTAAAATCAACTCGAAAATAAAGATGAGCACTGCGTAAGACAATCCTAGAAAATTGCCCACGGCACCGAAAATAACCGCGGTTCGAGCACTGCAGGGAACAAGCACAATCAGGGTGCTAGCGATTATTCTTTCTCTCTTCGTAGTCAAGACACGGGTCCCCATTATAGCCGGGACATTGCAGCCTGCTCCCGTTAGGATGGGAATTATGGCTCTGCCATGTAGTCCAAGTTTGTGCATGAGGTTGTCGGTTAAAAATGCCACGCTGTTCAAGTATCCTGTGTCTTCCAACACTGATAGTACTAGGTAGAAGATTAGTACGTAGGGTACGCCTACGCTCAGCCAAGCCAGTAAGCCACCATCTACACCCCAGAGGACAATTTTGGCGGCGGTCTGATTTTGGATAAGAGCATGAACTAGTTGTCCCAAGTATGGGGATACGTAAGACCCCCAAGAATTGTTAAGGGCATCGCTGAGCAGATTGCCGACGTAAAAAATCAAGGCGAAGACGCCTACGAGGACTAGAATCATTAGCGGAATGCCTGTTCGCGATTCAACTGAGTAATGCTTGAGTTTTTCCGAAAAAGGGGCTGCTTTTTCAGTTTTTGTTAGACTTTCTTCTGCGATCGTCTCTGCAATCTTGTATCTCTCGCGGCTGATTTCAACCCTTGAGAGGTGGCCGTTTCTCTCCATGTTTTTGGCGAGAGATGCAGATAGTTTCAGAATATTCTCTTGGTTCGGGTGTTCATCAAGCTTGTTCTGCGGCTGTTTCTGTTGTGTTTCATGTTTGTCGTCGGATTCGTTTTCTTTGAGCATTTCCTCGAATTCTGGGTCGCCTTCGAGAAGTTGTATGGCTAGGGCCCTGGGGGGCAGGTCGTATGGAGTTTTTGTCATGTTTTTCTTGATGGCTTCTTCGAGCGTTTTGATCGACTTTTCGACTTCGTTGCTGAATTCGATTTTTGCAGGTTTAATCTTCGAATTTCCAAGTGCAACGTTGACGACTGTTTGTATGAGTTCTTTGATTCCTTCTCCTCGGATTGCCACAGTCGGGACGATTGGTACGCCTAAGAGTTCTGAGAGCTTTTCAATGTTTATTTTCAGCCCGTTTTTTGTGGCGCAGTCTATTAGGTTCAAGGCCATGACTACTGGAAAGCCTAATTCTAGAAACTGTAGTACCATGTACAGGTTGCGGTGAAGGTTTGTTGCGTCAACTACGACTACTATCACGTCTGGGTGTCCATCCAGAATGCCGTGTCTCGCCACCCATTGGTCGTCTGAGAAGGCTCCGATACTGTAAGTTCCGGGCAGGTCGATGATTCCGATTTTCAGTCCGTTGTGTGTTGTGACGCCCTCGTTCAGCTCCACGGTCTTTCCTGGATAGTTGGCGGTGACGACGCCTAAGCCGGTCAACTGGTTGAAAATGCAGCTTTTTCCTACGTTTGGGTTCCCGGCTAATGCGATGGTGAAGTCAGTTTTTTCTTTGAACGCCTTCAAAACTGGATGACACGACAACTGCCGGCCCCTTCTTGCTGTCTCTTCTTCTAGCCTCTTCTTGCCCAGATGACTGAGGCGACGTTTCGTCCGATCGCGTAGCTGGCTCCCATTATTTTTACGATCATCGGGCCGTTGAAAGGTGCTTTCTCTTCAATTTCCACGGTTGCTCCTGGAACGAGCCCAAGCGTGGCCAGATACTGCAGCATGTCAGGTCTTTCATCAGTTACTTTAACTATTGTTCCGTTGTCTCCCCGAGCGAAATCTGTCAGGGGCTCCGAGTTTTCTTCGCGTAGTTCTCCAGAGTCAGTGGGTATGGGATTGCCATGCGGGCAGGTTTTCGGGTTTCCGAGGGCTTTCTCTAAGTGTTCACTTAATTCCTTGCCTGCAAAAACATGTTCAAGCTTGCATGCGGCATCGTGTACTTTGCTCCATTCTAACCTTAAAATGTCTGTGAGCAACCGTTCTGATAATCTGTGTCTTCGAACCACGTCCAAGGCTATCTTCTGGCCTTTGTCCGTCAATCTCACGCCCTTGTAGGGTTCATGCGTGACGAGTTGTTGTTTCTCAAGGTTCTCAACCGTGTTGGTCACTGTGCCGAGCGTCACGTTCAGATGCTCAGCTAGGTCACTTGTTCTTGCTGGTTCGCCTTTCTCACCCAGCCTGTAAATGGCCTCAAGGTATTCCTCCACGGTCGGCGAAATTGTTTTGGACTCCACCATTCGTGGTCTCCCTCAATCTTTAAGTTAGTTCGATCAAAGTATAAAGTGCGAGTGATCGTATTTAAATGTTTGTTCGCTCGCAAAATAATCTGTACGTATATGAATGTGTCTGAAAGGCTAGAACATGTACCACATAAACTGTGCAATGGCTTAAGTGACAAGCATGGTGCATTTGGCGTTGATGAGCCGTGGCTTGAAATGCTTTGTCAACGTTTCCTTTTGCCCTGAATGAACTCTTCAACGGCTTGTTTCGCTGCTGAGTCAGGGATTTGAATGGGCGGATGCTTGAATGCGTAGGCTGATATGCTTAGAAGTTGGCCGGCTATTTTCCGATCCAATGCCAGTTTCACTGCTCTGATGATGTCTATGACTACTCCAGCACTGTTGGGGGAATCTTCAACTTCCAGCTTAACTGTTATCGTTAGCGGTCGGTCGCCGAACTTCTTGCCTTTTAGCCACAAGTAGCAGATTTTCTTGTTCCCCAAGAAAGGCACATAGTCAGAAGGTCCTATCCGAGTGGGCAGGTCATACGGAACCATGCTTGTAACGGCCTCCGTCTTGCTGATTCTTTTGGTCTTCAGCCGTTCCTCAACCGTCATGTTTTGAAAGTCAGTATCTCCTCCTAGGTTCAGCTGATAAGTCTCATCGACGACTACTCCCCTGTCTACGCACAGTCTTGCAAGGTTTCGGTGTAAGATGGTTGCCCCTACCTGGCTTTTTATGTCGTCACCAGCGATCGGCAACTCTTTCTCTTCAAACTTCTTTCCCCATGTGCCGTCTGACCCTATGAATTCGGGCATGCAGTTTATGAAGGCGCATCCCGCGTCCAAGGCTGCTTGGGCATAGAATCGTGCCGCATTCCTGCTACCGACTGGCAAGTAGTTCACGAGGATGTCTGCCTTCGCCTTCTTAAGCGTCTCTGCAACGTTAACTGGTGTGACCTCTCCTTTCTTGTAGACGTGAAAAACCTTCTTCATGTGTTCAGCCGCGCCATCCATGATGGGAGCAGCTGAAACCTTCACGTGTAAAAGTGGTACTTTGGCAAATTTGGTGCAGCAGTTCGGCTCCGTGAATATGGCTTCGGATAGATCTTTTCCGATTTTCTTCACGTTCACTTCAAACGCGGCGACGAATTTTACGTCTTTTATGTGGTATCCGCCGAAGTTGACATGCATGAGTCCAGGCACCATTTGTTCTTCTTTTGCGTCCTTGTAGTACTGTACTCCTTGAACCAAGGCTGAGGCTGAATTGCCTACGCCGACGAGTGCTACTCGGATTTCTGGCAACTTGGTTGTCCTCCGTAAATCGTTTAGCTAGTTTTTATTCCCTGTCGATTCTTTAATCTTTCCTAGATTGTGATAAGTTTAAAAAGGAACTTGAGCAGAGAAACATTCGATGTAGGTGAATGATCGTGGACGGAGGAGAAGTGACCGT
>Ga0187778_10001970_pt1 | contig 14133 bp, 12 predicted proteins | sample 1015_Q2_SP5_20_M_FD_132418 | JGI IMG/M metagenome (GOLD analysis project Ga0187778, IMG submission 132418) | Tropical peat soil microbial communities from peatlands in Department of Meta, Colombia - 1015_Q2_SP5_20_MG | ecosystem: Environmental > Terrestrial > Soil > Wetlands > Peat | place... | reverse complement strand
ACTCGGTGGCCGGCGACGAAATCCGCGATGGGTGAAAGGACCAGATCCGCTGTTGCGGATGAAGCCGTCAAATGCTGCTGCGGGTTGAGGGCTACGGATGGGCGCCTGCCAGCGGCGTTTCCCGAGAACCGCGCTCCATCTCGAGACTGGCGAAGGCGTAAAACTCCAGCCAGGCTTCTTCCATCTCCGGGGTGAAGCGATCACCGAGACTGCGCTGGAACATCCAGATCAGCGCCGAACCGACTGGCGCGTACTGGTCGGCCCTCACTCCATAGCCGCTGTGGCGCGCGCCAAGTTCGCGCAGTTCCTGACGCAACTCGTGGGGATGCTCCAGGTGCGCCATTACCCATGCGAGCGTTTCTGAGAACTTCTTGGCTTGCAGCTCCATGTCTCGTTTGAACAATGGCCGAACTTCGGGCGCGAGCTCGAATAGACGCCTATAGAACTCGTTGACTGGGGCGAGATCTCCCATGAGCAGCAGGGCGACGCTTTCACGCAAACGGCGGATCGTCGTCGAGTTCATTTCGGCAAGCCCTCCTGACACCTGCACGGAATAGAGAACGAAAAGGTCGCTCCTGGACCGTCATTCAATTCGGCCCACAGCCGGCCATGATGACTGCCGATAATGGACTTGCTCACCGACAAACCGATTCCCATGCCGTCCTCTTTGGTCGTATAGAAGCCCTCGAAGAGCCTGCCGGCGGCTTGAGGTTCGAAACCGACTCCCACATCCTTGACGCTGAGGAGCACGCGTTCCTGCCCGTCCCACTTGGTACTGATAAGCAATTCTTTCGCGCGATCATCGACGGTGTTCATCGCATCGGCGCCATTCCGGACCAGGTTCAGGATCACCTGCTGAAGCTGGATGCGATCGCCCGTTACAAGCGGGAGGTCCTCAGCCAGTTCCGCCCGCACAGCCACGTCGATTCTCCTAAGTTCAGTCAACGAAAGCGCGATCACTTCACGCGTCGCGTCATTCAGGTTTACTGGTTCGGCCGCGGCATTCTTCTTGCTGAAGAGCGCCCGCAACCGGGTGATCACTTGCGAAGCGCGATTGGCATCGCGAATCGTCCGACGCACAGTCTCGAGAGCCGCATCGATATTCGGAGGCACGTTGCCGAGCATCCGCTGGCAAGCGAGGGCGTTGGTGACAATGCCGGACAGCGGCTGGTTGAGTTCGTGAGCGATTGAAGCCGTCATCGTCCCCAGGGTCATCACCCTGGCAACATGTGCAAGCTGTGCTTGCGTGCTATCCAAGGCTTGTTCGGCCTGCCGTCGAGCTTCGACGAGTCGTTTCTGATCAATGATCTCCGCGGCATGCGCGGCGTAGAGGTCAGTGAACCGCAATTCACGAGGCAGCGGACGGTGAGGCCGTCGAAAATGCGTGGACAACATTCCCAGGAATTCGCCACTACGGCTAACCAGAGGCGTCGATTGAACTGCCCGGAACCCCGCGGATGCGGCGATACCCCGATGCGGCGCGAATGCGGAATCGGTCTCTACATCTTCGATAATGACGCGCTCCCGCAGTTTCATGGCGCGCCCACACGCTGCTCCACTATCACGCACATGCGCGAAATACTCCAGGAACTCGGGATGGAAGCCTCGCTGCGCCACGATCTCCAGTGCTTGTGTCTTTGGGTTATGCACCTGGATATTCCCGAAGTCTGCGTTTTGAAGCGCGATCGTAGCGTCTAGAACCTGCTCAAGTTGTGGTTGAAGCTCGCCGACCTCCAACAGGCGGGTGCTCAGTTCGTGCAGGCGGGTCATCGCGGCCAATTCAGCAGCCAATTCATCTCTTAAAGCCATCAATTCCTGTTCTGCGCATTTCCGCTCGGTAACATCCCTCACTGCTGCGGAGATAAGTGTGCCCTCCTCCGTCTCCAGCGGACTGAGGCTGATCTCCACGGGAAACTCCATCCCGTCTTTCCGCCGTCCGTAGAGATTCAGGCCCTTCCCCATCGGCCGCGTACGGGCCTCAGTCAAAAATCCGGCACGGTGCTCACGATGCCGACCCCGAAAGCGTTCCGGCACAAGAATGTCGATCTCCTGCCCCAAAAGCTCTTCCCGCCGATACCGGAACGTGAGCTCCATCTGTGTGTTGACCAACACGATCTTGCCCTGCCGATTCAACACAACCATGGCATCCGGTGCGGATTCCAGGAGCCCCCGGAATTTTCCTTCCAGCGCTCGGCGAGCCGTGACATCCTGAACCGCCGCGATGTACTGCAGTTGACCATCCTGATCCCGGGTTGCCTGCGCGACGGCATGCAGATGCTTAATCGAGCGGTCGGGCATCAGCAGACGGTATTGCCATTCAAAGTCGTTGCTGCTGCCGCCGTTTCTTGCCTGTTCGGTCATTTTCTCGATCAGACTGACATCTTCCGGATGGACTCGACTGCGGATCAGATCGGGCGTTATGGGGACGCCGATCTCGATCTCGTAGATCCGATAAAGTTCCTCCGACCACTTGATCTCGTCCTTCGCCACACGCCAGGAATAACTGCCTACGCGAGTCAGCCGCTGAGTTTCCGCGAGGAATGCCTCGCTGCGCCGCAATTCTTCCTGAGCGCGCTTCTGCTCGCTTAGATCCAGGATGAAAGCAACACCGTCGTCGCCATCGCCTTCGAATGACGCCCCGCCGATCAGCATAGGCACGCGAGTGCCATCTTTCCGTAAGTACTCTTTTTCGCGAGGTTGAAAGACTCCGACTGCCTTTGAGTCGGAACCCGACCGTTCATTCAGGTCGATCCATTCGGGGGGTGTGAGGTCCTCCCAGCGTATCCGGCCGGAGGCAAGATCGCCACGGTCGTATTGCACCATGCGCAGAAACGCGCCGTTGGCCTCGGTGATCAAACCGTCAACGTTCCACATCACGATGCCCACAACGTTGGCATCGACCAGCCGCCGGACCTTGGCCTCCAGGCTGCTCGCCACCCGACGAACTTCCGCTTCCGCCTTTTCGCGCTGGGCCACCTGAATCTTGAGGTCCTTTATGTGCATCAGTGCCTGATAGGCGGATGAGGCAAACTTTCCGAGCGAGGCCATGACCCGGTTATCTTCCGCGTCGAACTTGCGCCGGTCGCCATGCATGATTCCCCATATGGTTCCAACCGCCTTACCTCCCACGTAGAACGGAACCAGCAATCCCTCCTCGGCAAAAGGCACTGCGCGGCTCAAATACGGATAACGCCGTTCCCAATGGGTGAATAGCATCGTGGTATTGCGGTCCAGCACGTCTCCGCAAGGACCAAAATTGCGCGGGGTGCCGCCTCCAACGTGGGGATTCCACATGCCGGCGATTGCCGGCCAATAGAACCGGTGGCCGTCAACGTGGGGAGTATGGCCATCTTTCGTCAGGAGGCTAAGGCCAGCCGAGTCGGACTCGGTGATTTCCAAGATCGTGTCGGCGAGCGTCTGAAAAATCGTGCCGGGGGATTCAGCCAACGCGCTCATCAGCTTCACCAACGCGCGATTCTCCTTCTCATAATCCGGAGGGCGCGAGGCGCGGTGTTGTAACGATTCCTTACAGAGTATCGATTCCAGAGGAGCCGCGGGCATCGAGGGTTCGAGCGTGAACTCATTCTTCGCTTCGGTCACGGCTTCATCTCCGGGCGGAACAAAGGCACCGAATCGTGTGTCGCTGTCCGTTAGCTCAATTAGCAGGCTGAAACACTTGGCGCAATCCTATCGCCGGAGGTAGGGACCTCCGCAAGTAACGTGAGGTAAGTTACGGTACGTAACTTTCGAAATTCGGCCGGTCCGCAGAGAGGCGGGAAATAACGGGTCCCAGGTCGCCAGTGCGTCAAGCCTGAGTTTAAGGGCGGACATTTGTGCAAGAATGGGCAATCTAATTACAATTTGATCGAATAGCGGGTCGCGCGGGCGAAAGTGGAGGGTCTACCCCTTGTCGCTGAATGCGGCGATGGTTAACAACCACTTGGATCAGGCGTTGAGGTCGCCTCTCTTTCGCAAAGCCGAACGCCAGGCCCGATTCTTGCGGTTCGTGGTGGATGCCGCGCTGCAGTCCCCCGAAAGCGACCATCAAGGAATTCGACATCGCGATAGCGGTGTATGACCGCCGCGCGGATTACGACCCGCGGACGGATCCGATTGTCCGTGTGGAAGCCGCCAGGCTACGCGCCCGTTTGCGTGAATACTACGAAGTCACGCCGCCTGAGCGAGTGCGCATCGATATCCCGAAGGGCCAATACGTTCCGCAGTTCATTACAGTCGATGGTGATCCCCCGCCGGCAGTCCGCGATCTGTCGATAATGGTGGCGGCATTTCGCAGTCTCAGTCTGGATCCGGGCGATCAGAATTTCTGTGATGGGTTGACCGAGGAGGTGGTCCATAAGCTCGCTCAGGAGCATCGACTACGGGTGATTACTCAATCAGCTGCCGCTTGGCTCGAGGAGAGGGACGGATTCGAACCGCATTATCTGCTAGAGGGCAGCGTACGGCGGGCCGGCGCAGACATCAGGCTGACTCTCCATCTGATGGAACTGACCGGCATGGGCGCGACGCCGTTTTCCAACATCTATCGAACCACTATAGGAAACGACATTTTCGCCACCCAGGAGCAGTTGGCGGAAGAGATCCGCGGCGATCTTTGCGCGGCTCTGTCGGCACCCCTGGCTGCGGCGCAAGTTTTCACCTGAGCCTGCCCATGGCTCGAAAGTTCCCTCTGGAACCCGCGGATTCCGAGAGTCCATGTGTGGGATTCAGTTTCCGGGCCGAGAGCTAGCGAACTGCCACCAAGCCAGAACTAACGCAATTCGCCGCGCCCACTGAAGACAAATACTAAAGTATTGCCGCAGTACCAAGGCTTTGGCTGCAAAGTGGGCGAAGGACGCATGATGCCTCAGGATGGCGGCATCGGCTGGTTTACGACGTTCCGGGAGAGGGGTGAAGAGTGCAGCACCCGCCATTAATCGCGGTAGTGGATGACGATGAGTCCGTTCGCGAGTCTCTACCGGAGCTGCTCAGGGAGCTCGGCTTCGCGGCCGCCGTATTTGCTTCCGCTGAGGCGTTTCTGGCATCGGAAGCCGGCGCAACCTCAAGCTGCCTAATCCTGGACGTCTCACTACCCGGCATATCCGGCCCGGAGTTGCAGCGTGAGCTTAGCCATCTCAAACGGGACATTCCGATCATCTTCATTACGGGAAAGGCTGATCCGCACATTCGCGCCGCAGTTCTCGCGCAGGGCGCGATCGAGTGCCTGCTCAAACCGGTCAGCGAGGATCGGCTGCGCGCCGCCCTAGATGCTGCCCTTGGCAGGCGCTAGACCCGGCGCGCAACTCGCCGCGGGCTCCATCGTTCCATCGCATATCGGCTTCGGCTGAAGGGTATCACCGATACGAAAGTCCTAGCGCGGAAGACCGGAAAGGTGGCGTAGTGTCATACTAGGGGCGAGATAATATACGTGAATCTGTTTGCGCGAGAAGCGACGACCTCGAGATCGGCGTCAACCCGGATGTCGCGATCCGTTTCAGAGCCCGGCCCCATAGTGTTTATCGTCGACGATGACGTCTCCGTGCGTGAGGCGCTGGAAGCCCTAGTCGCGGCGGCGGGCTTTGTGCCGAAGGTATTCGCCTCCGCTGAGGAGTTTCTCAGTCACCCGCCGCAATGCTCGCCGAGCTGCGTCGTACTCGACCTCAATCTGCCCGACGCCGACGGGCTCGAGGTGCAGAAGCGTCTGAGCGCCAGACAGGCGGGGGTGCCGATCATTTTTCTCACCGCTTACGGAGACATTCCCTCGACAGTACAGGCTATGAAGGCCGGGGCAGTGGAGTTCTTGACGAAGCCCTTCGGAACCGAGGCTCTTTTGGGCACAATCGAAAGTGCCCTCGAACGGAGTCGCGTCTCCGCGGCCGAGCAGGCGGAGCTCCAGCTCCTAAGCGAGCGGCACGAGTCGCTCACTTCGCGCCAGCGCGAGGTCATGAGGCTGGTAGTGGCCGGCTTTCTAAACAAGCAAGTGGGAGCCGAACTGGGGCTCAGTGAGATCACGGTGAAAGCACACCGTGGGCGCGTCATGCGCAAGATGAAGGTCCGGTCGTTCGCCGAGCTGGTGAGAATCGCCGCGCGCTTGGGCCTACCCACTGGCAATCGGCGCTGACCGAGCGTGGGTTCCTCCCCACCGGCCGGTTGGACCACGCGTTCGGAACTTGAAGACTCGGTGTAAAGACCGATCAGTGCGGCGAGGATTGTCGCGCAACGCGTCGTGCGTGACCGACATGTGACAGACGGCCCGCTGTTGCAATTCGTGCTGCCGATCGCTCGAACCGCCGAAGCAGGCACCGTTACCTTGAGCGCTCCAAGATAATCATCGGAAGGCGGCGTCCGCCGAGCCTTCGTATGGAGATCATTCCCAAGGGCTCAGCAGGGTTGCAGCGTCTGCAATGCTAAAGCGAGCAGCTGTGGCTCCGTCGCGGCGGAAAGATCCACCGTCCTCACCGCCACGACACGGCTGAAAATTTCAGGGTGCTTGGCGCGCAGCTTCTGTTCCAGCGGTGTGGCGGCGCTACTGTGGCCGGTCCCGTGTCCTAGGATCACGACGCGGCGCGCCGGCGCCAGCGCGGCGGCGATTTGCTCGTAGTAGCTCGGCTCCTCGGGCTCGCGCTGTCCGCGCAGCTCGCGCTCCTGCCGATGCGTGAGGTGATGAAGGAAGTGATGCGGGTCGTAGGGGCGCAAGGTTCTAGCGCCCGCCGTCGTACTCTCGATCGTAAAGAGCCGTGCCTGATGATGGTCGACTGCCACGACCATGTCGTGCACCGCCGACTCTGCTATCGCGCTCGGCTCCTCGACATGAGGAGAAGCCGGTGTTACGCCCGCACTCTCGAGAAACTTACGCAGGCGCGCGGTTTCCTCTGCCGTGAGCTCCTTGCCGTGAGGTCGATGAAACACCTCTCTCTGTGCACCGACCGTCATCAGGAAGTGGCCATTCGACTCCTGCTTGATGGCACCCAACCTTTCGATCAGATGCTGGGCGTCCGACCAGGCGAGATTGCCCGTGACCGGATGCCGGAAGATCGCGTCCAGGGTCCGGCGGTCTCGGCTCGGGATTGGGTCAGATATCGCCATAGGTGTGCCGATGATAGCAACTCCGGCGCGCAACACCGCTCAGCCCGCGAGCGCAGCCCCGATCGCCACGGGCCGCGACCTCAGGAGCCGAGCGCCGCGAGCACCGCCGCAGGCCTGATCGGCAGGTGCCGCACCCGCGCCCCGACTGCCGCAAAGATCGCGTTGCCGATCGCGGGACCGACCACCGTGGTGCAGGGCTCCCCGAGGCCGACCGGCACTTCGGTGCTCGGGATGAATTCGATATCGAGCTCCGGCACGTCCCCCATGCGAAGTGGTGTATAGGTATCGAGATTCGTGTCCCTGATCTGCCCGTTCACGAACTCAGTGCCTTCGTGCAGCGCAAGACTCGCTCCCCAGAGCGATGCCCCCTCGACCTGAGCGAGAGCGCCTTCGGGGTCCACGATCGTGCCGGCATCCACCACCACCGTGAGTTTCTCCAACCTCACCCGTCCGCTCTGGCGATCGACCCGCACGCGCGCGACGCACGCGGTCCAGGTCGGCATCGTGCGCTCCTGACCGAATGTCGTCGCAATCCCGAGGCCGGTGTCCTTGGGCAGCGATGCGCCCCACCCGCCCTTCTCGGCGGCGCGTTTGAGCACGTGGGCCTGGCGGAGCGCGCCCCCGACTGCATTCGGAGCGCTGCCGGCGTTGCTCCCCGCACCATCGAGCATCGCGATCCGAAACTCCACGGGATCGCGTTTCACCGAACGCGCGGCTTCGTCCATGAAGCTTTCCAGCGCCCAGTTGGTCCAGCCCGGCGCGACGGAGCGCAGGTAGCCCGGGCGGAAGGCCCTATTCGCGAGGTCATTCGACAGCGCGCGCACGCGAAGCGCTCCGACCGAGTACCAGTGATTGGCGCCTGAGATCGAGAAGGTATCGTAGGGCTCGCCGTTCAGCCCCTTAAAAAGGAAGCCCGGGGCGAGCACCTGCGTCGGCCAGCCGGCGCAGGCTTGATGTTCCATGCCAATGGCCTTGCCCTCTCCGTCGAACGCCATGCGCAGCCGCTGGATGGAAGGGGAGCGAAAGGAGGCGAAGCGCGTGTCGTCGGCTCGCGTCAGCAGCATTTTCACCGGCTTGCCGATCGCCTTGGCGGCAAGCGCCGCCGGTACGGCATAGTCGCCGTTGAGCCGGCGGCCGAATCCGCCGCCAAGCAGATAGGTGCGCATGATCACCTTGTCTTCACCCACCCCGAGCGCCTTGGCGATCGTCGGCAGGCTCAGCGACTGCCATTGGTTGCCGGTGTGAATCTCCCACACCCCGGCTTTCTCGAAGGCGAGCGCGTTCACCGGCTCGAGCTGAAAGTTCAAGGCGGACGCGGTCGTGTAGGTGTGCTCCAGAGTCGACTTGGCACGGGCGAAGGCGGCATCGACCCCGGCATCGGCCACGACCAGTGAGCCGCCGCTCGGACTCTCGATGAGCTGCGCGCCGTGATCGAGCAGGTCCTTCTCGGAAACCCTGGCAGTCTCATCGGAAGTCCATTCCACCTTGACCCGGTCGGCTGCGTTGCTTGCCGCGACGAAGGACTCCGCGTATACCATCACCCAGCCGGGTACGGTGCCCGAGGGGTCTTCGAGCACCACGCTGCGCAGATACCCCTTGACGTCCCTCGCGGCCGAATCATCCACCGAAACGACCTTCGATCCATTGCGGGTCGGAGGGACTTTCGGCCGCGCGTACACCATGCCCTCGACCTCGGCGTCGATGCCGTAGCGCGCCGTACCGTTGGTCTTGGACGGTATATCGACCGCCCCCACCGGCTGACCGATCAGGCGTCGCTCGGCAGCGGGTTTGATGGGCAGCTTCTGAAGCGCATCGGCCGAGTAGCTACGGTTGAGGTTGCCCCGGCGCACGATCTCCGCATAGCTGATTGAGCGGCTGCCCGAGCGCACGGCGCTCGATCGCGCGATGCAACTCTCTCTCGAGACGCCCAGGAGCCGCGCGCCCTCCTCGATCAACGCGATCCGGCCCGCCGCGCCCGCGCGGCTGTAGAGCGGATACGTCTGCCACACGGACCAGCTGGCGCCGGTGATCATGAGTCCCCACTTGGGATCGGTGTCTACCATGTTGATCCGCATTGAGCTCCAGTCGGCCTCGAGTTCTTCCGCCAGGATCCGCGCCAGCGCCGTGCCGATGTGCTGACCCATCTCGGCGCGGATGATGTTGACCGTCACCAGGCCATCGCGATCGATGTGATACCAGATGGTCGGCTCGAAGAGCTTGTCGGCCACGGCCGCGGCTGGATCGGCCACGGCCCATGCGGCCTGGGAGAACGCGAGCGTGAAGCCCGTCCCGGCGGCACCAATCAGGAATCCCCGACGCGAAAGGGCGGGCGCGGTCACACGCTGGGTCGAGCGCAGAGCGCTATGCATGGGTCGCCTCCAGCTCTTTCGCGGCCAGCTTGATCGCCGCACCGATTCGGCGATACGCCATGCAGCGGCAGAGATTGCCGCTCATCACGGCACCGATGTTCTCGTCGGTCGGGTCGGGGTAATCGCGCAGGAGCGAGGCCGCCTGCATGATCTGCCCGGACTGGCAGTAGCCGCACTGTGGCGCCTGGGTTTCGATCCACGCTTTCTGCAGCGGGTGGCGGCCTTGCGGATCGAGTCCCTCGATGGTCGTAAGGTTCGCGCCTGCGACCGCGCGCACCGGCGTAATGCAGGAGCGGATGGCGCGTCCCTCGAGATGCACGGTGCAGGCACCGCAGAGGCCGACGCCGCAGCCGAATTTCGTGCCCTTCAGGCCCACCGTGTCTCGGATCACCCAGAGAAGCGGCGTGTCGGGCAACACGTCGACCGAGGCCGACCGGCCGTTGATTTGGAACGTGATCGACATGTTCACCTCATCCGAACCAGCTGTGGAGAGTGGCCTCCCGCGCCCTGATCACGAGCCGCCAGCCTGTTTGCGAATCGCGGCGACCTGCGCCTCGAGGTCCTTCCAGGCGCGCTTGTCGGTGCGCGTGCGGCGCAGGTACTCGCCAAGGCTTGCGATCTCGGCATCGCTCAGGTGCGCAAACGGCGGCATGAAGAGTCCCGCCTCTCCGTCCTTCAGCGCGATGCCGTGCAGCACGACCTGGACGAGATTGGTAGGCTCGGCAGCGGCCAGCGCGCTATTGAGGCCGAGCTCCGGTCGCGCGGCGAGCGGTGTGGGGCCGCTGTTGTAGTGGCAGGACGCGCAGGCGTCCCGGTAGAGCGCCGCCCCTGGATCAACCGGCTCCCGCATCTCGAGAGCCGAGGCGCTCATTGCCTTCGCGAGTACTCCATCGGCGCTGCCCGACCGTCCGGCGGCGCCGTCCAGGTCCGCGAAGTACGCAGCGATGGCCTCGATATCCGCGTCCGGGAGCTTGGCGAGGCCCACGTGGATCACCTCCGACATGGAACCCGCCGCGACACCATGGAGAGCGGTCCCGCCGGTACGCAGGAAACCGAAAAGCTCCGCCTGCGTCCACGGTAACGGCGCCGGATTGGCAGCCGTCAGAGCGGGCGCCACCCAACCATCAACTGTGCCACCTATGTACGCACTCGAGCCGGTTTTCGACGCGCCGAGCGCGTTGCGCGGAGAATGGCAGGCGGCGCAGTGCGCCAATCCGTCCGAGAGGTACGCCCCCCGGTTCCACGCCTCGCTCTTGGCCGGATCGGGGCGGTAGACGCCCGGCTTGAAGAACAGGACTTTCCATCCCCACTGCAGAGCGCGGATGTTGAGCGGAAACGGAACCGTGTTGGCCGGCGGGCTCAGATTCACCGGCGGGCGCGTCATGAGATAGGCGTAAAGGGCCTGCACGTCGTCGTCCGTCACACGCGTGAAGTGATCGAACGGAAAGGCGGGATAGAGGTGAGTCCCGTCGCGGGCTACCCCCTCGTGCAGGGCCCGTGCGAAGGCGCGCTCGGACCAGCGCCCGATGCCGGTGGCGGGATCCGGAGTGATGTTGGACGTGTAGATCGTACCGAAGGGAGTCGCGATGCCGAGTCCGCCGGCAAAATGGTGTCCGTCCCTGGTCGTGTGGCAGATCTCGCAGTTGCCGGCCGTGGCCAGAATCTCCCCCCGGGCGATCAGCTCGGGAGAGAAGCTCGCCGCAGCGGGCGGCTCGACGGGCGGGATCGCTGCACGGTGCGCCAGGGCAAATAATCCCACCGCGCCGAGCACCACGAGCCCCACGATCCAGCCGAGCGTCCGTTTCATCTCGATGCCTCCACCTGCGGACACATGTTTCGTCGGCACCTTCTTCTGAAGCGCTCGCCCTCCGTCGGCATCACACTGACCGCACTTCCGGGGGGACCGCGGCCCGGATTCCCGTCGGGTTTGGCTCTCGCGTCCCGCCTGCCTGAGCGACGCTCAGGCGGCAGCCGCTGCCGCGGCGGTCGCGTCCGCGCGCTGCAGAAGGTCCCGCGCGTGCTCGATCTGCTTAGCGTCGCCGTGCGCAACCAGCGCGAAACGATCGGCAGCGATGTCGCTCTGGTACTTGAGGGCCCTGTCCTTGGGGATGCCGATGCTCGCGAGGGCGCCCACGAGGACTCCCGCCCCGCCGACGACCGCCGCACCCTCCAGCGCCGAGACCAGCATCTGCACGAGTGGCCCGGCAAGCGCGAGGGGCCCGATGCCCGGCACCCAAAAGAAAGCTGCACCGAGAAACAGACCCCAGATACCGCCCCAGAACGCTCCCATCGCACCTCAGGACTTGAGTCGGTCACCGGTCGTGTAAAAGCCGACCACATGGTCGGTCGTGTGATAGCCCTTGCCGATGATCGAGAGCTGTCGCATGTCGAATCCCTCGCGCTGCAGCTTACGCACGGCGTCCTCCGCCGCTGTGTGATTCTCAAACACCCCGATGACGTCGTTCGTGCTCATCGCTCACCTCCTGTATTTAGACCCAACACAGCTGCCCGTGACCCAGGGAAACGGGGCAACGCGTTGCAGAACCCACTGGGCGTCGAGAGCTCCCGCCCCGGCTCCTCAAAAAAGGTGTGGCTATCGCACCAACAGCGCGTTGTGAAGTCGATTAGACGTAGGTATCGGCGCATCGACCGAACCTAGCGCCGGGCGCCTGCCCGGAGCGGGCTAACGTCCCCGGGAGCAGGTTACCGACGGCACAGAGAGACCTCTGTGTCCGGCATATTGCTCGGAATGCAGCCTCTGACGCTTGCCGAGCCAGGGCCCCCCTCACGCTCTATCTGCCGCCCGGACCACGCAGCCTCCAGGGCTATGGCGTGCGCCAAAGGTGAGCGGCCGATGGTAGAGGCCGCGTCAGCATTCGCGATGCGCGGTCGGACTCGCGCGCGACGGCACGCCGGGTCCCGTCCGAACGATCCGCAGGTCCAGATCGCTTAACCGATACTTAGGGCCAATAGATTCGGCTCGATACTCCGGGGAACATGCTTGGGTCATGGCGGTTGATCAGGTTTTCTTTGACGCTTGGACCCCGCGAGCGTTGACTGCACTGCGTCTTGTCGCGGGCTTTCTGTATGTGCAGCACGGGACCGCAAAGGTGCTTCACGTACCGCGCCTCGCGGAGTTCGACGGGCTGGCGCTGCGGTCTTCCCGAGGCGTTGCGGGAATGCTAGAGATCGTCGGAAGCGTACTCATACTGCTTGGGCTGTTCACGTGTCCAGCCGCCTTCATTGTCTCAGGAGAGATGGCAGTGGCGTATTTCACCGTGCATGCCCGGCAGGGCCACTTCTTCGTGTCGGCGCTCAATGAGGGAGAGGAAGCGGTGCTGTACTGTTTCATTTTTCTCTTCCTGTCGATTGCTGGCGCCGGGGCCTGGAGCATCGACGGGTATCTGATCCCCAAATGAGACCAGGCGATGAGGCTGTAGAAGAGGACGGGAGTGCGCGAGTGAGAGAACGGCACCGAGGAGGATAGACAGATGTCCAACATCACCGCGACCTGGGAGCCCTACCCAGAGCATGGGCGGCTTACAACGCGCAGTAACCTGCCCGACAGTGTTTTCGCCTTCCCGCATCAGCGCAAAGAACCCCTCACCGACGCACAGCACGTGCGTAACGCCGTGGCGCGCTTCGATCAGATAATCGACGTCCCTGAAGCCGATCGGGCTTTGGCGTTCGCGAACATCGAGAAGGCCGCCCGGTACTACAACGTCAACCTCTCCGAAAGTAACTGGCACCAGCTCGGCGTGCATCGGCAGCGCAATCCCAAGGAGGCTGCCGCGAAGGCAGCTGCCACCAAGAAGCGTCAGCGCGAGAGAGGAGGATGATAGGCCGTTCTCGGCGCGCGAGCTGGCTGACCTTGGCCCCCGACTATTCCGGGCGCGATGGCACCATGGTCTCATGGCTACCACGTAGTGTGCACTCCGCAGTTCGGCGGCGTTAGCGACCACGCTTCTCCCGGCCGCCACGCTCCCTTGAGGGTTCGACTGGGAACCGTCTCAGTGCGGGCCAAAACCGGTCGGCCGCGTCGTTCGAGTAGAATTCCAGGTAGCCGTCATTCACACCGCCTTTCTTCTTTGGTCGATGCGATCGAGACGCTGAAATTACGCTCTAACCAAAACTTCGAGGCCCCCGGCGCGGCTCGAATACCTGAGCGCGAGCTGAGCATCACGATTCGCACGTGTTGCTCGGCTGATTGGTCAAATGCCGCGTCGAGACCTTCGTGTAATGGCTCCGCCGTAACTCGTCTGATGTTATTGCACAGGTCACATGCGCAGCGCGGATGCTCGCGATGAAGCCGGACGTGATGACCCACGAAAGCGCACTCGATCGATCGCTTAGAGCGGGGCGGGCCTTGGTGAACCGTCGCGACGGAATCAAGCTCGGTACAGCGAGCGCGTTCACGCTCCTGACGCCCACATCCGTACTGGCGGCACTGCAACAGGAGAAATCCATGGCCCTCGCAGCATCGCAAAACACGGGCGGCTCGACCGCCATTCGCCCGTTTAATGTCAGCTTTCCTCGGGCTGACTACGACGATCTGCGCCGCCGCATTACCGCTACGAGATGGCCGGACCGCGAACAGGTCAGCGACGCGTCGCAAGGAGTCCAGCTGGCGACGACGCAGGCGCTCGCGCGCTATTGGGCGAACGAATATGACTTTGGGCGT
>Ga0187778_10001969_pt1 | contig 14133 bp, 9 predicted proteins | sample 1015_Q2_SP5_20_M_FD_132418 | JGI IMG/M metagenome (GOLD analysis project Ga0187778, IMG submission 132418) | Tropical peat soil microbial communities from peatlands in Department of Meta, Colombia - 1015_Q2_SP5_20_MG | ecosystem: Environmental > Terrestrial > Soil > Wetlands > Peat | place... | reverse complement strand
GTGCCGATCTCGCGCCGGCGCCGGAAGATGGACAGCACCTGGGTGTCGAAGATCGCGAGCATCGCGAGGAACAGCAGGAACGCGTAGAGGATGCTGGCGTCGATGGACTTGAGGCGCTTCAGGGCCCGGATGTCGCGCAGCAGCCAGTCCTGGCTCTTCCAGCTCCACCCCGCCACGGGGCCCGGCGCCGCGGCCCCTTGCCGCAGCACCAGGAGCGAGGCCTCCCCCGCCATCCCGGTGAGGCGGCGCAGCGTCTCGAGCGGGATCCAGATCTGGTCCACGTCGATCTCCTGCACCGTCGTGCGCATCACCGCCGCGATCCGGACGTCGGCCGCGTCGAACGTGCCGTGCGCGTCGCGCCACTGCACGGTGATCGGGTCGCCGGGCGCCAGCCCCGTGCTCCTCGCCATGCGCGCGCCGACGAGGGCCGGAATCGTCCCGCCGCCCCCCCCCCCGGCCAGCGCCGCGGACGGGATCGTCAGGATGCGCTGCCCCGGCGCGATCCCCTTGAGGAGGACGCCGCGGAACCTCCCGCCCGGATAGATGCTCGCCTGCCGCACCAGGATCGGGGTCGCGAGCCCGCGCGCGACGAGCGAGTCGAGCGCCGGCGGCACCAGGGCGTGCGCGTCGGGCAGCGTCAGCGGATCGTAGGGATCGTAGCGGGCCTGCCAGTACTGCCCGCCGCCGTACAGCGCGCCGACCGAGGCCTGCGAGGCCTGCTCGTTCATGCCGTCGTACATCCCCTGCAGGAACACGATCGCGACGAACGAGAACGACAGCGCGACCACGTTGAGCCAGGTGCGGAGCCCGGCCCCGAGGAGGTTGCGCAGCGCGAGCTTGAGGAGCAGCACCGCTACCTCCGCTCGTCGGCGGCGATGCGGCCGTCCACCAGCGTGATCTTGCGCCGGAGGTAGCCGATCACCTTCTCGTCGTGGGTGGCGAACACGAACGTCGCGCCGAGCGTCTCGTTCAGCCGCACCATCGTGCGCATGATGTGGTGCGAGTTCTCGGCGTCGAGGTTGGCCGTGGGCTCGTCGGCCAGGACGATCTCCGGCTGCTTGACCACCGCGCGGGCGATGGCGACGCGCTGGCTCTGCCCGCCCGAGAGCTGCGCGGGCCGCGAATCCGCCCGGTCGGCGAGGCCGACCCACTCCAGCGTCTCCATCACCATCTTCCGGCGCCGCCCGGCGTCCACGCCCCGCAGCAGCAGCGGGAACTCGACGTTCTCGTAGACCGTGTACACCGGCAGCAGGTTGAACGTCTGGAAGATGAACCCGATGTGGTGGTTGCGGAGCCGCGCCGCCTCCCGGTGGGTGAGCCGCGCGACGTCGGCGCCGAGGACCTCCACCCGGCCGCCCGACGGCGCGTCCAGCGACCCGATGATGTTGAGCAGCGTGGTCTTGCCCGAGCCGCTCGGCCCCACCACGCCGGCGAACTCGCCCCGCGCGACCGAGAGGTCGATCCCGTCCAGCGCCCGCAGCGTGCCGCCCCCGAGGGCGTACCGCTTCTCGAGCCGCTCCACCCTGACCTGGATCTCGTCCGCCATCGCGGTTTCCATCAGTGGTTGTACGCGACGATGAGCTGCAGCCCGCGGCCCGCGAACGCCTGGCCCGCCTGCGCGGTCCCGAGCCCGAGCGCCACCGGCTGCGCCGGATTCCAGAAGCCGAGCAGGTAGAAGGTCCACGCGTCGTACGCCCGCTGCCAGGTGAGGATCCGGAACCACCGGCCCGCCTGCCAGTCGTGATACACGATGGCGGACAGGCGGTCCACGATCCCGACCGGGTAGTTCACCAGCAGGCCCGAGAAGCCCACGCCTCCCCCGCCGCCGAGCGCGGAGGAGAGCGTGTCGAACCGGGCGTACTCGGCCAGCACGTAGAGGCCGTTGCCCACGCCCACCGTGTAGTCGGCGCCGACGGTCCAGAACCGCTGCCAGCGCGGCACCGGGAGGTCGGTGCGCTCGCGCACCAGCGCCGCCTCGCCCCACAGGCCCACCCCCACGTTCCACCTGCCGTCCAGGCCGACGCGGTCCTCCGGCACGTAGGTCCCGCCGGGCAGGCTCCGCAGGTCCGCCTCCCGGTGGTGGTAGGTGACGGCCAGCTCTCCCGCCGGGACCGGCAGCTGCGCCCGGCCGCCGTACTCGACCGCGCCGCGCTCGGTGGGCGCGCTCTCCCAGCCCTTGGGACGCACGTTGCCGACCAGCGCCCACGCCCAGAGGTTCGCGTTGTCCGGGAAGGTGTAGCGCGCGAGCGCGCCGGTGACGCCGTCGGTGAGCTGCAGCGGGTCCCGCGGGTCCACGCGGTCGAACCACATCAGCGGCCGGAACAGCGTGGCCGAGCCGAAGTTGATCTTCTGGAGTCCGGCGCGGGCCTCGAAGCGCGGCGTGGCGAAGCGCAGCCAGGCGCGGTAGGGCTTGAGCGTGGCGTCGTAGTCGGGCCGGCCGGCGCCGAAGCGCCCCGCCACGAAGGCGTCGGCCGTGAGGTCGAGCGCCAGCGAGTCGCCGCCGGCGCCCGCCGCCTGGCGGAGCGCGAGGTCGGGCAGGTAGCGCAGGCCCGTCTGCGAGACCGGCGACGAATCGGGCTGCGAGGTGATCCAGGCGGAGGCCTGGCCGCTGAAGACGGCCTGCTGGGACCGGGCCGGCGAGGCCGGCCAGAGCACGAGTGCGGCGAGCGCGCCTGGCCCCGCCAGCCGCGACCTCACCGCCGCGGCCTCCGCGAGCGGGCGCGCGGGGCGGCGTTCCCGGCGCGGCGTCCCGGGGCCGGTCCCTCGACGGCCAGCAGGCGCCGCATGGTGTCGAACACCAGCCGCGTGTGCCGCTGCAGGCTCCACGGCGTCACCGTCGGGTGCACCGCGAGGAAGATCCCGTCGAGCACCGCGTCGTTCGCCTCCAGCAGCCGCACCAGGACGTCGACCGGCAGATCGGTGCGCACGCAGCCGAGGCGCCGGCCCGCCTCCACCAGCCTCCGGTACAGCGACTGCGCCTTGGCCAGGACCGGGGCGAAGCGCGGGCTCCGCCGCTGGGCCGGTGTGAGCTGGACGGCCACCCGGAACAGGTCGCCGGCCAGGTCCACGGACGCCGCCCACCCGAACACCAGGCGCTGGACGGTCGGCCAGAAGTCCTCCCGCGAGAGCCGGGCCGTGTCCGGCATCGCGAGCCGGGCCAGCATCGCGTCCGCCGCGTCCTCGAGCACGGTGGCCAGCAGGTCGTCCTTGTCGTCGAAGTAGTAGTAGTAGGCGCCCTTGCTGACGCCGGCCTCGGCGAGGATCTCGTTGAGGGAAGCGCCCTCCAGGCCGCGGGCGGCGAACTGCCGGGTCGCGATGCGGAGCAGCCGGGAACGGGCCCGCGGGGCCAGGTTGTAGAACCGCGCGCGCGGCATGAGACCGATGGTATGGACCGGCGGTCTACGCCGCAAGGGCCGGGAGCGGCGGCCGTCCGCCCGGACGGGCGTTGCGGGTTCGGCGCCGGACCGCGCATGTTGAGCGCGGAGCACGACGGAGCGAGCGCCGCCGGACCGACCGTGGAAGCCTCGGACCGTACCCTGCGCACCCTGGAGCGGAAGAGCGCCCAGTTGCGCGCCGTGGGCCAGATCGGCGCGGCGCTCGCGGCGGCGTGGGAGCTCGCCGACACGCTCGAGGTCATCACCCGCATCACGTCCGAGGTCATGGGCGTGGATTCCTGCTCCATCTACCTCCAGGAAGAGCGCGGCACGCGGCTGGTTCTCCGGGCGACCACCGGCCTGGCCAGGGAGGCCGTCGGTCGCGCCGCCCTCGACGCCGGCGAGGGCCTGACGGGCTGGGCCGTCACCCACGGGCAGCCGGTGGCCGTGCGGGAGGCCCTGAACGACCCGCGCTTCAAGCTCCTGCCCGAGACGCGCGAGGAAGGGTTGCGCTCCCTGCTGGCCGTCCCGCTGAGCGTGCAGGGCCGCGTGATCGGCGCCATGAACGTGCAGACCGCCGCCCTGCACGAGTTCGCCGGCGACGAGGTCGAGCTGCTGTCCCTGATCGCCAACCTCGCCGCGGGAGCGCTCGAGAAGGCCGCGCTCCACGACCGCATGCGGCACCAGATCCAGGAGCTCTCCACCCTGGCCGAGGTCAGCCGCGCGGTGACGTCCCCGCTGTACCTCAACGAGATGCTGGGCGTGGTGACCGAGATGGCGGCCCGCGTGATGGGGGCCAAGGCCACCTCGCTGCACCTGCTGGACGAACTCAGCGGCAGCCTGGTGCTGCGTGCGATGCACAACATCGGCGCGACCGAGCAGCAGTTCGCCTCCATCGCCGTGGGACGGGGCATCGCCGGACAGGTGGCGGCGACCGGGCGGCCGATCATCGTGCCCGACCTGCACGCGGACGACCGATACCTGACCCGCGCCCTGGCGGACGCGGAGGGCTGGGTATCGGTCCTGAGCGTCCCGCTGGTGGTGCGCGACCGCGTGGTCGGCGTCTTCGGGTGCTTCACCGGCAGCCGGCGCGACTTCGCCCCCAACGAGGTGGAGCTGTTCCAGACCCTCGCCAACCAGACGGCCCTCGCCATCGAGAACGCGCATCTCGTGATCAACCGGGCCGTGGTGCGCGAGATGCACCACCGCGTCAAGAACAACCTCCAGAGCATCGCGATGCTGCTGCGCCTGCAGATGAGCGCCGCGCGGACCCTGCGCGCCGAGGACGTGCTGGCCGAGGCGGCCAACCGCATCCTGAGCATCGCGACGGTCCACGAGACCCTGAGCGAGCAGGGCCTGGGCGTCGTCGACGTGAAGAGCGTGATCGAGCGCGTCGCCCGGTCCGTCGGGGAGATGATGCAGGCGGGGGGACGGGGCATCGTAATTGCGGTGAGTGGCGACCGCCTGGTGCTGCCGTCGCGCGAAGCCACCTCGCTGGCGCTGGCCACGAGCGAGCTGGTGCAGAACGCGGTGAAGCACGCCTTCGCGGGCCGCGACCGGGGGCGGATCGGCGTGGAGCTGCACCTCGGCGCTCCCCAGAGCGAGGTCGTCGTGGAGGACGATGGTGCGGGCGCCGCCGCGCCGCCGGCATCCGGGCGCGGCATCGGCCTGCAGCTGGTGGAGACGCTGGTGCGCGAAGACCTGAAGGGGCGGTTCGAGTCGACGGCGACGCCGGCCGGCACGCGGGCCGTCATCCGCTTCCCGGGCGCCGCCGGTGCCGGAGCACAGCCGTGAAGAGCAGGACCATCCTGGTCGCCGAAGACGAGTCGATCATCCGGCTGGGCCTCAAGCGCATCCTGGAGGAAGCCGGGCACACCGTGTATGCGGCCGAGAACGGGGCGGAGGCCGTCCGGCTGGCCGAGCGCTGCACGCCCGACCTGGCCGTGCTGGACATCAAGATGCCCGAGATGGACGGGCTCGAGGCGGCGCGGGCGCTGCTCGAGCGGGCGCCGGTTCCGGTGATCTTCCTGACCGCCTACGGCGAGCAGGAGCTGATCGAGCGCGCGGCGCGCCTGCCGGTGATGGGCTACCTCATCAAGCCGATCAAGGAGGCGGAGCTGCTGGCCATGATCGAGGTGGCGGCCCAGCGGTTCGAGGAGCAGCGCCGCACGGCGCGCGCCGCCGCCGACCTGGAGAGCGAGGCGGCGGAGCGCCGTACCGTCGACCGCGCCAAGGGCCTGCTCATGCAGCGCGACGGCATCAGCGAGCTGGAGGCGTACGGCCGCCTGCAGGAGCGGGCCCGCGCCGAGCGGCGCACGCTGCTCGAAGCCGCGCAGGAGACGATCGAGGCTGCGGCCCGGCGGGCGGAGTAGCGCGCGCATGCCACGCTACCGCATCCGCACCCGCCCCGCACCGGCTCCGTTCGACCCGCCCGTCCGGTTTCAGCTGGACCAGACCGACTCGTACGTGAAGTACGGCCATCGTGTCTTCCCCGGCACGTCCCAGCGCGGCGATCCCCTGTGGACGGCCGAGGTGATCAGCCAGACCTGGTATCAGGCCGAGACCGGGCGTATTCCCATCAGCGGGGCGGGATACGGCGGGCCGTTCAGCGGCGACGGCTTCGAAGGCATGTGGCTCGACATGTCGGAGATCGTGCGTCCGACCCGGGACGGCATCCACGGCCGCGAATACATCTCCACCACGGTCACCCTGGGCGGCGCGCCCGAGATGCTGGAGTTCGACGCCGGCGGCCGGCTGCTCACGCCCATGCCGCGGCTCGCGCCCCTGCCGCTTCCGGTCGTCTTCGGACCGCTGCCGTTCCCGCTGCCCGGCGGCGGCGCGCAGCGCGCCGCCGTGCTCGCCGCCGACCGCCTGGGCACGCTGTGCATCCTCGCCGCCGACGCGCTGGGGGCGGCGCCGCAGCGGAGCCTCGCCCTCCGCCTGACGGCGCAGGACTTCGACGAGCCGGACCGGCTTCCCGCCGATCCGGCCTACGTCGAGATCGAGGAGGAGGCGTGGGCGCTCGAGCGCTGGCGCGCGGCCCGCGAGCGGTGGCCCGGCGCGATGGTCGCCCTGCGGCACGCGCTCGGCGCCGAGAGTCCGGCCCGGGTGGAACAGCTGGTGCGCGAGGGCGTGCGCGTGTTCCACCTGTACGCCGACGAGGAGGGCCGCGACGCGGCCGGCCTCCCGCTGCCCGACTCGCTGCGCGCGGTCCACACGCACCTGGTGCGGCGGCGCTGGCGCGACAGCCTCTCCTTCCTGGTGAGCGGCGGCATCGCCGCGGCCGAGCACGTCCCCAAGATCATCGCCTGCGGCGCCGACGTCGCGGTGGTGGACTTCCTGCTGCTCGTCGCGTGGGGCTGCGCCCTGTGGGCGGACAAGTCCACCTGTCCGGTGGAGACCGGCGAGATCGACCCCGAGTGGGGCGCGCAGCGGCTCGTCAACCTGATGGCGGCGTGGCGGGACCAGCTGCTCGAGGCGCTGGGCGCGATGGGGATGCGCGAAGTGCGCCGCCTGCGCGGCGAGGTCGGCCGCGTGATCTTCGAGGCGACCGAGGCCAAGGCGTTCCGCCGCCTGTTCCCGGCCACCGCGCCCCTGGCCTCCTACCGGCGCCTGCCCGAGGAGGACAGCGGCGAGGGCGACCTGCGGTGGACCCACGCGCTGCTCGCCGCGACGCACCAGCAGGCGCGCGACGCGGCGCCCAAGGGCGATCAGGAATTCCGCGTCGGCGGCTCGGGCGGCGGGTTCGACCGCCTCGCCTTCGCGTTCGAGCTGACGGACGCCTGGCAGCGCGGGCCGGCCGAGGCGTGGCTGGCCGATCCCGCCGGCTGCGACCTGACCCTGCCGCTGAACCGGCGCGGCGACGGCCGCCCGGAGCCGCGCCTCCCCCTGCCCTGGTACGGCGCCGGGATGTCGTTCGGCAGCGTCGGGCTGCCCGTGATGCTCGCCCGCGCGCGTGCCGCCCGGCGACTCGGCACCTTCACCTCCACCGGCGAAGGCGGCTACCCCGACGAACTGGCGCCGTACGCCGACAGCATCATCACCCAGGTGGCGACCGGCCTGTTCGGCGTGCGCGAGGCGACCATCCAGCGTGCCCGCGTCGTCGAGATCAAGTACGCGCAGGGCGCGAAGCCCGGCCTCGGCGGACACCTGCTGGGCAACAAGAACACCGAGAGCGTGGCGCAGGAGCGCGAGGCCGTGCGTGGGACCTCGCTGTTCAGCCCGTTCCCGTTCCACAGCGTGTACTCGGTCGAGGACCACAAGAAGCACGTGGACTGGCTGAAGCAGATCAACCCGCAGGCCCTGATCAGCGTGAAGGTCAGCACGCCGACCGACGTGGACATGGTCGCCGTGGGCTCGTACTTCGCCGGCGCGCACATCCTGCACCTCGACGGCGCCTACGGCGGGACGGGCGCGGCCCCCGAGATCGCGAAGAAGAACATCGCGATGCCCATCGAGTACGCGATCCCCAAGGTCCACCGCTTCCTGGAGGCCGAGGGCATCCGCGACCAGCTCACCGTCGTCGCCTCCGGCGGTATCCGCACGGCCTACGACGTCGCCAAGACCGTCGCGCTCGGCGCGGACGGGTGCGTCGTCGGCACCGCCGAGCTGGTCGCGATCGGCTGCACGCGGCTGGGCAGCTGCGAGCAGGGACTGGGCTGCCCGTTCGGCATCACCACGACCGATCCCGAGCGCAGCAAGCTGGTGAACGCCGAGACGGCCTGCGAGCAGATCGTCAACCTGTACGCCAGCTGGCGGCGGCAGCTGGCGGGCATCCTCCGCGCGCTCGGACTGGCGAGCCTCCGCGAGCTGCGGGGGCGCACCGACCTGCTGGTGGCGCTGGAATGAGGTGCCCCCCCGTGGCTCCCGCGCACCCGGGGCGCGACGCCGCCGCGGCGGTGGTGAACTCCCGGGCCGCCCTGGCGGCGCTCGCGCCCCCGGTGGCGCGCCCGCCGGAGTCGGCCGAAGGCGGCTGCGGCGTGCTGGGGTTCGCCGCGAGCGTGCCGATCGCCGGCCGCCATCTCGAGACCGCCAGCCGGCAGATGCACAACCGCGGCAACGGCAAGGGCGGCGGCCTCGCGGCGGCGGGCCTCGATCCCGCGCAGATGGGCGTCTCGCCGGAGGTGCTGCGCAGCCACTACCTGATCCAGGTCGCCTATCTCGACCGCGGCGCGCGCGCCGAAGTCGAGCGGGAGTGCCTGCTGGGCCGGTTCGACGTCGCCGCGTCGACCCCGGTCGCGACGCTCGACGACCACCGCGCCGCGGGCGGCCTCGAGGTGCGCCCGCCCGACGTGGTGCGCTACTTCGCCCGCGTGAAGCCGGAGGTGCTGGCCCACTTCGCGGAGCACAACGGCCTGCGCCACCTGCCCGCGCGGCGGGTGGAAGACGAGTACGTGTACCAGAACACCTTCCGTCTCAACCAGCGCTACTACGCGAGCCTGGGCGACAAGCGCGCCTTCGTCCTCTGCCACGGCCGCGACCTGCTGGTCTTCAAGATCGTCGGGTACGCCGAACAGGCGGCGGCGTACTACCGCCTCGACGACCTGACGGCCCACGTGTGGATCTCGCACCAGCGCTACCCGACCAAGGGACGCGTCTGGCATCCCGGCGGGGCGCACCCGTTCATCGGCGTGAACGAGGCGCTGGTGCACAACGGCGATTTCGCCAACTACCACCGCGTGACCGAGTACCTGAGCCAGCGCAACATCGTGCCCCTGTTCCTCACCGACACCGAAGTGAGCGTGCTGCTGTTCGACCTGTGGGACCGGGTCTACGGCTATCCGATGGAGGCGCTGCTGGAGGCGCTCGCCCCCACCACGGAGCGCGACTTCGACGTGCTCCCGCCCGACAAGCAGGCGCTGTATCGGGCCATCCAGCAGACCCACCTGCAGGGCAGCCCCGACGGCCCGTGGTTCTTCATCGTGGCCCGCAGCAACCCCGACGCGCGGACCTGGCAGCTGCTCGGCATCACGGACACGTCGATGCTGCGACCGCAGGTGTTCGCCTGGTACGAGAGCGAGGAGGGCGCCCGCATCGGGCTGATCGCCTCCGAGCGGCAGGCCATCAACGCCCTGCTCCGGAGCGTGGCGGCGGACGACGCCCGCTTCCAGCCGCTGGCCGATCGCTACTGGGTTGCGCGCGGCGGCAGCTACACCGACGGCGGCGCGTTCGCCTTCACGGTGTCCGGCGGCGAGGACGGCCGCCGGCTCGAGTGCCACGACAAGTTCGGCCGGGCGGTGGCCGCGCGGCCTCCGGCCCCGGCCGCCGCGGCCGGGAGCGGCGCCGGCGCGGCGCGCGCGTTGCGCGAGTCCGTGGAGCGCTGCGCCCGCCGCGGTCCGGCGGCGTGGCTCGCCGAGGCGGGGCCGCTGCTCACCGCGGCGGGCGCGTCCGAGATCGGGGCCTGGATGGAGTGGCTGGTCGGCCATGCGCGGGCGGACGACGCGACCCGCACCGCCGCGATCGCGGTGCTCACGGAGCTGCGCGACCGGCGGCTCGATCCGGGCGGCAAGAAGCGGTCCGCGCTGCTCGCGATGACCGACGCGGCGCTGTACCGCATCCTGCGCGACGTGCCGGCGCTGGAGGCGGGCCGCACGAGCAGGCACCGCCGCGTCGACGCCGCCACGCGCGGCGCGCTGCGCGCTCCCGGCCCGGGCGAGGACACGCTGGTGGTCGACGCCCTCGGCTTCGCCGCGGAAGGCGAGGCGTCGGTCGCGCGGCTGCTGTGCCTGGCGCACCGGCTCGGCTGGCGGCGCTTCGCCGCGTTCGACTGGCGCGGCGGGCGGTTCGCCGGCTGCGGCCTCGGGCCGGGCACCGAGGACGTGCGGCTGGACGTCTACGGGGACGCCGGCGACTATCTCGGCTCCGGCCTCGACGGCGGGCACCTCTGCGTGCACGGAGACGCCCAGGACCAGGTCGGCCAGATCCTCAAGCGCGGGCGCCTGGTGATCCACGGCGACGTGGGCCAGACGTTCCTCTACGGCGCCAAGGGCGGTGAGGTGTTCGTGCTCGGCTCGGCCGCCGGCCGTCCGCTCATCAACGCCGTGGGGCATCCGCGTGCGGTGATCAACGGCACCTGCCTGGACTACCTCGCCGAGTCGTTCATGGCCGGCGATCCGCTGAACGGCGGGGGCTTCGCGATCCTCAACGGGATGCGGTTCGACGACGCGGGGCGGCTGGTGGAGCTGGACACGCCGTACCCGGGCGGCAACCTCTTCTCGCTGGCCTCGGGCGGCGCGATCTACCTCCGCGATCCTCGCGGGACGGTCAACGAGGACCAGCTCAACGGCGGCCGGTTCGCGACCCTGACCGACGCCGACTGGGGGTTGATCGAGCCGTACCTGCGCGAGAACGAGTCGCTGTTCGGCATCCGGATCGCCGACCTGCTGCGGGTGGACGGCCGGGCCGAGTCCCCGGGCCGCGTGTACCGCAAGGTGGAGGTCGAGTCGCTCGACGTCCTGCACTGACGCGCGGCCACCGGCCGCCCACCCGCAGCATCCGACGAATCACCCGATTCGGGAGCGTTCGACTTGGAGAGACCGCCGCCTCCGGCGCGCCGTCTCCGTCGTCCGCGGTGCGGAAATTGCTCGGGTGATTCCCGTCTCGCTCGGTGTAGCGCATGCCAGATCCGCGGCGGCCGGACGGCGGGCTTGCTCCGAATGCCCCCATTCCAGGACGGGGACTGCCGCTGCCTGCGCCGGGCGAAATCCCGACGCGCCCTGTCCGTCTTCTCCGTGCTCTGATCGCCTTCACCGCGGCGCTGACGGCAGCGGCCTCGCTGGCCGTGGGGCCGGCCTTCCTCATCGCCGAGATCGGTGACGGGGCCGCCGCCGTCGTCGAGCTGAACGCAGGTCCTCCGGACGCGCCGGCAGGGGCGCAGTCGCCGGCCGACGCCTGTGCCTGGTGCCTGCATTCGCGCTCGCCGAACGGCGCGTTGCGTGGGCGTTCGCCGGCCGTGGTCCCGAGCAGCACGCGCTCGCCGCGCACCCGCGTCCGCGCGGCGGCGTCGCGGCCGGGCGCCGGGACGATTCCCGCGGCGCTCGGCTCGCGGGTGGCCGCCGACCGCTGGCGACGCCCTGGTCCGATCCGTTCCGAAGTCGCGCCGTCCTCGCGACGGCCGCGGCCTCCGCCCGCCCTCGGCCGGTGGAGTCCGCGCCCGCCCCCGACGAACGTCGCCATCGCGCCGACCACACCTCCGCTGCGCGGAGAGTGCGGGTCGGCTTTGTCGTCCCCTCTGTCCTGAAGGGAGGCGTTGGGATGCTGCATCTCGACACGGGCAACACCGGCTTCATGATCCTCTGCTCGAGCCTGGTGATGCTGATGACCCCCGGCCTCGCGTTCTTCTACGGCGGACTGGTGGGCCGGAAGAACGTGCTGGCCATCATGATCCAGAGCTTCGTCTCGATGGGTTGGACGACGGTGCTCTGGTGGCTGTGCGGCTTCTCGCTGTGCTTCTCCGGGAGCTTCCGGGCCGGGACCGACTTCCACGGCATCGTCGGCAACCTGGACTGGGCGTTCCTGCGGCACATCACGCTCACCACGCCCTCGCCGAACGATACGATCCCGATGATCGTGTTCTGCGCGTACCAGATGATGTTCGCCATCATCACCCCGGCGCTGATCACGGGGGCGTTCACCAACCGCGTGACCTTCAAGGCGTACTTCCTGTTCCTCACCGGCTGGCTGCTGTTCGTGTACTTCCCGTTCGTCCACATGATCTGGGGCGGCGGGATCCTGCAGGCGTGGGGCGTCCTCGATTTCGCCGGCGGCATCGTGGTGCACAACATCGCCGGGATGGCCGCGCTCGCCTCGGTGATCTACGTCGGCAAGCGGCACGTCGCGGACCGCGGGCCGCACTCCATCCCGCTCGTGGCCCTCGGCACCGGGCTGCTGTGGTTCGGCTGGTACGGGTTCAACGCCGGCAGCGAGTTCCGGGTGGATTCGACGACCGCGGTGGCGTTCCTGAACACCGACGTCGCCGCCTCGTTCGGCGCGGTCGCGTGGCTGTTCGTGGACTGGCTGTTCGGCAAGAAGCCGCACTTCATCGGGCTGCTGACCGGGGCCGTCGCGGCGCTGGCGACCGTGACGCCCGCCGCAGGCTACGTCTCGCCGGCCACCGCGGTGCTGATCGGCTGCGTCTCCGGCGTGGTGTGCTACTTCGCGGTCTCCCTGAAGAACCGCATCGGCTGGGACGACGCCCTCGACGTGTGGGGCGTGCACGGGGTCGGCGGATTCCTGGGCATCGTGCTGCTGGGCCTGCTGGCGACGACGGCGTTCAACCCCAACGGGACCGACGGGGCCCTGGCGGGCAACTGGGCGTTCTTCGGCAAGGAGCTGGCGGCCGTGACGCTGGGGTCGGTGTGGGCGTTCGCCTTCACCTACGCGATGCTGGTGATCATCAACCGCCTGACGCCGGTGCACGTGTCGGACAAGGCGGAAGAGATCGGCCTGGACGAGTCGCTGCACGGGGAAAAGGCCTACCTCGACGCGGCCGACTGAGTCGCCCGTGCCGCGCGCGCTGTTCATTGCTCTGGCCGGGGCGGCCTTGCTGGCGCCCCGGCCGGCGGCGGCCCAGGCGGCGCCGCAGAGTCCGGAGCCGGGGCATCAGGCCATCGAGTTCCACGGCCTGGTGTCGACGAGCTTCTCCTACAACCTCAACGGGCCGCCGTCCCGCACCAACCAGCTCCGCGTCTTCGACTACGACGACGACGACTTCCGGATCGACCTCGTGGAGCTGGTCGCGCAGCGGCCCGTCGCGAGCCCCGGCGACTTCGGGTTCCGCGTCGACTTCACCGCGGGCGCGGTCTCGAGGGTCGCCGCGGCGCGCGGGTTGTTCCGCGATTCGACCGGCGAGGGCCAGGACATCGACCTCCACCAGGCGTTCGTGAGCTGGGTCGCGCCCCTCGGCTCCGGCCTGCGCCTCGACGCCGGCAAGTTCGTCACCGGCCTGGGCTACGAGGTCATCGAGGGGTACGACGGGTGGAACGACGACGCCACCCACTCGTTCCTGTTCGGCTACGCGATCCCGTTCACGCACACCGGCGTGCGCGCGGCGTACGGCTTCACGACGGCCCTCTCCGCGATGCTGATGGTGGCGAACGGGTGGGACGACGTCGAGGACGACAACCGGGGCAAGACGGTCCACCTGCAGCTCGGCGTCACCCCCTCCCCACGGCTGGCCGTGTACCTCAACGGCATCGCGGGCCCGGAGCAGACCAACGACGACGTCCATTTCCGCGACGTGGCAGACGTGGATGCGACCTGGAAGGCGACCGACCATCTGTCCGTCGGCCTCAACGCCGACTGGGGCCGGGAGACGAACGCGGCGCCGCTCGGCAGGATGGCGGTGTGGCGGGGCGCCGCCGTCTACGTCGGCGTGGCCCCCGGGAAATCGCTGGCGCTCCACGCCCGGACGGAGGTCTTCGAGGACCGTGATGGCGCGCGCACCGGCACCGCGCAGACCCTGTGGGAGTTCACGCTCACGCCCGAGCTCCGTCTCGGCCCGAGCGTGGTGGTGCGGAGCGACCTCAGGCTGGACCGGTCGGATCGCGACGTGTTCGAGTCGCGCGTCGGGCCGGTGGCGACGCAGCCGACGGCGTCATTGAACGTGCTGTTTCACTTCTAGCGGGCGCGCGCCGGCCCCGCAGCGCAGCTCAGCCGGTCTTGTGGCGGCGGGCGTCCCAGCTGCCGGGGGAGAAGCTCGCGTGCGCGCCGTCCGCGACGGCGCCGCGCTCCGGGGAACCCAGGATCCGCTGCACTTCGC
>Ga0187778_10001968_pt1 | contig 14135 bp, 10 predicted proteins | sample 1015_Q2_SP5_20_M_FD_132418 | JGI IMG/M metagenome (GOLD analysis project Ga0187778, IMG submission 132418) | Tropical peat soil microbial communities from peatlands in Department of Meta, Colombia - 1015_Q2_SP5_20_MG | ecosystem: Environmental > Terrestrial > Soil > Wetlands > Peat | place... | reverse complement strand
TTGTGGCGGAGCTCGGTCTTGCTCTTGGCCGGGCACACCTCCACGCACACGCCGCAGCCGGTGCAGTCGTCGGGCGCCACCTGGATGGTCAGGCGGTGGTCGGGCAGGTCGTGGGAGCGGAACTCCTTGTGCTTGAAGTCGGCCGGGGCACCCGCCAGCGCCGCCGTCGGGAAGACCTTCATGCGGATCGTGCCGTGGGGGCAGACGATGGCGCACTTGCCGCAATCGATGCAGATCGTCGGATCCCACACCGGGATCTGCTGGGCGATGGCCCGCTTCTCGTACTTCGTGGTGCCCGTGGGGAACGTGCCGTCGACCGGCATGGCGCTCACGGGCAGCAGGTCCCCGCGGCCGGCGATGAGGGCGGCGGTGACTCGCCGGACGAACTCGCGGGGGTCATCGTCGGCCGGGCCGGGCAGCTCCACGGCCTCGCCGGGAGCGCCCAGCGGGACGTGCACCAGCCGCTCAAGCGAGCGGTCGATGGCCGCGAAGTTGCGGGCCACCAGGGCCTCACCCCGCCGCCCGTAGGTCTGCCGCACGGCGTCCTTGATGCGGGCGATGGCCTCGTCGGGGGGCAGCACGCCGGCCAGCTGGAAGAAGCACGGCTGCATGACCGTGTTGATGCGCGCCCCCATGCCGACCTCGTTGGCGACGGCCGCCGCGTCGATGATCCAGAAGTCGATGTGCTTGTCGACCAGGGCACGCCGCACCCGACCCGGCAGCTGAGCCCACACCTCGTCGGCACCATAGGGCGAATTCAGCAGGAACGTGGCGCCCGGTCGGGCTTTGTCCAGGACGTCGAGGTGGGTCAGCAGCCCGAACTGGTGGCAGGCCACGAAGTCCGCCCCGCTCACGAGGTAGGTCGAGCGGATGGGCTGCGGCCCGAAGCGGAGGTGCGAGACGGTGACCGTGCCGGACTTCTTGGAGTCGTACTCGAAGTAGCCCTGGACGAACAGGTCCGTCCCCTCGCCGATGATCTTGACCGAGCTCTTGTTGGCGCCGACCGTGCCGTCGGAACCCAGGCCCAGGAAGACGGCCTGCACCTCGCCCTTGGGCCGAACGACCTCGAAGCCCGCGTCGATGGGCAGGCTGAGATGCGTCACGTCGTCGTGGATCCCGACCGTGAAATGCCGGCGCGGCCGGACCGCCGAAAGCTCCTCGAAGATGGGCTTGATCATCCCCGGCGTCATCTCCTTGGAGGAGAGGCCGTAGCGGCCGCCGATGATCCGCGGCAGCACGCGGAAGGGCGGCGTGTCGCTGTCCATGCCCTCGGCCAGGGCGGCGACCACCTCCAGGTACAGCGGCTCGCCCACCGCACCGGGCTCCTTCGTGCGGTCCAGGACGGCGATCGCGCGCACCGTCGGCGGCAGGGCGGCGAGGAGCTGGGGCGCCGGGAAGGGCTGGAACAGGCGCACGCGCACCAGCCCGACGCGCTCCCCGGCCGCCACGAGGGCGTCGACCGTCTCCTCCACCGCGCCGGCGGCGGAACCCATCACGACGACCACCCGGTCCGCGTCCGGGGCACCGTGATAGTCGACCAGGCCGTAGCGGCGGCCGGTCCGCTCGCCCAGCTCGTCCATGACCTGCTGGACGATCCCGGGCACGGCCAGGTGATACGGATTGCATGCCTCGCGGGCCTGGAAGAAGACATCCGGGTTCTGGGCGGTGCCCCGCAGCACCGGCGCCTCCGGGGTCAGGCCGCGGGCGCGGAAGGCCAGGAGGTCCTCGTCGCGCACCAGCGCCCGCATGTCGTCCTCGGCCAGGAGGGCGATCTTGTTGATCTCGTGCGAGGTGCGGAAGCCGTCGAAGAAATGCAGGAACGGGACCCGTGAGCGGAGCGTGGCGGCATGGGCCACAAGGGCGAAATCGTGCGCCTCCTGCACGGACCCGGCGGCCAGCATGGCCCATCCGGTCGAGCGCGCGTGCATCACGTCGCTGTGGTCGCCGAAGATCGAGAGGGCGTGCGTGGCGATCGTGCGGGCCGCGACGTGGATGACGGCCGGGGTCAGCTCGCCGGCGATCTTGAACATGTTGGGGATCATCAGCAGGAGGCCCTGCGAGGCGGTGAACGTCGTGGCGAAGGCGCCCTTCTGCAGCGCCCCGTGCATGGCCCCAGCCGCGCCGCCCTCGGATTGCATCTCCACCACGTCCGGCACCTTGCCCCACAGGTTGGGCCGGCCGGCGGCCGCCCAGTCATCGGCGTGCTCGGCCATAGGCGACGCCGGGGTGATGGGGTAGATGGAGATGACTTCGCTCAGCGCGTAGGCCACCCGCGCAGCCGCCTCATTGCCATCGAGACACTCCCACCGCTGGTCGGTGATCGGCCGGGGGGCATCCGTGGGGCGGGAGGGGGGTGCGTACATGACATGCCTTTCGTATCCGTCGAGCGGGACTCGTGCCATGGTGAGCTTCGGGCCTGCCGACCGGCGCCACCATTGTCCTTCGACTCACGATCCGGGGCCCATCGGCCCTTTCAGGTCCTGTCGGTGATCCGCGTCGCCGGCCCGGTCCGTTCGTCCGTGGCGGGCCGGGCCTGAAGGTCGGGTTGCCAAAGGCGGCTATCGGGGGTAGGGTGCCCCCGCCGTCGGAAGCCTGCGGGCCGACGCCGGCAAGTCCTGCGATCCTGGCGAACCGGAGCGACTTCATGTCCGACCAGCGCCCCCGGCCGCACGCCGTGCGCCCCCGCTCCAGCGGTCGCCCTCGCGTCACCCTCCGCCTGCTGGCGGTCGCGCTCCTCGGCGCCTCCCTCCTGTCCCTGAGCGGCCCAGGAGCGACGCTCGCGACGACCGGACAAGCACCTGCGGCAGCCCCTGCCGTCGCCCAGACCTCGACGCCGGCGCCCAAGGGCCTGACCGGGGAGGTCTACGGCTTCCTGCCGTACTGGGAGATCGACAGCGGCGTCGACGCGTACCTGCGCTACGACCTGCTCACGACCATCGCCCTCTTCGCCGTCTACTACGACGCCTCGGGCAACCTCGACACGACGACGCTCCTCGGCAGTGGTCGGGCGGACCTCATCAGCACGATCGTGCAGCACGCCCATGCCCAGGGCGTGCGGGTCGATCTGACGCTGCGTCCGTCGAACGACACGGCCAGCGCCAACCAGGCGTTCTTCGCCAACGCTCCCGCTCAGGCGGCCGCCATCGCCAACATGGCTGCGCAAGTGGCGTCGCTCGGGCTGGACGGCGCGAACATCGACATCGAGTCGCTCTACAACAGCGACTTCGCGGCCTACGGCGCCTTCGGGGCGGCCCTGCGGGCGTCGCTCGTCAAGGCCGACGCCGCCGCTCGCGTGACGGTCTCGACCAACGCCAACGTATCCGGCTCGGGCATGGCGGCGCAGGCCATCTCCGACGGCGTGGACCGTGCCTTCCTCATGGGCTACAACTACCGCGGCGCCACCAGCAGCCCGGTCGGCTCGATCTCGCCGCTCGTCAGTTCGGTCGACGGCCTGAGCCTGAGCTGGTCGATCGGCCAGTACGACAAGCTGGATGTGCCGCGGGATCGCATCATCCTCGGCCTGCCGTACTACGGCATGACCTGGCCGACCACGTCGGGTCTCCTCCACGCCACCCGTTCGGGCACCGGGGTGGCCTTCTTCCCGACCGACAGCCTGCCACCGCCGTCCGGCACGACGATCAACTACGACGCGGTCGAACGCGCGGCCTGGTTCGCCGTCCAGGACCCCACCACCAAGGCCTGGTCCGAGACCTACTTCGATGACGAGACCTCGCTGCGCGCGAAGTACGGCCTGGCCGTCACCGACGGCCTTGCCGGGGTGGGCATGTGGGCCCTGGGCTACGACGCTGGCCAGCCCGGTTACTGGGAGGCGATCGCGTCGACGTTCGGGGTGTTGCGCCTCGCCGGCGCCGATCGGTACAGCACGGCCGTGGCCGTCTCGGCCAACCTCCTGCAGCCTGGCGCCGGGACGGTGATCGTAGCCAGCGGGCTGGGCTTCGCCGACGCCCTTGGTGGGAGCGCGGCGGCCGGCCACCTGGGCGGCTCGCTTCTGCTCACGGCGCCCACTGCCCTGCCGGCGAGCGTCGCGCTGGAGCTCTCCCGGGCCGATCCGGCCAACGTCATCGTGCTTGGCGGCAAGAGCGTCGTGTCAGACGCGGTCCTTGACGCCATCCAGGCGCGTCTGCCGCATGCGACCGTTACCCGCGTCGGCGGTTCGGATCGGTACGCCACCGCTGCCGATCTGTCCAAGGCCGTCTACCCGGGTGGGGCCAGCACGGTCTTCATCGCCTCCGGGGCGAACTACCCCGACGGCCTCGCCGGCGGCGCCGAAGCGGCCAGGTTGGGAGCGCCCCTGCTCCTGAGCGACCCCGCGCGGCTCTCGCCGGCCACGCGGACGGAGCTGCAGCGGCTGGCGCCCACGACCGTCTACCTGCTGGGCAGCACGGCATCGCTCTCGAGCGCGGTCGCCACCGCGGTCAGTACGGCCCTGCCGTCGGCCACCGTGAACCGACTCGGCGGCGACGACCGCTATGCCACCGCGGTCGCGATCTCGGGCCTGCAGGACCCGGGCGTGCCGGTCGTGTATGTCGCCGCCGGGACGAACTTCCCCGACGGCCTCACCGGGTCCGCGGCGGCCGGCGAGCTCGGCGGACCGCTGCTCCTGACACAGCCGGGCGGGTTGCCGGTCAGCGTGGCCACCGAGCTGGCCCGGCTCGAGCCGCGGCGCGTGGTCGTCCTGGGCGGCACCAGCGCGGTGAGCGATGCGGTGGTGGCGCAACTGCGTGGGTACCTCGCCCTGCCCTGAGGCCCCCTGCTATCGTGGCAGGCGATGACCCCAGCGCCGACCGGAACCGCTGGCGAGCCCGACACCTCGGTCGCGAGCACGTCGCATGACCCGGGCAGTGCGCGTGTGGCCGAGCAGATCCGCCGCGACTTCGCCGAGGCGTGGGGTGACATGGGCGCGGCCTGGGGCGTGCCGCCGTCCGTCGCCCGGGTCCACGGCTACATCCTGGCCCACGCCAGCCCGCTCACCGAGCGGGAGGTCCGCGAAGCCCTCGGCCTCAGCCACCGGGCGGCCAGCCTGGCGCTCGCCGAGTGCGAGGCTTGGGGCCTCGTGGAGCGGGTGGCCGACCCACGACGGGTCGGCCGGCGCGGCCCCAGTGCGGTCGCCTACGCCAAGGTCGGCGACCACTGGGTCTGGTTCCAGCGCATCGCCGAGCAGCGCAAGCTGCGCGAGACCGACCCGCTGCTGCCGCTCATCGCGAACGCCGTGCGCGAGGCTGACCGGGTCGCCGCCGGGTCGCCGCCGGACAGCGAGCTTGGCCAGCTACGGGAGTGGCTGACCGAATTCGAGGGCTTCGTCCGTCTCTTCGACCGCGCTGTGGCGCTCGTCGCCCGGGCCGAGACGACCGAGCTCGCCCGCGGCTTCGCCGTCCTGGCGCGGCTCTCGGACGAGACACTGGACCGCCTGCTGGGCCTGTTCGGGTCGCTGCCGGAGGAGGAGCTGGCCCAGACCCTGGAGAGCATCTCGCGCGTCTCGCCGACGACCGCGCGTCGCGTCCTGAGCGCGGCCGCCAAAGTCGCCCGTCTCGGCCGCTGACGGACCGAACGGGGCCAGGGAGAGGCCGCCACCGGAAGGTCATCCACGCCATTCTGCAGCCGGACCACGGCTACCTGCCGCGGGGGCGTTCACCCTCCAGGGCCGCTGATCCTCTCGCCCACCAGCCCGTGTGGTGGTACGCAGATGCGGGAGGTGCCGCGGCGACGTCAGCCCACCGTCAACCGCCTCCACCCGATCGTGGCGAACGTTCCCCAGCGACCCCGGTGGGCGGCACGGCGGCCAGGCGCGGCACGTACCACCATCCCCACTGGTGAGCGACAGGAACGCCGCGCTGCCGACGGCCGTCCCGGACAAGCGCGGCGCGCCGACTCGGGTGCCACCCATCCCGCGCTCATGACATTGGCGGAGAGGGTGGGATTCGAACCCACGAGGCTTTCGCCCGGCGGTTTTCAAGACCGCTGCCATCAACCACTCGGCCACCTCTCCGCGGCAGAGGATACCCCGGGGTGCCCGGCGCTCAGATGCGCCTGGCGTGCAGATGCGCCTGGCGTGCAGATGCGCGTGGCGATCGGATGCGCGTGGCGCTCAGATGCGCTTGATGACGACGGTGCCGGCGATCAGGTCGTGCCAGCCGCGCTTGCGGCTGTCGATGAGGATCCAGATGTAGCCCAGGTAGAACACGACGCCGTCGATCCAGTAGCCGATCAGGCGCAGGATGGCCTGGCCCGTGGTGATCGGGCCGCCGTCTCGATCCCGCACCACGTAGAGCTGGAACGGGCGCATGCCCGGCGTCTGGCCGCGGGTCGCCCAGAAATAGGGGAAGTAGGCCAGGTCGACCACGAAGATGGCCAGGAAGACAAGGAGTCCCAAGGGCAGGGCCAGGATGACGAGCGCGATGGCGGCCAGGAAGAGGCCGATGTTCGCAGCCAGGACGACCAGGCCGTCGATGAGGTAGGCCAGCAACCGTTCCCCGGCCCCGCCGAAGGCGACCCCGGGCGCCGGCCCCTCGGGCTCGACCGGGCGAGCCCAGGCGGATGGGGGCATCTGGTCGGGGGGTCGGGACTCCACGGGCCCAGTCTACGCCCCGAGGCGGGCCGTCCCCATGGCGTCCCGCAGCACTTCCGGGACGACGACCGTGCCATCCGGCTGCTGATGGACCTCCAGGATGGCGGCCACCGTCCGCGCCAGGGCCAGGCCCGAGCCGTTGAGCGTATGCAGGACCTCCGGCCGTGCCCCCGGCTCCGGCCGCCAGCGGATGTTCATGCGCCGGGCCTGGTAGTCGCGGAAGTTGGAGACGGAGCTCACCTCCAGCCAGCGCTCCACGCCCGGCGCCCACACCTCGAGGTCGTACTTCTTGGCCTGCACGAAGCCCATGTCGCCGGTCGCCATCAGCTTCACCCGGTAGGGCAGCTCCAGCCGCTGCAGGACCACCTCTGCCCGCGCCGTGAGCCACTCCAGCGTGGCGTTCGAATCTGCCGGCCGCTCGAAGCAGACCATCTCCACCTTGTCGAACTGGTGGACGCGGAGGATGCCGCGCGTGTCCCGGCCGGCCGCCCCCGCCTCGCGACGGAAGCACGGCGAGTAGGCCACGTAACGGATGGGCATCCGCTCCGCCTCGATGATCTCGTCGCGATGGATGTTCGTGACGGGCACCTCGGCGGTCGGCACGAGGTACAGGTCGTCGCGCGTCACGACGTACATGAGGTCTTCCTTGTCGGGGATCTGGCCCGTCCCCCGCGCCGACGCCTGGTTGACCAGGGCCGGCGGCCAGATCTCCGTCATGCCGTGCTCGCGCACGTGCAGGCCGACCATGAAGTCGATCAACGCCCGCTGCAGGGCCGCGCCCGCGGCGCGGTAGATGGGGAAGCCCGACCCGGTCACCTTGGCCCCTGCCTGGAGGGCCAGGATGCCCTGCGCCTCGCCGACCTCCCAGTGCGGTCGCACGGTCGACCCATCGGCCCGTTCGTGGGAGGCGGCCTCACCCCAGGTGCGGACGATGACGCTGGCATCCTCCCCGCCAACGGGGACATCCGGATCGGCCGGGTTGGGGATGCGCAGGAGGAGCTCCTCCAGCTCGTGCTCGGCGGTGGCGATCCGCGCCCCCATCGCCGTGATGGCGGTGCCGAGCGCATCGGCCCGCCGGCGCGTCTCCGCGAGCGCGGGGTCGTCCGGGCTGGCCCCCCCACGGATGGCCGTGCCGACCTCCGCGCTCAGGCGGTTGCGTTCGGCCTTGAGTGCGTCGGCCTCGCTGGTGAGCCGCCGCCGGTCCGCGTCGAGCTCGAGGGCCTGGTCCACGATGGATGCATCCTCGCCCTTGTCGAGCGCTCCCTGGCGCACCCGCGCCGCGTCCTCGCGCAGTCGTTGCAGGCCGACGCTCATGCCGGCACCCCGGCCGTTGCCGCCTCGATGGGCCGCCAGCCGGCCGCCTCGCGCAGGCGTGCCACCACCGCCTCCTGGGGCTGGGCCGCCAGGAGCCAGCCGGCACGGGGCCCGTTGGGCCGACCCAGGAACGCGACGTAGATCGCGGCGAACGCCTTGCCGGACGGCAGCCCGCCCTCGTGGGCCACGCGGAAGATGAGGTCCTGCCACGCGTCACCGGCCGTCGGGCGGGCCTGCTCGGCGGCGACGGCGAGGGCGCCCAGGTAGACCCGCTGGTCATCGCCCAATTCGCGCACCTCTCCCGGCAGGGTCGTCTGCACCGCCACCTTGTAACGGTCGGGGGCCAGGGCGGCCAGCCACGCCCGCGCCACGGTCACCCGCTGGGCCTGGATGGCGCGCTCGGCGGCGTCGAGGGGGGCACCCTTCTCCGCCTCCAACTGGGCCGCCAGGTCCACCCCCGGCACCTGGGCGAGGAGGGCCAGGTGGCGGAAGGCCGGCCGGAAACGGGCCGCCTCCGCCGCCGGATCGGCCTCGGCATCCACCAGGCTCATGCGGAAGATGCGTCCGGGATCGGGCGGCAGTTCGCCGCGGACCTCGTGGCCGGCGGCAGCCCCGGCGATGCGGTCGAACTCATCGAACAGGCCGGGGACGGTGTCGCCCTCCGGATCGAATTCGAGGTGCTTGCGCGGCCTGTGGCGCAGGAACAGGAATCGCAGCAGCTCGGGCGGCAGCAACTCGGCGATCTCGTGGGCGGCGGCGCCGGAGCCCTTGCTGGTGCTCATCTTCTTGCCCCCGATGGTGAGGAACTCGTACGGCACGTTGGTCGGCGGTTCCCTGTCGAAGACCCGCCGGCTGATGGCGTCGGCGCGGTCGCGCGAGCCGCCCTTCGTGGCCAGGTCCTTGCCGCACCCTTCGATGGTCGCCCCCACGAGGCCCCAGCGAGCGGCCCAGTCGACGTTCCACACCAGCTTGGCACGTCCGCCGAAGGGCGAGACGCGGCCGTGGAAACCGCAGCCCCTGGCCCACTCGACGAGGTCCGCCCGGCACTCGTACGTCACCTCCCGGCCGTCCCAGTCGCTGGCGATGGTCGTGCCGCTGCGGCCACAGGCCTCGCAGATGACGCTGATCGGCAACCAGTGGGCCGGGTGGTCGACGGTGCTGACCGTGCGGTAGATGTCGCGGATGACGTCGGCGTGGTCAAGGGCCCGGCTGATGTAGGGGTCCATGTCGCCGGCCGCGTACCGCTCGCTCATCCAGTAGAGCTCCGGCCGGATCCCCAGACCCTCGAAGGTGCCCAGGAAGAGGCCCACGAAGTGCCGCGCGTAGTTGGGGGCGCTGCTCCCGGCAGGAGCCGGGACGTTCGCCAGGGGCACGCCCATGTAGCGCTCGACGGCGTCGGGCGTGAGCAGCGCCTGCGCGTCCATGGGGTCCAGGTCCTCCACGCCGTAGCGGAAGGTGACCGGGGTCTCGCGGTCCAGGAGCGCCCGGCGGATGGCGTCGTGCAGCACGACGCCCCGCAGGCTGCCCACGTGGACGGTGCCCGACGGCGTCTTGGAGTCGTTGACGACCTGCGGTCCCTGCGCCACGGCCGCCAGTTCGTCGGCCCAGTACATGACCGCCTCAGCGGATGGCGACGACGGTGTAGGTCGAGTCCCCGCCGGGCACCGAGATGATCACCCTGTCGCCCTTGCGGCGGCCGATGAGGGCCCGCCCCACCGGCGACTCGTTGGAGATGCGCCCATCGCGCGGGGCTGCTTCGGCCGACCCGACGATGGTATAGGTCTCCTTGCCGTCGGCCGACTCGACGTCCACCGTGGACCCGATCTGCACGAAATCGGTCGAGTGGTGCTCGTCGATGATGATGGCGTTCTTGATGAGCGCCTCCAGGGATTGGACACGTCCCTCCACGAAGGCCTGCTCGTTCTTGGCGTCCTCGTACTCCGCGTTCTCGCTCAGGTCGCCGTGCTCCTTGGCGTCCGAGATCCGCGCGGCCACTTCGGGGCGGCGCACGTTCTTGAGCTCCTCGAGCTCGTCGCGCAGCTTGGCCAGGCCATCCCTGGAGAGGTAGCTGGGCTTGTTGTTCACGAGGGGGCTCCCTCCCGGGTGACGCGGCCAGCGGCCCGACGGCACGGCCGTCACGGGCCACGAGGTGGTCGTGATAAGCAGAACGAACCCCCGATCGCGCATGGGTCTTGCGCGTGGGAGTTCGACCGTGCGCGGATTGTAGGAGGGCGCACCCGGAGCGTCAATCGAGCGCCCCCTTCCGACGGGCGCGTTCGGGCCGATGGGCCCTTGCGGGCCGCGACCGGCCGGTGCTAGAACGACGCCACGGTCAGGAGGTCCGCCAATGGCTGCCAAGGTCGGAGACAGGATCATCGTCGAGTCGGAGAAGGTGGGCACGCGAGCCCGGGAGGGCGAGATCCTCGAGGTCATCTCCTCGCCGCTCGGAGACCACTACACGGTGCGCTGGGCGGATGGTCACGAGAGCGGGTTCCGCCCGAGCGCGGGCAGCACCACGATCGTGGCGCCGCGGAGCCCCAAGCCCGCCTGAGCCCTTCCGGCAGACGCCTCGGAGGTCAGCGAGTGACGGTGGGGCGGGCGAGGGCGCTCGGACCCACGTCGACGCGATAGAGCGGGCGCAGGTACGGCGCGCTGATGCCGCCGTAGGGCACGTAGATGTCGGCCACGACCGTCAACTGGTAGTGGGCGCGGATGGCCTCCACGCCGGCATCGAAGACCTGTAACACGTAGACCTGCCGGCCCGCGGCCGCGTACGCGAGGGCCTTGCCGGCGTTCTCGGTCAGGGTCAGACCCCTCCCCCTGCCCTCGATCTGCTGGGCATACTCCAGCGGCGTGCGGACGTCCCACAGGTCGAACAGCACGGCGTTCGGGGGCAGGTCGGCGAGGACCGTGTTCACGAACTGCTGGCCCTGGTCGTTGACGCTCTGGTCGGCCGTCGGCACGGTGTCGACGAACAGGAGGAGCGGCGCCGCCGCCAGCAGGCCGATGGCGACGCCCCGCGCCAGGTCCAGGGCCCGCCAGCCCTGCCAGGCGCGCTCGACCCGCGCCACGAAGGCTTCGGCCGCCACCCCGAGGTACAGGGCCATCACCGCCGCGGACGTGAAGAGGTACTGGTCGCGGCGTCCCGGGTCCTCGTTGTTGTCCAGGTAGGCACCGATGAGGAAGACGGCCAGCAGGATCACCGTGTAGGCGCGATGGGTTCGCCACATGACCGCCAGCCCGAACACCGCCAGGGCCACGGCCGCGATCGCGACGTAGCCGCCGGGCGGGGCGAGCCAGGTCTGGATCTGGGCGTAGAAGCGGGCTGGCCCGTCGGCCGTGAAGGCGGTCGACTGGCTCGTGAACTGGGAGCCGCTGACGTGGGTGACGAGCGTCGCCAGGTTGCTCAGGTCGGCGTACATCACCGGCGGCTTGTCCAGCGAGCGCAGCGGCAGGTAGAGGTAGACCGACAGGCCGACCAGGAACTCGAAGGCCGCCGGCAGCAGGATCCGCGGCTGCTCCATGATCGTGCGCCGCCCCAACCAGAGGGCCCCCAGCACGATCTCGGGGGCCAGCGTGAGCGTGAGCATGTGGTTGCCGAAGGAGAGGCCCAGCAGCAGGCCGCCCAGCCACAGGTCGCGCGGCCGTCGGTCCTGCGCCCACACGAGGAGGCGGTGCAGCAGGAGGGCCACGAACAGCAGGTGCAGCGTGTGCACCTCGGCGTGGATGGAGTTGAGCCAGATATCGCTCGTGAAGCCCAGGGCCAGCGCGACCGGGGCCGCCACGAGCGGCCGCACGTTGAGCCGGGCCAGGATCAGGGTCAGGGTCGCCAGTGCGGCTGCGGTGCAGGCGCCGGACAGCAGGTTCGCCTTGAAGGCCGGTGAACCGGCCGGGATCAGGCTGACGAGCGCCCCGAGCAGCGTGTAGGTGGGATAGCCGGTGGGATGCATGATGCCCAGGGTGGCTGGCACGACCTGCGCCTCCGCCCAGTCGCCGAAGCTGACGCCGCGGATCGCCGTGGCCGCGTAGACGGCGAATGCCAGCCCGCCGACCCCGAGAGCGAACGCACCAGCCACGCCGGGGCGCCGGAGCCAGGCGGCCCGGAAGAGGTCGCGGACCGGCCGGCCGATGCCGCTCGCCGGCCGTCGCTCAGCTGCCCGCCGCAAGCCGCCTGAGCCGCTGCTGGAGGAGTTGGCGGGCCGCACGGTCACGGCAGGCGACGAAGACGGTGTCGTCGCCGGCGATGGTCCCGATCACCTCGGGCCATGGCGTCCGGTCCAGGGCGTTGGCCAGCGCGTGGGCCGAGCCGGGCAGCGTCCGCACGACGAGCAGCAGCCCGGCCGCCCGCACCTCGAAGGGCAGATCGCGCACGAGGGCCCGGAGGCGCTCCTCCGCCGTCGCCTCGGCATCCGCACCGCGGGCGGGCAGGGCGTACGCCAGCACGCCCTCGCGCGGTGTCTTGTGCAGCCCGAGCTCGCTGACGTCGCGGCTGATCGTGGCCTGGGTCGCGCGGAAGCCCCGCTCGCGCAGGGCGGCCGCGAGTTCCAGCTGCGTGCGGATGCGCCGGCGCGTGATCAGGTCGCGGATGGCCTGGTGCCGCAGGCCCTTCATGACTTCCACCACGACAGCCTAGCGCGACCGGCGTCACGGCCTCAGGCGGATCAGCGCCTCAGCGGGCCAGGAGCCACACCACCACGACGGCCGCGGCGACGAGGCGGTAGCCCACGAAGATGTCGTAGCTGTGCCGGCGGAGGTACCCCAGCATGCCCACGATGGCGATCACGCCGGCCACGACGGCGGCCAGGAAGCCTACCGCGAGCGGCCCCACGTCGGCGCCGGCAAGTCCCCCGCCCAGCAGCTCGCGGCCCTTCCAGACGCCGGCCCCGGCGATGATCGGGACGGCCATGAGGAACGAGAAGCGCGCCGCGGCCTCCCGCGTGAGGCCCAGGTAGAGGCCGCTGGAGATGGTGATACCCGAACGGGAGATGCCCGGGAAGAGGGCCAGCGCCTGGGCCGCGCCGATGACGACCGCGTCGCGGATGCCCAGCCCCTCGAGCTGCCGGGACTGGGTGCCGATGCGGTCGGCCAGCCACAGGATCGCCGCGCCGACCAGCATGAGCACGACCAGGAAGGCGGCGCTGTGCTCACGGAAGAAGGTGTCGAAGAAGTTCTCGCCGAGGGCCCCCAGCAGGGCCCCGGGGATGATCGTGATCAGCAGCAGCCAGGAGAGGCGGCGGTCCGGATCGTCGCCGATGCGCCGTTCGGCGAGCGACGCCAGCCAGGCGCGCAGGTAGCGCCACAGGTCGGCCCAGAAGTAGAGCAGCAGGGCCACCAGGGTGCCCATGTGGAGCATCACGTCGAAGGCGGCCGAGTTGATGAACGGGTCGTTCCAGCCCAGCAGCTCGGGCGCCACGATGAGGTGCCACGACGACGAGATGGGCAGGAACTCGGTCAGGCCCTGCACGATGCCGAGCACGGCGGCCTGGATGAGCAGATCCATGGGTGTTCCCTTGGCGGGGCGCGACTAGCGGATGAAGAGCGGCGCCAGGACCAGCGTCAGGGTGGCCAGCAGCTTGACCAGCACGTGCAGCGACGGACCGGCGGTGTCCTTGAAGGGGTCGCCCACGGTGTCGCCCACGACAGCCGCCGCGTGGGCGTCGGTCTTCTTGCCGATGACCGCCCCGGTGGCGTCCTTGAGCTGCCCCGACTCGATGTACTTCTTGGCGTTGTCCCACGCGCCGCCACCGTTGTTGAGGACGGTGGCCAGCATCACGCCGGCGATGGTGCCCACGATCAGCAGGCCGGCCGCGGCCTGGTAGCCCAGGAGCACGCCGACGATGATCGGGGTCGCGACCGCGACGGCGCCCGGGGCGATCATCTCGCGCAGCGCGGCGCGCGTCGTGATATCGACGACCCGCGCGTAGTCGGGCCGCTGCTTGTACTCCATGATGCCGGGCATCTCGCGGAACTGGCGCCGCACCTCGACGATGATCGAGCCGGCCGCACGACCCACGGCGCGGATGGCCAGCGAGCTGAAGAAGAAGGTCAGCATGGCCCCGATCAGGGCCGCGGCGAAGACCGGCACCTCGTCCACGTTGACGGCCGTCATCAGGTGCACGTTGGTCGCCCCGCCGGCGATCTGGCGGCTGAGGATCAGGTTGACCTTGTCGATGTAGGCGTTGAAGAGCAGGAACGCGGCAAGGCTGGCGGAGGCGATGGCGTAGCCCTTGGTGAG
>Ga0187778_10001967_pt1 | contig 14141 bp, 12 predicted proteins | sample 1015_Q2_SP5_20_M_FD_132418 | JGI IMG/M metagenome (GOLD analysis project Ga0187778, IMG submission 132418) | Tropical peat soil microbial communities from peatlands in Department of Meta, Colombia - 1015_Q2_SP5_20_MG | ecosystem: Environmental > Terrestrial > Soil > Wetlands > Peat | place... | reverse complement strand
TTTGGACCGGCAGCTTGCTTTTCGGAATTCGATGCACGGCCACGCTGCGCCGGCTTTGGAAATTTATTCATCGGCACCGCGCGGCGCTTGCCGGCTACTCGACCGTCACCGATTTGGCCAGATTGCGCGGCTTGTCCACATCGGTGCCGCGCGCCACGGCGGTGTGATAGGCAAGTAACTGCAGGGGCGCGACGTGCAGAATCGGCGAGAGTTCGCCGTAGTGCTCCGGCATGCGAATGACGTGCATGCCATCGGCGGGCTGAATGCGCGTGTCGGCGTCGGCAAAAACATACAGCTGACCGCCGCGCGCTCTCACCTCCATCATGTTGCTCTTGAGTTTTTCGAGCAGGCGGTCGTTGGGTGCGACGGTGATCACCGGCATCGCCTCGGTGACCAGCGCCAGCGGTCCGTGCTTGAGTTCGCCCGCAGGGTAGGCCTCGGCATGGATGTAGCTGATCTCTTTGAGCTTCAGCGCGCCTTCCATGGCGATCGGATAATGCAGGCCCCGCCCGAGAAACAGGGCGTGCTCCTTGCGCACGAACGTCTCGCTCCAGGCGATGATGTGCGGTTCGAGCGCCAGCACGCTTTGCAGGGCCGCCGGCAGATGGCGCAGCGCGCGAATGGCGGCGGCTTCTTGATCGCCCGTGAGGCGGCCGTGCGCTTTGGCAAGGGCGTGGGCAAGCAGATACAGGCCGACGAGTTGCGTGGTAAACGCCTTGGTCGACGCGACTCCAATTTCGACCCCCGCGCGGGTGAGAAACGCCAGGGCCGTCTCGCGCACCATCGCGCTGGAGGCGACGTTGCACACGGCAAGCGTCTGCCGCATGCCGAGGGCCTCCGCGTGCTTGAGCGCGGCCAGCGTGTCCGCGGTCTCCCCGGACTGCGACACCACCACGACCAGCGTGTTGGGATTGGGCACCGATTTGCGGTAGCGGTACTCGCTGGCGATCTCGACGTCTACCGGCACCTGTGCGATCGATTCGATCCAGTAGCGCGCAACGCACCCCGCGTAATAGCTTGTTCCGCACGCCAGGACCAGGACGCTGCCGATGCGCGAGAACACCTCCGGGGCCACATCGCCAAACTGCGCGGGGTCGATGCTGCTGGTCTCGCCCAGGGTGTCGGCAATTGCCTTGGGCTGCTCGAAAATCTCCTTTTGCATGTAGTGGCGGTACGGGCCCAATTCGACGGCGTTGCTAAAGGCCGCAAACCGGCGCTCGGGCCGCTCGACGGGTCGGCCCGCCGCGTCAACGACGCGCACCCGCTCGAGCGTCAGATCGACGACGTCGCCGTCGTCCAGATACACGAACCGCTCGGTGGCCCCGGCCAGCGCGAGCGCATCGGAAGCAAGAAAATTTTCTCCGGCACCCAGGCCCACCACGAGCGGGCTGCCGGCCCGCGCCCCGACCACGCGCTTGGGCTCGCGGTGATGCAAGATGGCGACCGCGTAGGCGCCGTGCAGCCGCTTGACGGCTTTTTGGACGGTGTGAAACAGGTCGCCGTCGTACATATGATCGACCAGGTGCGCGATGACCTCGGTATCCGTCTGGCTTTCGAACACGTAACCGGCGGCCTCGAGTTCCTTGCGCAGCGCTTCGTAGTTCTCGATGATGCCGTTGTGCGCCAGCGCCACATGCGCGCCGCGCGAGCCCTCGGGGACTCCGGGTCCGTGCGAGACGTGCGGATGGGCGTTGGTGGTCGTCGGGGCTCCATGGGTCGCCCAGCGGGTGTGCGCGATGCCGGTCGTAGCCGAGAGCCCCGCGCATTGTGCGTCGAGCTCGGCAACGCGCGCGACGCTGCGCAGGCGCTGCAGCTTGCCGGCCGCTTGCACGGCAACGCCGCACGAGTCATAGCCGCGGTACTCCAGCCGGCGCAATCCCTCGACCAGCAGCCGGACAATGTCCCGCTGCGCTACGGCTCCAACGATTCCACACATGGGATGCTCTTTCGCACGAAATTGCCGCCGGCGCGATGCGCACCGAGCCAAGGCGGCAGATGATAGGTCCAACCGGATTGCCTCACCAAGTCGCACTCGCTGCGTAGCGCAGCCGGTCGAAAGGACGCGCGCGGGCCGCCCGGGCCATGCTGCGCCTTGCGCTGGATCCCGAATCGGCAAATAAGCGGGCAATAACACCCCGCGAGGCACGGCTTAGCAGGCTTTACAATGTCCCGTTTGTCGATGCGCCGTCCCCAGCCATTGTTGGCCATGAGCACGCAACAAGAATTTCGCCAAGGCAAGGCCCCGGCGCAAGCGCCCGGGACCATCGAGACCGACGCACTCGTGATCGGTGCCGGCCCGGTCGGACTGTTTCAGGTGTTCGAACTGGGCCTGTTGGAAATCAAGGCCCATGTGGTCGATTCGCTCGCCCAGATCGGCGGACAGTGCATCGAGCTGTATCCGGACAAACCGATCTACGACATTCCCGCGGTGCCGGTGTGCACGGGGCGCGAGCTCACGCAGCGCTTGCTTGAGCAAATCAAGCCCTTTGGCGCACCGTTTCACATGGGGCAAACGGTGACCGAAGTCGAGCGCCGCAGCGACGGGCGTTTTTTCGTGCGAACGTCTCGGGGCGAGCAATTTTTGACGCGGACGATTTTCATCGCTGCGGGCGTCGGGGCGTTCGAAGCGCGCCGGCTGCATGTGCCGCAGATCGAGAAGTTCGATGGCCGTCAGCTTTTTTACCGCGTAAAAGATCCCGCGGAATTTGCCGGCACGGACCTCGTCGTCGCCGGGGGCGGGGATTCGGCCCTGGACTGGGTGCTGAACTTTGCGCAGCAAGGTCCCAATCGGCCCCGCCGTCTGACCTTGGTACACCGGCGCGAGGGGTTTCGCGCCGCCCCCGCAAGCGTCGGCAAAATGCGCGAGCTGTGCGAGCGCGGGCAGATGCAGCTGCGGATCGGACAGATCGTCGGATTCGACGAGACGGACGATCGATTGACGGCGCTGCAAGTGGCCGATGGCCAGGGGGTCGTGCACCGCTTGCCGCTCGAAAGGCTGCTCGTCTTTTACGGCTTGTCGCCGCGGCTGGGCCCCATCGCCCACTGGGGACTGACCCTGGAGCGCAAACAGATCGTCACCAATACCGAGACGTTCGAGACCAGCGCCGCCGGGATCTTTGCCGTGGGCGACATCAATACCTATGCCGGCAAAAAAAAACTGATTTTGTGCGGTTTCCACGAGGCCGCGTTGGCCGCGTTCGGTGCGGCGCGCTACGTATTTCCGGACAAGCCGATCCGGCTGCAGTACACGACAACCTCGGCGAAGCTGCACAAGGTGCTCGGTGTGCAGGCGCCGGTTCTTGGCGACTAGTTTTTTTGATCGAAGACCACGATGTTTCCTCTTCCCCCCGGCACGCAGGCCCTGTTGTGGACGAACGTCATCGCCTTTTTGCTCGACAGCTATCTGGGAGGGCGCCTGAGCCAGGAACTGGCCCTGTGGCCGATCGGCTCGGATACGGCCGGCGGCACCGGCTTTTTGCCCTGGCAGCTGGTTACGTACAGCTTCTTTCACGAGGGCTTTTCGCACATCTTCCTGAACATGCTCGGCCTGGTGATGTTTGGTTCGGACATCGAGCGTGTCTGGGGACGCAGTCGCTATCTGACGTATTACTTCACCTGCGTACTTTCGGCCGGACTGACCCAGCTCTTGTTTACCTGGGCCACCGGTTCGGTTGGCCCGACCGTGGGCGCCTCCGGCGGCGTGTTCGGATTGCTGCTTGCCTTTGCCCTGCTGTTTCCGCGGCGAACCGTGATCCTGATTTTTCCGCCGATCCCCATGCCGGCCTGGCTGTTCGTTACGGTCTACGGCGTCATCGAACTGTTGCAAGGCGTAACCGGCACCCAGGCCGGAGTCGCGCATTTTGCGCACTTAGGCGGCATGCTGGGCGGCTGGCTGATGATTCGCTACGGTCGCAGGCGCCGTTAGCGGCGCGCGGTCCACGCGCACGGCCTTGGCGCTGCCCGAGCGCGCCGATGCCGGCCGGCCGCCTTCAACCGGCCCCGATCCGGCTGGCCGTGCCCATGTTACGGGCATGGCGGCGACAACCGTCGATCGCCCGGTGAGCGCCCGCTCGTCCCCGCAATTGTCCCCAGGCCTTGAGATCGCCCGCCCCGTACCGATATAGGGGGTAGGAAGCGGCGCCAGCCGTAGGTCGGCTGGTGGGCTGCGGTGCGCGGAGTGCCCTTTGCGATGAACATGGTCTACAACAGCTCGAATTTCTGCGTCGTGCAATTCTCCGACTTTGGAGACGACGGCCAGCATCCGGCGGGTGGCTTCGAGATCATGGACAAAGGCCTGCGGCGCGAAATTTTTCTCGACGGCAAACGGGCCGAGCAATTTCGCGACGATGTCGTGCGCCTGATCTCCGACGAGACGACTCCGGACGACTTTGACGCCTATCTGGAGAGCTACGCCGGGCTGATGACCCAGCCGGTGGCGCTGCACTAAGTCGCCCAGTCCGCCGGCGCAGCGGCGCCGGCCTCCTTGCCTTCCCTCGGACACCATGGCGGGTTTTGCGCCGTGGCTCCGTACAATGCGCATCGTGATGGAACCATCGCCTTTGCGCCGCACGCCCAATCCCACCGCAACGCATCGCTTCAGCGAGCCGACGCTGCGCGATGTGCTGGGTCGTCGCGTGCTCATTTTGGACGGGGCGATGGGGACCATGATCCAGCGCTACCGCCTGGCGGAGGAGGACTTTCGGGGCCTGGATCGCACGCAGCGCTTTGCCGCGCATCGGGTGGACCTGAAGGGCAACAACGAGCTGCTGCAGCTCACCCGCCCCGAAGTGATCGAGCAGATCCACGAACAGTACCTCGAGGCCGGCTCCGACCTCATCGAAACCAACACCTTCGGTGCGACGCGCATTGCCCAGGCCGACTACGGCTTGCCGGAGCTCGCGTACGAAATGAATGTGGAAGCCGCGCGTCTGGCTCGCCGCGCCTGCGCGCGCTTTGCCAGCGAAGCGCGCCCGCGTTTTGTGGCCGGGGCCATGGGGCCTACGCCCCGGACCGCGTCGATCTCCCCCGACGTGAACGACCCGGGCGCGCGCAATGTGACGTTTGCCGAGCTTGCGGTTGCCTACGCCGAGCAGGCCCGCGGTCTTCTGGACGGGGGCGTGGACCTGCTGCTCATCGAGACGATCTTCGACACGCTCAACGCCAAGGCGGCGGTCTTCGCGATCGAGGAAGAATTCGAGCGTCGCGGCGAGCGCGTGCCGCTCATCATTTCGGGCACCGTGACCGACGCCTCGGGGCGCATCTTGTCGGGGCAGACGGTCGAAGCCTTCTGGAATTCGATGCGCCACGCACGGCCCCTGGCCATCGGCCTGAACTGCGCGCTGGGTGCCGCCCTGATGCGGCCGTACATCGAGGAGCTGGCACGGCTGGCCGACACCTTCGTCTGCGTCTATCCCAACGCGGGCCTGCCCAACCCGATGTCGGACACGGGCTTTGACGAAACGCCGGAGATCACGTCGCGCCTGATCCGGGAGTTTGCGCAAAGCGGCTTGGTCAACATCGTGGGCGGATGCTGCGGAACCACGCCCGATCATATCCGCGCGATTGCCAACTCGGTGCAGGGTTTGCCGCCGCGGCCCATTCCGCGCATCGAGCCACGGCTGCGCCTCTCCGGGCTCGAGGCGCTGAACCTGGGACCCGACTCGCTCTTTGCCAATGTCGGCGAGCGCGCGAACGTAACGGGCTCGCGGCAGTTTGCCAAGCTCATCTTGGAGGGCCGGTTCGAGCAGGCGGTGGGAGTGGCGCGCCAGCAGGTGGAAAACGGCGCGCAGATCATCGACGTGAACATGGACGAGGCGATGCTCGATTCGGCCGCGGCCATGCGGCGCTTTTTGAATCTCATCGCGGCCGAGCCCGACATCGCCCGGGTTCCGGTCATGATCGACAGTTCCAAGTGGTCGGTGATCGAGGCCGGCCTGCAGTGCGTGCAGGGTCGGTGCATCGTCAACTCGATTTCGCTCAAGGAAGGAGAAGCCGAATTTTTGCGCCAGGCTCGCCTGGCTCTGCGCTACGGCGCCGCGATGGTGGTGATGGCCTTCAATGAGACGGGCCAGGCCGACACGTACGAGCGGCGTATCGCGATCATCGAGCGCAGCTACCGGCTGCTCGTCGAACGGGCGGGCGTGCCGCCGCAGGACATCATCTTTGACCCGAACATCTTTGCCATTGCCACCGGGATCGAAGAGCACAGCCACTACGCGGTGGATTTTCTCGACGCAACGCGCTGGGTTCGCCGCAACTTTCCGCTGACCCACGTGAGCGGCGGCATTTCCAACGTCTCGTTTTCCTTTCGCGGCAACGACCTCGTGCGCGAGGCGATCCACACGGTCTTTTTGTACCACGCGATTCGCGCCGGGCTGAGCATGGGGATCGTCAATGCGGGGCAGCTGGGCGTATACGAAGACATCGAGCCGGAGCTGCGCGAGCGCGTCGAGGACGTCGTGCTCGATCGTCGCGCCGACGCCGGCGAGCGCCTGGTACAGCTGGCCGAACAGCGCAAGGGCGCGGGGCGCCGGCGCGAGGAGGATCTGGCTTGGCGCGCCGAGCCGGTGGAAAAGCGCTTGGTGCACGCCCTGGTGCACGGCGTGACGCAGTATGTCATCGAGGACACCGAGCAGATTCGCGCGCAGATTGAGCAGCGCGGCGGGCGACCCATCGAGGTTATCGAGGGGCCTTTGATGGAAGGCATGAACGTCGTCGGCGACCTGTTTGGCAGCGGCAAGATGTTCTTGCCGCAGGTCGTCAAGTCCGCGCGCGTCATGAAGCAGGCGGTGGCCTACCTCGTTCCTTTTATCGAGGCCCAAAAGGCGGCCACGGGCGAGGTCGCGCGCGCCAACGGCAAAATCGTCCTTGCCACCGTCAAGGGCGACGTCCACGACATTGGCAAGAACATTGTCGCCGTCGTGCTTCAGTGCAACAACTTCGACGTCATCAACCTGGGCGTGATGGTGCCGGCAGAAAAGATTCTGCAGACGGCTCGCGAGCAAAAGGCGGACCTCATCGGTTTAAGCGGCCTGATTACCCCTTCGCTCGAGGAGATGGCCCACGTCGCCGCACAAATGCAGCGCGAAGCTTTTACGATTCCGCTGCTCATTGGCGGGGCCACCACCTCGCGCATGCACACCGCGGTGAAGATCGCTCCGCGCTACGACGCGCCCGTGCTGCATGTTGCCGACGCCAGCCGCTCGGTTGCGGTCTGCCAGGCCCTGGTCTCGCCGCAACAAAACGCCTCGTTTGTGGCGCAGCAGCGCGAGGAATACGAGCGCCTGCGTCAACGGCACGCCTCGCGCAAGGCCCCCGAGTTGCTGCCCCTGGCCCAAGCGCGCGCCAACCCGACCCCCATCGATTGGCACGGCTACCAGGCGCCGCGGCCGAAATTTCTCGGCTGGCGCGAACTGGCGGGCTTGGATCTGGCGCAGATCGCGCGCTATATCGACTGGGGACCGTTTTTCAAGACCTGGGAGCTTGCCGGCTCGTATCCGGGTATTTTGGACGATGCGCTTGTCGGGGCGCAGGCGCGGCGCGTGTTGGCCGACGCGCAAAAGATGCTGGCGCAACTCATCCGGGAACGCTGGCTCACCGCCAGTGCGGTCGTTGGTTTTTACCCGGCGAACGCCGACGGCGACGACATCGTGCTGTTTTCCGACGCTACGCGCCATGCGCGCCTGTTCACCTGGTACGGGCTGCGGCAGCAAAGCCGCAAACCCGTGATCGACGGCGTCCCACGGCCCAACCGGGCGTTGGCCGACTTCGTTGCCCCGATCGGCATGGACGATTACCTGGGATTGTTTGCCGTCACCGCGGGCCTTGGCCTGGAGGCGCGCGAAACTCTCCTGACTCGCGAACACGACGACTACCGCGCCATCTTGCTCAAGGCCCTGGCCGATCGACTGGCCGAGGCCGCGGCGGAGATGCTGCACGAGCGGGTGCGGCGCGACCTGTGGGGATACGCCCCCGAGGAGCACCTTGCCGCCGAGGAGCTGATCGCGGAGTCCTATCGGGGCATTCGCCCGGCGCCGGGCTACCCCGCTTGTCCGGACCACAGCGTCAAGCGCGAGCTCTTTGCCACGTTGCACGCCGATCGGATCGGAATGGGTCTGACCGAATCCTTTGCCATGACGCCGGCCTCGTCGGTAAGCGGCTTTTATCTTGCGCACCCGCAGGCGCGCTATTTCGCGGTCGGTCCGATCGGCCGTGACCAGCTCGAGGATCAGGCGCGGCGCCGAGGACTGGACGTTGCGGTGCTCGAGCGCTGGCTCGCGCCCAACCTGGCATAGGGGCGGCCCGGCGTTATGTCCCCGCCCCGCACGCGGCGCCGCCCGGTTGCGGCACGACTTTGCCGCGCAGCGGCTTTTGGGCTCCTGGCGGCCGTGGCCGCATGCGCGTCAACCCCCGCATCGTCGCCCCCGCCCGCGACCGTGGAGGCGCTAAGCCAAGCCTTGATGCGTGAGCCCATTGTGGTGCTGGGCGAAGTCCACGACAACGTCGCGCAGCACGCACTGCGCGCGCAGGCGCTTGCCCGCGTGATCGAACGGGGACGGCGGCCTGCCATCGCGCTCGAGCAACTCGACCACGATCGGCAGCCGGAGGTCGAGCGCGTGCGCCAAGAGCCCGGCGACACGGCATCGCGGGTTACGCATCTGATCGAGGCGGCCGGCGGCCGCGGATGGAACTGGGATCTGTATCGGCCGTACCTCGCGTTGGCGCTGGAAAACAACTTGCCAATTGTTGCGGCCAACCTCTCGCGCAAGCAGGCCATGAATGTTGCGCGCGAGGGCCTGGGCAGCGTTTTCGAGGAAAGCCAGCGCGTGGCGCTGGGGCTCGATGCCATCTCCCCGGACCTGCTCCTTGCGCAGGAGCACGAGATCGAGCAGGGGCATTGCGGGCGCGCGCCGCCCGAAGCGCTTCCGGATCTGGCGCTTGCACAGATCGCGCGCGACGCCATGCTGGCGCAATCGATTGCGCCGTACTTTGACCAGGGCGTCGTCCTGCTGACGGGCAACGGCCACGCGCGCCGCGACATCGGGGTATTGCAACACGTCTCGGCGGCCGACGCCGCGCGCGCCATATCCATCGGTCTGCTCGAAGACGACAAGCAGGCCGCCGAGCAGGCGCCGTATTTCGATGTTGCGATGACGACGCCCGCGCAGGCCCGCGCCGACCCGTGCGCAAAGCTCGCGCCCATGCGCATGAGCGCGCCGCCCGCGGATGCGCCAAGGCCGCTACGTCGCACACTTTTGCCGCTGCCGGCCAATCCACAGTCCCTCGACGGCATAGAGCAGCAGCGCAAGCCAGATTAACGCAAAACCGACGGCCTTAGAGAAGGTAAACGGCTCGTGAAAAGCGTAGATGCCGACCAGCCACTGCAAGGTTGGCGCCAGATACTGCAAGATCCCGAGCAGCGAAAACGAGATGCGGCGGGCGCCGGCGGCAAAAAGCAGTAGCGGCACGGCGGTAAACGGGCCGGCCGCCACCAGCAAGGCGCGAAGCGACGCCGAGGCGCTCGAAAATCCCAGCGCATTGTGTGCGGCCAGCCACGCGAGGTACGCCAGCGCCAGCGGAGCAAGCAGCGCCACCTCCACGCTAAAGCCTTCAAGCGCGCCGAGCGCCGCGGTTTTGCGCAGCAGCCCATAGAGCGAAAAGCTCAACGCCAGCGTCAGGCCAATCCAGGGCGGCGAGCCCGCCTGCCAAGTCAGCCACAAGACCCCGGCCGCCGCCAGCACCAGCGGCAGTTTTTGGCCTGGGCGCAAGCGCTCGTGCAGCAGCAGCCAGCCGAGCAAGACGTTGACCAGGGGATTTATGAAGTACCCCAGGCTCGCGTCGACGACGTGCCCCGCACCGACCGACCAGATGTAAAGGATCCAGTTGATGGAAATCAGCAGCGCGCTAAGCGCGTAGCGCCACAACGTGGCGGGCGCGGCAAGCGCGGTGCGCAGCCACCCAAGGCGGCGCAACGCAACGAGCAGGGGCGCCACCGTCGCCAGCGACCACACGATGCGGTGGGCCAGGATCTCGGGCGCCGAAACGGGGGCGAGCAGGTGCAGGTAAAGCGGCAGCAGCCCCCAGAGCAGGTATGCCGAAAGGGCAAACGCGATCCCCCGGTTCATCGAAACGAGTCAGGCGCTCGATAGGGGAAGCGAGATCTGCTCCTCGCGGCCGGAGACGATGGTGCGGTTGCGGCCCTGTTTTTTGGCAATGAGCAGCGCCTGGTCGGCGCGTCGCAGAAGATCTTCGCCGCTCTCCTGCTGGTCCCAGGTTGCCACACCCGCGGAAAACGTCTGGTTGTCGGGGACGGCCGGGCGCAGCCGTTCGATGAGCTGGCACGCTTGGTCGGCGGCGCAGTTGGGCAGCAACAGCGTAAATTCCTCGCCCCCGTAGCGAACCAGGGTGTCGGTGGGGCGCAGCTGCTTGCGCCAGGACTGCGACGCCGCGCGCAGCAGCGAATCGCCGCCGGCATGCCCCCGCCGGCTGTTGTAGCGCTTGAAAAAGTCCAGGTCCAGCATGGCCAGCGTCAGCGCCGTGCCCATGCGCCGCGCACGGGCCATCTCCACCGGCAGGTTTTCGTCCAGACTGCGGCGGTTGCCGATGCCCGTGAGCGGATCGGTGCGCAGCATCTCGCCCATCACGCCCAAGGTGGCGCGGCTTTCGTGCTGCGCCCGGTTCACCAGCGCGGCTACGACCGCGCCCAGCACCAAGGCGAGCCCGCTGGCGGCAACGACGGCGGCGGCGGCCACTTCGCTTACGGTGTGACCGGCGATCCGACCGCGGTCGACCGTCGCACGCGTCGAGCCCACGAGAGCGGCCTGTGCGGCTTCCACCGCGGAAAGGTAGGCACTTTCCGCGGCCGCGCTGGCGCCTGCGCCCGGCCGACTTGCCGTGCGCAGGGCCTGGATCGCCGCCTGCAATCGCGCCAGCTGTTCCTTGGTTTCGTCGGGAACATCGCGACTCTTGGTGTCGTGGATGCGCTGTTCCCATTCGGCGGTGTCCGCGTCCAAGGAACGCACGGCCTCGCGCAGTGCGGATTCGCCCGCCGCAGGCGTCGAGGTATCCGGAACAACGAGTTGCTGCAAGGCGCGCATGCGCGAGGCCAGACTCTCGGCGTCAAAGGCCAATTGCGTCAACGCCATCGAGTTTTCGTACTGGTGTTGAACCTCGCGGTTGTGACGCAGCTCGAAAAGCGACGCGCCGATTGCCAAAGCGACCATCGCCAGTGCGCACAGGCCGACGACCAGAATGCGTCGAATTCCCGGCGGACGGGGCGGTTCGTGGCCTGCGCGATTTAAATACCCCATGTCACATCCACGTGGCGCTTGCGCGCGGCACGCAGCATTTGCACGAGCGGATAGGCGCGCTGGCGAAGGCTCACCGGCATTTCGGCACCCGCCGCCTCCTCTTCGGGGGAAGTGCTGGGGGGCTTTTCGGCCTGCACCGCTTTCTCGAGCCGCTCCAGCGCTTCTTCGACCTGATCGCTGGTGATCACGCCGCGCTCGGCCATGGGCTTGCCGATGATCTCGAGCAGTCGCCGCGCGGTCTCGGCATACATGATGATTTCGCTTGCGGCCCGGGAGCGAAAGGTAACGAGCGCCATCGCAGATCTCCGGATAGGTCGATAAAAAATCCCCTGTTCCCGTCCATTGTAGTGGTCTGGCGAGCCGCGCCGCCGCTTTGCGGCCGAATCGAGAAAGGCTCCCGAGGGTTGCAGCGTCCCGGCGCCGCGGAAGGCGCCGCCGGCAGCATAAAATAATCGCGCTTGCCGAAAAACGTCTTTTTGGGAGATGCGGAAAAATGGGTAAGGGCGATACGCGCACGCGGCGCGGCAAAATCTATAACGGCAGTTACGGAAAAACTCGGCCCCACAAGCTGAAGAAAAAACCGGCGCCCGCTTCGACGCCCGCCAAGCGCTAGGCGCGCCGCCGCTTTTCGCTACTGGGCCTCGCGCTCGTTGCGCTCGCGCGCGGCCGCGGCTTCGGCGGCCATCTGCTCGAGTTCGAGGTAGCGCTTCTTGCGGGCGTTGAACTGGTCCTTGATCTGCTCGATTTCGTGCTCGGCCGCGGCGCGCGCCTTTTCCTGCTGGCGGGTGAGCGCGGCGTTGGTTTCGAACTGCTCTTTTAGCTGCGCCGGCTGCTCGTGCTTGGTGTAAAACTCCGCCTCGTCGTCCAGGCGCTTTTTCTCGCGTTCGTACTGTTTGAGGCGTGAGTTGGCTCGCTCGATCAGTGACTGTTGTCCTGCGATCGCCCGATCGCGTGCCGCGTCGATTTCTTCGACGCTGCCGTAGGCCTCCAGCAGCGAACGATCCTGCTGCGTCTGTTTGCGTTCGGATTCTTCCTCCTGCCGGCGTTTGGACTCCTCTTCCTCGCGCTTTTTGCGCCCTTCCCGCGTCAGCGGCGCCGGGATGACCTGCTTGACCGAGCCGTCGGGGTTGAGCACCCGCACCTCCCGATCCTTGCATTCGGGCGGTGGTAGATCGCCCGAGATGGTGTGCCCCGAGCTCGTCGTGCAGACGTAGCTTAGCGTTGCGGTGTGGACCGAGCCTGCGGTCTGCGCGTGCGCCGCAGGGACCGGCAGCAGGTACGTCAGGGCAACAAACCCCCAAGCGGCCGGTGGCAAGGCGCGCACCCGCGCCAGCAAGCGCGGCGCCCCACGCAGTGGCACTGAGAACTCAGGCACCATAGCGCTTGCGATACTGTTCGAGCGCCGCCAGATGCGCCAGCGTCGGGGTGGCCAGCGCCGAGCCCGAGCGCAAGAACCCGAGCAGCTGATCGAGATTGGCGATTGCGATCACCGGCGTGCCGGTCGATCGTTCGAATGCCTGGACGGCCGAATCGCGGGAGAGGTTATTGTCCGGGCCGATGCGTTCCATTCGATCGAGCATGATAACGACTCCGGCCGGTTGCGCGCCGCGGGCCCGTATCAACACAACGGACTCGCGCTTGGCTGCTCCGTCGGTGATGACATCATCGATGATGAGTACGCGCCCCGCCAAGGGAGCGCCCACCAGAAGGCCGCCTTCCCCGTGGTCCTTGGCCTCCTTGCGGTTAAAGCAAAAGGGAACGTCCAGGCCGCGCTCGGCCAATGCCATTGCGGTGGCGGCCACGAGCGCAATGCCCTTGTAGGCGGGCCCAAAGAGCATGTCGAAGGACAAACGGCCAGCATCCCGGTTTGCCAGAATCGTCTGCGCATAAAATCCCGCCAGCCGGTGCAGGCTTGCGCCATGATCGAAGCGGCCCGCATCGAAGAAGTACGGGGTGCGGCGACCGCTCTTGGTCGTGAACTCGCCGAAGGCAAGTACACCCGTTTGCAGGGCAAATTCGATGAATTGTTCGGATACTGGGTTCACGTTTGCGGGCGGTCCGATGGTCCGGCGAAAGCATCGACACCGTGGCAGGCGCGAGCGTACCGCAATGTCGGCCCGAGGCAATCGCGAGAAGTACCGTGTTTCGAATCGTCAGTCTTAATGTCAACGGGCTGCGCTCGGCGGCGAGAAAGGGCCTGCTGGCCTGGGTCGAGCGCTGCGACCCCGACCTGCTGTGCCTGCAGGAGATCAAGGCCCAGGAAGCGGACCTGCCCCCGGCGCTGCTGCGGCCGGCGTCGCGGCATGCGTTTTTTCACTGGGCCCAGGCCAAAGGCTATAGCGGTACGGCGATTTACACGAAAAAGCGCCCGCGCAGTGTCAAAGTCGGCTTCGGCGAACCCGAATTCGATCGCGAAGGGCGCTACGTGGAGGCCGAATTTGCGAACCTGACCGTGGTGAGCGTGTATTTCCCCTCCGGGTCGAGTTCGCCGCAGCGCCAGCAAGCGAAATTTCGCTTCCTCGCGTTGTTTTATCCCCATCTGGCTCGCTTGCGGGAACTTGGCCGCGAGGTGATTTTCTGCGGGGACGTCAACATTGCCCATCAGCCCATCGACCTGAAGAACTGGCGCGCCAACCAGAAAAATTCGGGATTTTTGCCCGAAGAGCGTGCCTGGCTGGGGCGCGTGTTCGAGGAACAGGGATGGGTGGACGTTTTTCGGCGCCTGGACCCGCGGCCGGAACAGTACACATGGTGGAGCAATCGGGGCCGCGCCTGGGACAACAATGTGGGATGGCGCATTGACTACCAGATCGCAACGCCGGGGGCCTTTGC
>Ga0187778_10001965_pt1 | contig 14142 bp, 14 predicted proteins | sample 1015_Q2_SP5_20_M_FD_132418 | JGI IMG/M metagenome (GOLD analysis project Ga0187778, IMG submission 132418) | Tropical peat soil microbial communities from peatlands in Department of Meta, Colombia - 1015_Q2_SP5_20_MG | ecosystem: Environmental > Terrestrial > Soil > Wetlands > Peat | place... | reverse complement strand
CAACCTCTTCATCATCCTGCCTACCCTCGCCATCGCGCTCTACGCGCGCTTTAAGGCAAAAAACGTCGTTCTTTACAATATCGCGCTCATCGCCAGCTTCTTCCTGCTGTCGCACGTCGTACTTGACTTTTTCACCGATGCGGGAGTGCCGCTATTCTACCCTCTCATAACCACGAAGTACGCCTTCACCGACCAGCTCCTCCTCACGCACGGCTCGTTAACGCTGGTTCCTGAGCGGCCTGCGCCTTTCGTGCAGAGCGAGCTGTTAGGCGTCATACTTACGGGTCTCATCCTGCCCGTTAGCCTTTTCATCACGAAGCGGTTTCCGTTCGGTGAACGCTTCTGTGCGGCCACGAAGGCGTAATCTCGCCGAGCATCACACGTCTGATCTTACAAAAGGGGGGCGAGTGCTAACCCTTATAACGTCAGACGACAGAATATTATAAGCAGGTTGAAATTTTAATCACGTGTGAGAAGCACGCGAAAAGATCGCATAACGGTTAGTTTGAGGCATTGTGCGACACACACGGAGAGGAACATGAATACAGACGACATTGTTTTCCACGGCACCTTGCAGCAGCTCGCTGACAAGGTAGAGCGAGGGGAGATGATCCCCAAGTTGCAAGCATCCCACGCGCCTATGTGTAAGTTCTTCACCTCCTTCTACGTCATCAACGGCATTCGTCACGTTGTCCCCTTGGTCCACGGTCCCACAGGATGCCCGCTATGGGTATCCGACTTTGTGAGAACAAGGGAGTGTTGCGAGTTTCGCGGCGTCCCTCTCGAACCGACCGCCTGTACCTCTCTTGATGAGAGTAACATCATCTACGGCGGTGAAGGTAAACTCCTCGAGGCGGTGAAGGAGGCAGATAGGCGGTACCACCCCGACCTCATCGTCATCCTCTCCTGCTGCTGTTCCGGGATCATCGGAGACGACGTCGAAAGCATCGCTCGCGAGGCTGAGCAGCACGTGAGCTGCCGGGTACTCGCGCTTCGCAGCGAGGGGTTCGGAGGCGACTTCCGGAGCGGCTACGAGGACGCGTTTGCGCTCATCATGGACCTGATGGATCCCCCGGAAAAGACGATGAAAGGGACGATAAACCTCATCGGAGCGCGAATGGGTCCCTCCCTCACCGAGTTCACCGATGACTTGTACGAGGTCACACAGCTGTTGCGCGAGGTCGGGGTAAAGATCAACGCGGTCATCGCGGGAGGATGCACGATCGAGGAGCTCAGAAGGGCGCGCGAGGTTGAATTGAACGCTTCGTGGTGCTACGACTGGGGGCAGAGGCTCGGCGACATAATCGAGGAGCGGTTCGGGATACCCTATAGCAGAACGGGCCAACCCTACGGCCTCACGGCAACGGAGGAGTGGCTTATGGGAATCGCCAAACCTCTTGGCATGGAGCAAGAGGCGGCAGCGGTTATTCAAAGAGAGACGGCGCGGGTTCTCCCTGACGTCGCCTACCTGCAAAACGCGCTCGAGGGGAAGACGGCTCTCGTGGAGATATCGGAGTTTCCCGGCCCTATACGGGCGCTCTCTTTGGCACGGATGGCCGAGGAATGCGGCGCCCACCCCGTCGTTCTTAACCTGCACCCCTATACGATCAAGGAGCGGCTGCCGAGCATCAAGTTTCTCCTAGAGACGGGCGTGAATCCTGAGGTTATCCTCACCAAGGGTCTCTTCCGGCTCGGGAGCTTCCGCTCAACGAGAGAGACGGAGCTTGAGCTCGAGGCGATCGTGCAGGAGCTTGACGACGTCGTCTTCTTTGGCAACGCCGCCAGATACCCCCCGTGCCCGGTGGTAAACCTGACGATCATGAACCCGCCATACCTTCCCCACTACGGTTTTCGCGGCATCCAAAACATCGCCGCACTGCTTCGGCACGCGATGAAGGACAGCGGCCTTCCGCGCTCGAAGCTGTTTCGAGGGATGCTCTATGGAAATGAAACGAACTGATGAAACGCATAAGGTGCTCACCGCGCCGACTGAGACGTGCCTTGACCCGTATCTCAGGTGCGCCTTCACAGGCGCCGCGCAAACGGCCTTAGGCATCACCGGCTGCGCGCTCCTTGCCCACGCGCCGCAGGGCTGCAACTATCTCGTCGACAGTGCCTTCTCCTGGCAGGACTGCGATTACGCAGAAACGACGACGATGTGCACGAAGCTGTGTGAGGACGAGATCGTCCACGGCGGCGAGGAGCTCCTCGCGCGCACCATCCTTGAGGCCAGGGAGCTGAACGTCTCTGTTTTGTTCGTTTTGAGCGCGTGCGGGCCTGAGATCGTCGGCGATGACATCGTCGCTGTGTGCGAGGACGTGCAGCCACGGGTGGGTTTTCCCCTTGTGCCAATTGAGTGCGCCGGCTTTCGGGGCTCACAATATGATGGCATCGACATCGCGTTGAACGCTATTGTGCAGCGATTCGCGCGAGCAGACGGCGAACGAATCCCCGACTCGGTGTGTCTCATCGCGCCGCACGCGAATGCCAATCCGACGTGGATGGCGGACCTCGAGTGGGTAAAGGCTATCCTCACACGCATGGGCGTTCGTGTGGTAGCGGCTCTGACGCACGCCACTAGGCTGAGTGAGATCGCACACGTGCCGGCGGCCGAGTGCTCGCTCCTGTTGAGCCACGACGCGGGATACGACGTGGCCGAGCACCTCGCCTCGGCCTTTGGCGTCGAACCGCTATGCCGGGACGTGCCCCTCCCCATCGGCTTGACCAACACGCGACGTTGGGTGAGAGAGCTCGGCGAGCGGTTTGATGCAGAACGGGTCGCTGAGGACGTGATCGCCGACGGTGAGCGGATGGTGATGAATACGTGCCGCTGCCGATGGCCGATGGCGCGCTTTTTCTATCGAACGCCGGCCGCCATCGTAGCCGACGCGACTATCGGTATCCCCTTAGTTCGTTTTGCCACAGAGGAAATGGAGATGACGCCCGAACTCGTCGCGCTTCGCTCTGCGCAATCCGACGCGCGCGACCTGCTTGAAGGTGAATTGAAGGACCTTGGGATTGATCCCACGGTCGTGTACGGCGCGGACGTGTACAGCACGAGGAGAAACCTCGACGCGGTGCGACCGCGGGTCGCGTTTGGGAGTACGATCGAGCGACACGCCGGCGAGGGATTAGGGGTGCGCTATATCTTCGAGGTCTTGCGACCGATGCGACAGTTCCGCTTGCTCAATAGGGAGTACTTCGGCTATGGCGGTATCCTCACGCTGTTGGAGTGCATCCAAAACGAGTGGAGCGACAGGTGGCGTTCAAAGCACAGGAGGTATACAGCGAGGTGGTAGACGCAGACATGAAACAGATAGCGATATACGGCAAGGGCGGGATCGGGAAGAGCACCATCGCCTCAAACGTCTCGGCGGCGTTAAACGAGACGGGGCTGAACGTCATGCAGGTCGGCTGTGATCCGAAGAGGGATTCCACGCGGATTTTGGCGGGAGGAAGGCTTATCCCTGCCGTCCTAGAGATCTACCGAGACCAGCTCAGACAGGGGAAGGACAGCAGCGCCATGTCACTCGACGACATCGTGTACAGGACGCCGAGCGGTATTTACTGTGTTGAGGCGGGGGGTCCGGAGCCGGGCATCGGCTGTGCCGGCCGCGGGGTGCTCACGGCGCTTCAGATTCTCAAGGATCTAAAGGCCTTTGAGACGTACGAGATCGACGTGGCCCTCTACGATGTGCTGGGCGACGTCGTGTGCGGCGGATTTGCCATGCCCATCCGCGAGGGGTTTGCGAGCGACATCTACCTCGTCTGTTCTGGCGGCTTTATGAGTATTTACGCGGCAAATAACATCGCGCGGGCGGTGCAGCGGCTCGGCCGACGAGGCGATGTGGGACTTGCGGGCATCATTTGCAACAGCAACGGCGACGAGCAGTTTGAGCGCGCGTTATTCCCCGAATTTGCCCAACGGCTAGGAGGCACGTTCATCCAATTCGTCCCTCGCAGCCCCGTCATCCAAGCGTGCGAGCTCGAGGGCAAGGCCGTGGTGGAGTATTCCCCTGACTCGAAGGAGGCCGCCATTTTTCGTGAGCTGGGGCGTAAGATCATGGCAAACGACATGAAGGTCATCCCGACGCCGGTCGAGGAGCTGCCGGAGCTCGAAGCGATGTATCGTCGGCACCTGAAGAAATAGGCGCTTCACGACGTCGAGCGAATGTCAGGGCTTTCCGTGCATCAGTACACAGCCTTTCACCGCGTGCGTCGCAGACACACGACCTGATAACGGAGATGGTATGAAGCCTATCGATATGGATGAGATCTATCGAACCACTCCTCTAGAAAGGATACCCTGGAATAGCAAGATCCCGCCGGCGGCATTGGTCGATCTCGTCGACAGAGGAACGGTGGCCCCGTGCAAAGCGATCGATCTTGGGTGCGGCGCGGGCAACTACGCGATTTACCTCGCGAGTAGGGGGTTTGAGATGACTGGCGTTGATAGCTCCCCGACGGCGATACGTCTCGCGCTGGGCAACGCGAAGAAGCGAGGCGTCACCTGCACGTTCCGCGTTGTCGACGTCCTCGGCGACCTCCACGAGGTCCCTGAGACGTTTGACTTCGCTTATGACTGGGAGCTGCTCCACCACATTTTTCCCGAGCAATGGCAGCCGTATGTCGAAAACGTGCACCGCCTCCTCAATCCAGGAGGGGACTACCTCTCGGTGTGCTTCAGCGAGGGCGATCCCGCTTTCGGCGGTGCGGGAAAATACCGAGAGACGCCGCTAGGCACAGTGTTATACTCCTCTTCTGAAGAGGAGCTGCGAACGCTTTTCAGCCCGTACTTTACCATTCGTGACCTGAGAACCATCGACATTCGTGCGCCCTTTGCAGCGCATCGCGCAAACTACTGTTTTATGAAACGGCGATAGCTCTTAGCACCGTGTTGATACCGCACTGCGCCAGTGCGCTCGCCTCTCTCGGATATACCGCGAGCTGACGTACACCGGCTAGGCGCTCTTGCTACCAGTTTTTCCGCCTCTCGACCGCCTCCCTGTTATTGAGATTGTCATAGCGGGCGTAAACAAACGCCCAAACGTTGGTGGTCGCAACGGGCCCTACCTTTAAACGATATGGAGGCCATAGAACGAACAACTGCGTGGTGGTACGACGAGAAGAATGGTAAAGCGAGTGGTGGAAAACAAATTGACACTAGAGGGTGCAGGCGTTCTGCTCAAACGGGTTTTTGGCTACAAAGAGGTCCCTCTGTTCGATCCATTCCTCCTTCTGGACCATTTTGGTTCAGGACACCCAGCGGATTATGTCAGGGGATTTCCGTGGCATCCCCATCGGGGAATCGAAACCGTCACCTACATGCATCGTGGCGAAGTCGAGCACGGTGACAGTACAGGCACCAGTGGCGTCATCAGGGCTGGAGACGTTCAATGGATGACCGCGGGCTCAGGGATCATCCATCAAGAAATGCCGAGACGATATGATGGGGTGATGCGAGGATTCCAACTGTGGGTCAACCTCCCCGCAGAAAAGAAGATGATCGCCCCGAAATATCGGGGCATTACACGTGATCACATTCCCGCCCTGGAAGAAAACGGGGTTCAGACGAGGGTGATCGCGGGGACGATCGACGGGACGGAAGGGCCGGTGCACGATCTTGCCGTCGATGTGACCTACTTCGACGTTACGCTGGCCGAGGGGAAGGTATTTGAGCATACAACGGGGCGGAACAGCACAGCGTTTGCCTACGCGATCGAGGGTTCGTGCCACTCTAACGGTACAGTGATCAAATCCGAGCACTACGCGCTGTTTGGTAAAGGGGAGAGCATCACAATAGGCACACAAGACGGGTGCCGGTTTTTGTTTGTGTCAGGAGAACCGCTCAATGAGCCCGTGGCCTGGGGAGGTCCGATCGTTATGAATAGTGAGGAGGAGTTGGCGACGGCATTTCGCGAACTCGAGGAAGGCACGTTTATCAAGGCAGGCAGAAAAGTCTCACCTTCGACGAGCTTTTATCGCGTCTGAGTGTGCTCGCGCTATCGGCATCTCCGCCGAGCGCACGGCGTACTCACGACGGAAGATGCAGGTTGGGCCGCGTCGCTCTTCACGCCGCGTGCTACGCAATCGGAACCGCTCTAAGGGCACGATCTCAACAGCTCCCGTACGGCGCTTTTGGGAGGGAATGGCAATGAAGTCACCGCTCGAAGGGTTTAGATCAGAGTTCTCTTCGTTACACGTTGAAGCCCTGGTTGGTGAAATCTCTAATGTAAAGGTCCGAGTCTCTCTATGTGCGATGCGCTCTGGGCCGTCGCTTTTGATGTGGGCAGACCGGATCGAGCGACTTCGCAACGGTGCCGTTGAGAGGTAGCGCAAGACAAGACTGCAACGCACTTAGGTGCGTTGCAGTGGAGGATACGATTGGCCCGCTTCTTGGTCTGCTGCAGGTAAGGACAGATGCAACTGCGCGATACGCCACGCCTCTCTTAGACATTGGCCACCCGACAGGGAAGCGCCACGTCATTCTCGTTAACGGCCGCCGTTAGCGTTATGTGTACCGCGGACTAGGCGGTATTCCCCGACGCGGGTACGTGTTTTCAGCATAAAACAAAGCTTATTAGGCTACCCACGTAACACACCATTGAAACTCCGATACAAAGGAGAAACACGTAATGGGTGATATCGTGTCGTACGAAAACATGCTTGAGTATGCACCGGAACAGCGTGAAACGGACTCTCCGTATGAGCAGAACAGGAAAAAAGAGATAAAGGAGCTCATTATCTGGCGCGAAAGGGGTAAACAGTGATGGACGACGTGTTACAGGACGCCATCCGTTAAGAAAACGTATCACACCAAACAACGCACGATTAGAAAAGAAAAAACGTAATCGCTCGCGATTCGCACAATCGACACGTGCCCACTTGACCGGCGAGCGATCTTGCGAGTGTGTTTGCGCGAGCGGGGCTTGGAGAACAAAGCGAGCTTCTGTGATGCGAGCGACAGCGGTTTCCCGAGTGCACTAAAACTACGCCAAAAGTGCACCGCAACGCACAACCGTCCGGGCATTTTGGATCGTTCCTGGGAAAGACGCGCGAGGTGCGGCGGGCCAGATCGTCCACTGTGAGGGCCTTACACCCTTAGATATTTTATACATGTACTTATAGGGGACCCAACAGTCGTCCGGTCGGATAGCAAAAGCACACATCCGTATTCGAGCTTCGATGTGGGCGAGGGCACTCCTCAGCCTCAAAAGCACGCGTATTGCTGCCACAGCGCTTTGATGACGAAAGCGCCGAAGGCAGGTATTCGCAGCGTCTCACGTCAGGGTCCGTGCTCAGGCGCACGGTGAGCGCCACTCCGCAACGAGTGCGCAGGTCTTTTTGTCACGCGTTCGTTCATTTTCAGGGCGATGCCCTGGCGTGATCCGCGCTATTTGGCTAGCCTAAACTTCATATATTAGGCCGACCTAAATATCATATAGAACATCATGTCCCAGGAATACCGGTTAAGCTCCTCAGAAGAGGAGTATCTCGAAGCCTTCTACACAAAGCGCGAGGGCAAAGCACCCGTTGCCACCACGCGCGATCTCGCCGAGTGCCTTGGCGTCAGGGACGCCAGCGTCACGGAGATGCTGAAGAAATTGAGTGAAAAGGGGCTCGTGCGCTACACGCCCTATCACGGGGCTACGCTTACCGAGGCGGGGCTGAAGATCGCCACCAAGGTGAAGCGGAGGCACCGGCTGCTTGAACGCTTCCTCGTCGACATCTGCGGCATCGACAAACACGAGTCACACAAGCAGGCGTGCGACATGGAACACGTTATTTCTGATAAGGCGCTCGATAACCTTTCCGCACAGCTGGGACACCCCGCGACGTGTCCGGGTGGAAGCGCCATACCCGAAGGTGAGAAAGGGGGCGAAACGGAGGTTTCAAAGCTGTCCGAGATGGGAAAAGGGGCGTACACGATACGCTTCTTGACGTCATCAGAACCTGAGACGATCAGCCGCCTGTGCTCGCTCGGCCTCATACCAGGGCTCACCGTGAAGGTGGTGCGAAAGATCGCCGACGGTCCCATCGTCATCGAGACGAAGGACACGCAAATCGCGCTCGGCAAAGACGTCGCGGAGTCTCTCCTCGTCAGCCCTGAGCGGGCGGCAAAAGAGCCAGGGAGGCGAGAAGGTGCGAAGAGAGTGCCCTCGCACGCCACCTCAAGCTGACGCGTATCGGGCGGTAGCGCCCACTGTGGGTAACGCGCGAAGCACGCGACTACCGGCTTAGCGATCCCCATGGTCAAGAGACCCTCTTTTCTAAGAAGACGGGAGACCGCGCCTGAGAAAGCGCACGCGGCGGGAGCGTCAGGTAACCGCGCTCCGAATACGTCCTCTCAACAGACGAAGGACACCGCGCCGAAGAAGATCGCGCTGATTGGCAATCCCTCGGCGGGGAAAAGTGCGATGTTCAGCCAGATGACCGGGGTGAACGTCATCGTCTCGAACATCCCGCAGACGACGGTGCTAGTGCAGCGGGGGCTGTCGCGCATTGACAAGCATAACGTCATCGTTTACGACCTTCCCGGCGTCTATTCTATCACCGCCGTGACCGAAGATGAAGCGGCGACTAAGGAGTTCCTGCTCAGTACTCCTTTGGACGCCGTCATTGATATCGTGGACGCCACGCGTTTAGAGCGGAACCTTTACCTAACGCTGCAACTCCTTGAGCTCGATCTCCCGGTGGTGGTGGCCCTCAACCAGGTGGACCTGTTAAAGACGCTGGATCTTGACATCGACGTCGCGGACCTCGAGAGAGAGCTCGGGGTCACGGTGATACCGACCATCGCCACACAGGGAGAGGGGATGCGCGCCACGCTCGAAGCCGCCTACCGGTATCCCACGACTGAGCGGAGAGCGCAGAGGCGGGTCGAGTACGACGATCACATCGAGCGAGCCGTGGCGGCGATCATCCCGCTGCTTCCCGAAACGGACCTACCGAAGCGTGGCTTTGCGGTGCGCCTCCTCGAGGGCGACAAGAACTTTGCGTCGCGCGTCGATGCGCGAACGCTCACGCGCGTGAACGAGCTGCGCGATGAGGTTGAGCAGGCGCACGGCGAAGACGCCGCCATCACCATCGCGCGCGGGCGACACGCGACCGCGGACCTCGTCGCGAACGCCGTGCTGGTCAGAAGGGTCCATAAGCCGACGCTCGCAGAGCGGTTCGGCGACTTTGCGACGCGTCCGCGAACCGGCTATCCGCTGCTTGTCGCGCTCGTGGGCGGCATGCTCGCGCTTATCTTCTTCGTCGGCGGCTATCTGAGCGATCTCATCACCACGTTCTTCGGGGACGTCGTCTTTCCGCCGTTCTTCGGGCTCGTCGATTCGCAGGTGGCAAATCCGTTCATTACCTCGGCGGTGCACAGCACGTTTCTCGCCTTAGCGGCCGCGCTGGCGATCGCCGTTCCCTATATCCTCATCTTCTTCATCTTTCTCGCGGTGCTTGAGGACGTTGGCTACCTGCCGCGGGTCGCGGTGCTGCTCGATCGGCAGGCCCACATCATCGGGCTGCACGGCAGATCGCTCATACCCCTGCTGTTCGGCTATGGCTGTAGCGTGCCCGCCATCATGGCGACGCGGGCCCTCCCGACGAGAAAGGAGCGGATCATCACGACCATCCTCATCACGATGATTCCGTGTTCGGCACGCACCGCGATTATCCTTGGCGTCGCGGCGACGTATGCGGGGGTTCCCTACGCGATCGCGATCTACCTCATTTCCGTGGTGCTTATCATCGCGTCGGGGCGGCTGCTGCGATCGGTCGTCGCCGGAAGGACGGCGGGGTTGGTGCTCGAAATTCCGCTTATACGAAGGCCGGCGCTCGTTCCTATCATAAAGAAGACGTGGCTGCGGATGAGGGAGTTCCTGTACATCGCCGTCCCCTTGTTAATCGTGGGGAGCATCGTGTTCGGATGGCTGGACCTTACCGGGCTGAGCAGGCTTATCGAAGCGCCGCTCGCGCCGATCACCGTCGGCATTCTGGGGCTCCCTGCCTTTACCGGCATCTGCCTTATCTACGGCGTGCTGCGAAAGGAGATGGCGATAGAAATGCTCGCCATCGCGTCAGGAACGTTCATATTCAGCACCGTTATGGCACCGGCGCAGATATTCGTGTTCTGCCTCGTCGTCACCCTCTATGTTCCGTGTATCGCGACGTTTGGCGTCATGGTGCGCGAACTCAACTGGCGCTGGGCGCTGGGCGGCGCGCTCTTCACCATCACGCTGGCGCTCGTCGTGGGCGGCTTTGCGTATCGGGCGCTGCTGCTCGCGTGACCTTGTGACTCACGTTCGATTGCGAGTGGATGACTGAGCCTCGCTCACCTGCGCGTTGCCGCGGCGGCTGGCGTTTTAGAGGTTTGTAATTCGATTGAGCCCAACGAATAGCCTGTTGTTTCCGTAGATCGCAACGCTAATCAGACTCAGTCCGCTCGTCTTGATCTTTTTTCAACTGTTCGTAGAGTTCAGGGCCGATGCACTGTTTCGCGTAGACACACCAATGAATGCAGAGGTTCATGTCGTTAAACACCGTGAATCCACACTTGTCACATTTGACCTTAACGTCTGATGAAAAAACCTCTACGTCTTCGCCACACCGCGGGCACTTCTTGATTGTCAGGGTGGGCGTTCGTAGAAGCGACGTCCCAGGACAACTACCGAACACGGTCATTCCTCCTTCTCAACAGGCACACCTCGGTTCTCGCCCCGAAGGAGTGGGCTATAAACGCAAAAAAAAGGAGCGCTCTAGTTGATTTATATGCGCGCGAAAGCACATAAAGTACTCCGTCGGATTCCTTGAGACACTAAGATCGCCGATGCCGTGGTGAGCTGAGAATTGGAAACGAAGTAGTTGTGCGGCCCGCGCATATTGCGATCTGAACGCGAGGAAAGACTAAAAGGGGGCGGACGCTGTAGACGTCCATCGAAAGAGCTTATGGTATTGGCACTAGGTCGTAAATCGTGCGAGCGCCCCACGCACGCAACCAGCTATCTTGTCTTTACTGAGCGTGCCCTCACAGCGGACGTTTCCGTTGTTCACCGTTGCCGAGCCGAACGTTATAAAACTGGGTTGGCGTGCACGTGCTTTTGCGTTACGCTTCTTGTATCCAACGTAAGCACCCGTATGCCCTGTGATCGACCAATCGGGCCAGACGGGACCTTCGCTTCCACGAAATAGTCCCCGGTCCTCAGATCGACGGTGACCGTGCCAGCCTCTCTGCTGCCTTCCATTATGACACCGTGCCGCCTGTCACCCCTACCGCCAGCCACGCTCGTCGTACGGGGCTGTGGCTCTCGCGCGCCGCATTCATCGTTGTCGTCGACAATGACGGTCAGCATGACCGCGCATACGAGCAGCGCTATTATTACCTTTCGCAGTTCGTTTCACCTCTCTTGAGGGTGTACCAGCACCACGAATTAGATTCGCATGGGTACAATAACCAGTAGTCTAAAAGAGCTGCGTGAGGCTTTTCGTCACACCGGAGAGCAGCGCGGGGTTCGGCAAACAAGCGGCGCTATGTGCTCTGTTCGAGAACAATATGTTGAGGTGCGTCGCGTCGCGACGTAGGCAGCCGCCACAACACATAGCGTCTAATAGGCGCGCGTTGCGCTAAGCCGCGGTAGAACTATGAAAGCTGACACACAGACCGAGGCCGAGGTAAAAGCGCTGACCGAAGACGTTTGGAACCGCTACGCACGAAAGGATCTCGAAAGGATCCTCGAGCGTCGGACCACCGATCCAGATCTCATCGTGCTAGGCGTGGGCGCGGGAGCACGGCAGATTTGCGTCGGACGGCAAGCCTGGCGCGATGCGCTACGAAATCAGCTCGAACGCGTACGAGACGCGAGGGTGACCATTGATTGGTTTGGTGTCTCTGCCGCAGGAGACGTCGCGTGGTCGCCGGCGAACGTCACGGTAGAGGCCACGGTAGAGGGCGATCGAGTGGCCCTTCCCACCCATCAGACCATCATCTGCGAAAGACGCTGTGGCACGTGGCGTCTCACGCAGGCGCACTTCTCTCGGCCCACAGGTTAACGAGAGGAATGAAGGAGCGTCTTCCCCTCCCTTTGGAGTGTGCACGTGTATTGATCGAGTGCATTCAGTCAACCATTTTGCGACCGTATGTCTAACGCGACTATCGTGTTAACCACGTGCCCGTTTGCGCAAACGTCGCGTTCAAATCGAAACTCAAATCGAAACGCTTAAGATCGCCCTCCGACTTTAATATGCGTCTTTACAGACGTGTCAATCAGGTGGATGCAAACAAAGGAAGAGCGACGTGTTTGACAAGCGCGCTATTCTGGGAGGCAAGGCATGTCTTTACTAGCAATCTCAGAGCAGATGTTAAGCGACTGGGTAAACCCTCAAAATTTTTTCGCCAGTTCCTGGGTGTTTATCTCAGTTTTTATGGTACTTATCGTAAACGTAGCGCCAATCGAGCGGGTGATATTCAAAAGGAAGGCGCAGCTACGTGATTATGCCGTTTTTATCGTGTTATTTGGCCTATTTTCCATACTCGGAACGTATGCCGGAGTGCGGGGCCCAGGTGGCTCCATCAGTAATTTCAGGGATTTCGCACCTATCGTAGCCGGGCTTGTCGCCGGTCCTTATGTGGGTCTGACAGTCGGATTGATCGGCGGCGTTGATCGTCTGTTCCTTGGTGGCGTAAGCGTTGTTCCATGTTCACTCGCGACGGTGCTTGCGGGACTGCTCGCGGGTCTTGTGTATCGCTTCAACAAGGGAAAGCTACTGGGACTCATCCCGGCAATGGCATTCGCCGTTGGTATTGAGTTGCTTCACGGCGGGTTAGCATTGGCGCTTATTCAGCCTCTCACCCTAGCGGTTGCTGTCGTGGTCAGTCTTATCCCCGCAATGCTCGTTATCAACGCGGTGGGCGTGGGACTCAGCGTCATCATCATAACGTTAAAGGACGACATCAGAAAATTAAAGGAACGCGGTACGCCTTCAATCGAGCCCACCCAGGCGGAACTTCGCACCGTGGCCCCACTTGGTGAGCCAGTCTAAGGTGAACGTGCGCAAATTGCTCTTATTCGGAGTCGTAGCGCTTGTGATTGCCGCATCGACAGCCGGATGCATCTCAAACGTGCCGATGGGGACGACACAACCAAAAACTGTGACAATCGGCGCGCTCGTACCGTTCACTGGCAGCTCTGCGAGCACCGGCGCGAACGTGAATAGCACTATACGAGTCGCCGAGGCCGACATCAACGACTACCTCGCCGCGACCAATGCGAGCGTCCGCGTGCAGCTCGTTGTGACAGACACGGGGACGACCCCAGAGGGTGCGCTCGCGGCGATGAAAGCGCTGCACGCACAAGGAGTGACAGCTGTTGTGGGACCGTATTCAAGCGCCGAGCTTACGGCCATAGCGCCCTACGCGAATGAGAACGGCATGGTGCTCATCAGCTACGGAAGCACGGCCCCTTCACTCGGCGTTGCGCGAGAGAACGTGTTCCGCCTTGTCCCCGACGATAGCCATCAAGGTCCCGCGCTCGCCTCGGTCATGCGAGAACGAGGCGTGAGGCTGCTCATACCGATCGTTCGTGACGACGTCTACGGCAATGGCCTTGCCAATGCCACACGCACCGCCTTCGCGCAGCAGGGCGGAGTCGTAACTGAAGGGACACGATTTCCGGTTAACGCCACCAACTTCAGCCGTGTGCTCAACGCTGTGCGGCCACAGCTCACCCAAGCGACCGCCACGTACGGCCCGGGCGCTGTCGGTGTCCTCTTCATCGGCTTTGAAAACAACACGGTGCCAATGCTGATCGCGGCGAACGGCGATCCTCTGTGGTCTGCCGTTCGCTGGTACGGCGTTGCGGCGACACCTATTAGCACTGTTCTCGCCAACAGCACGGCCGCCAGATCCGCCGCCCGCCTGAACTATACTGCCGTCCAACAAATCGAAGGACAAGGGGAACGTTACGACCGCATCACGCAAAATGCGAGCGTGCGGCACACCGTCCAAACGCCTTACGGCTCCTTCGCGTATGACGCCATGTGGATCATGGCTCGCGCGATCGCCGAGACGAACGGAGGGAACAGCACCCAGCTTCGCGCGGCGATCCCGCGCGTCGCAAGCTCGTATGAAGGCATCACCGGCAACACCACGCT
>Ga0187778_10001964_pt1 | contig 14146 bp, 6 predicted proteins | sample 1015_Q2_SP5_20_M_FD_132418 | JGI IMG/M metagenome (GOLD analysis project Ga0187778, IMG submission 132418) | Tropical peat soil microbial communities from peatlands in Department of Meta, Colombia - 1015_Q2_SP5_20_MG | ecosystem: Environmental > Terrestrial > Soil > Wetlands > Peat | place... | reverse complement strand
GAGTCCGAAGTAAGAGCTACTCCAGGCCCCATAAGTCGGGTTGTGGGAAGTGTGGTTCGGTCGAACGCCGCCCCGGCCAGACTTCTTCTAACGCCGTTTATGGCCAACTTCCGGATTGCCGACCACCCGCCCGAAACCGCGGGATATGCACACTCTGGTGCTTAGTTAGCAGCGGCCGCATAGACCTCCCGCCCGTCGAGGTAGGTCGCCAGCACCTTGGTATCGTGTATGTCGAACGGATCGATCGCGAAGATATCACGGCCGAGCAGAATGAAATCACCGCGCTTTCCTGGCTCCAAGCTGCCGGTTATACGCTCCTGCTTCAGGGCGTACGCGGCATTGATTGTATGGGCAGCGACAATATCTTGGATGCCGATGCTCTGTTCTGGGAACAGCGGCTCCTTGCCTCGCCCTTCGGACCGCGTGATGGCGTGCTCCATAGCTTCGAAGGGGTCGAAGCTATAGCCCCAGTCGGTGCCACCCGCGATGAGTGCCCCGGCATCTCGCAGCGAGCGCGCAGCATAGAGGTACCGCGCCTGGTCGGGGCCAATGTAGGGAAGCGTTCCGTTGACGATCCAGTCGTCGCGTTCCGCCCAGTCAAGCTGAAGGTTTGCAATGACCGCGAGCGCCTTGAAGCGTGGAAAGTCGGCGGGGTCGACGAGCTCGAGATGTGCGATCTGGTCGCGATTATCCGATGGCCCGTTCATCTTCCGCGAATATGCAAATGCGTCGAGCGCGGAACGGACCGCGCGGTCTCCGATCGCGTGAATATGGACGGTGAAGCCCGCTGCATCCGCCTCGGCAATCAAATGGTTCAGCGTGTCCTGAGGGATATAGGATGGCCCGCGATTGTCGGTCGGGCGGCCAGCAGCATCGAGATAAGGGTTGAGCAGCGCCGCCGTCTGCGTCGGATACTCGATTACCCCGTCGAGGAAAATCTTGACGGCGTCAGCGCGCAGAAAATACGGGTCGATTGCCCATTTCTTTCGGAACTCGATCGCCTGAGGAACAAAAGTGCTCGCCGGTATCACGGCTTTGTCAAACACGTACGAGCCACGCACCCGCATATTCAGCCGGTGACTGTCGTAAAGGCGCTTGTACACCTGCATGAGACGGTCGTCGACTGCGGCGTCCTGTACGGAGGTGATCCCCCGCGCGCGCATGGCGGTGAATGCGCGGTCGAGCTGCGCCGCATTGAGGTCGACATCTGGCTTTGGCATCGCCTTCTCGACGATGTCGATTGCGTTATCGTCCAGCGTCCCAGTTGGGGTGCCATTGGCGTCACGTCCGAAGTGCCCACCGATGGGATCCTTGGTGGCGGCCGTCACGTCGGCGGCTTTCAGTGCCGCCGAGTTCGCCCACGCTCTGTGGCTGCCACTGGAAACGATCAGCATCGGTCGATCGGGAAGGATTGAATCGAGATCATCAAGCGTAAGCAGGAGTCCCACTGCGTCAACCTGGACCACCTCAAACCAGCTCTTCGGGTCGCCCGAATTCTCCTTGAGACACTTGGCTGCCCTCGCCCGCAGCTCCTCGGCCGAGATCGAGTCACCGTGCAGGTTGCATTTGTCGAGATCCGGCGCGGATGCCGCCGGGTGGATGTGGGCGTCAATAATGCCCGGTAGCACAACCTTGCCGCGAAGATCGATCGTTCGGGTCTGTGGCCCCACTAGCATGCTTACTGTCTGATCGGTGCCGACGGCGATGATCGTGTTGCCGCGCAGTGCCATGGCCTGAACGACGTTTCGGTTCGGGTCCTCGGTATGTATTTTGCCGTGAAGCAGAACTAGGTCCGCTGGCGGATCCGCAGCCGAGGCTACCGGATCAGGATCGGAAAGGGTTGCGACCTTGGCCAGGTCGTCGAATTGGATGCGGCGCTGCTGGGCTAACGCAATGGCCGCGGCAAGGAGAACGGCCAGCAGCACCAAGGTAGCGGAGCGAGCGTTTGATCCCTGAACACAACGAGCGAAAACGTAATAATCCTTTGCCGTGGAGGCTGGCATGGTGAGCGGACCTTTCCCCGTGAGAGTGTCCTCGACTGACTGACGGCTTACCGCCTTGCAACGCGGAGTAATGATACACAAAAGCCCCTGGCGCTAGCAGGGAACGGATAACGGATGACGGGCTACCCTTACCTAACCCGATAAGGTAAGGGTGGCCGACCATCTTATCGTCTTGTTGGCTCGAACCTAATTCCTGGTGCGGCTGCTTCCGCGCGGTTGCAAACAAGAGTCGCCTCTCATGGGACTATAATGACGCGCAACGCATGGGGCTCACATCTGGGAGCAAACTCGGGCCATATGAAATTGTCTCGCCGCTCGGCGCAGGCGGCATGGGCGAGGTTTACCGCGCTCACGACTCGCGCCTGGGGCGCGACGTCGCGATCAAAGTTTTGCCTGAGGACCTTTCCTCCAATCCTGATTTGAAGGCGCGCTTTGAGCGAGAAGCGCGAGCGATTTCAGCGCTGTCGCATCCGCATATCTGCCATCTCTACGATATCGGTTCGCAGGATGGCACCGACTATCTGGTGATGGAGCTGCTGGAGGGCGAGTCACTGCAGCGACGCCTGGACAGAGGTCCACTGCCGCTTGCGCAGGCGCTCCAATGCGCAATTGAGATTGCCGAGGCGCTGGAGAAGGCGCACAAGAGTGGCATTGTGCATCGTGACGTCAAGCCAGGAAACGTCATGCTGACAAAATCCGGGACCAAGCTTCTGGATTTCGGCCTGGCAAAACCCGTTCAAGGGCTGGGCGCAATGGCGTCTGGTTCAATGGCTACCATGAGCCGGCCTTTGACCCAGGAAGGCAAAATCGTCGGAACCTTTCAATACATGGCGCCGGAGCAGGTTCAGGGACAGGAAGCGGACGCGCGCACCGACATCTTTGCCCTCGGGGCTGTCCTCTACGAGATGCTGACCGGCAAGCGGGCCTTTGCCGGCAAGACTCAGATCAGCGTGATGAGCGCGATCCTGGACAAAGAGCCGGAGCCAATCTCAGCTGTGCAGCCGCTTACTCCCCTGGCTCTCGATCACGTGATCCAGCGTGCTCTCGCGAAGGATCCCGAAGAACGCTGGCAAAGCGCCGCCGACGTGAAGGCGGAACTGAAATGGATTGCTAGCTCGGGCAAGCCACCCGAACCCGCCAAGACTCGCTCGCGGAGTCTGGCCGTCCCCGCTCTCGCCGCAGCGTGCGTGCTGTTGCTCGCGGCCCTCGCCGTAGCCATTTTTCTTGTGCCCAAGCCGTCGGCGCCCGCAGTTGAGGTGCGGGCGTCGATTCCAGCGCCGGACAAGACTGAATTCCAGTTGATGGATGATGACGCCGCTGGTCCGGTGGCAATTTCGCCGGACGGCACCAACATTGTGTTTACTGCCAGAGACGACCAAGGCCGATCGCGTTTATGGGTGCGCGCACTGAACGGCAACGAAGCCCGCCCGTTGAATGGCACGGAGGGAGGAACCTATCCGTTTTGGTCACCCGACGGCAAGTGGCTGGGATTTTTCGCAAACGGGAAGTTGAAGAAGGCACCAATTGATTCTGGCCCAGTATTGGAATTGGCGGAAGCACCTCGCGGCCGTGGCGGAAGCTGGGGCACGAACAATATGATCCTGTTTGCCCCCGAGCCAACCAAACCCGTCTTTGTGGTGGGCGCAAGCGGCGGCGCAGCCAGAGCGGTCACCACCATCAATCACGAACTGCACACTACACACCGCTGGCCGGTGTGGCTCGCGGACGGCGAGCGCTTCCTCTATCTCGCCAGCTCTCACGGCAATCCGGCGGCCAGTGAGCATAACGGCATCTACCTGGCCTGGCTCGATGGCAAGAAGGAACGGATGCTGATGCCGGCGGACAGTAACGCAGTGGTCGCGCCCGGATACCTCCTTTGTGTGCGGAGCAACATACTCATGGCAGTGCCGTTCAATGAGCGCAGCGGCGATCTGAACGGGGACGCTGTGGCAGTTGCTCAAGACGTGAATCACAATCCGGGAACGTGGCACAGCGCGTTTGACGTCTCACCAACCGGGGTTCTCGTGTATCAAGGGGGCAACACGGTAAAGCCGTCGCAATTGCTCTGGCTGTCGCCGGCAAGCAAAGCAGCAACCAAAGCCGCTGAGAATGACAACTATCGCGACTTGTCGCTCTCCCCGGATGGCCACAGGCTGGCGGTGACCATCGGCTCGCCCCGCGTCGAGCTGTGGATCTACGATCTAGCTCGCGGAGTCAAAACGCGCCTTACCTTCACCGACTCCGGGTTTATCAGCAGAGTCGCCTGGGCGCCGGATGGCGGGCGCATCGCGTTTTCTGAGGTCGGGAGTTCCGGGTCGAGAATGTACCTCAAGGAAGCCGGAGGTTCAGGCAAGCAGGAGGAGCTGGTCTCCGCCGGAACGGTACTCGATACCATCGATGACTGGTCGAAAGACGGCCAGTATCTTCTGTATCATGCAGTCGTTCCGCCTGCTCCCTTCGGTTTGTGGGTGCTCCCCATGAAGGGCGAGGGCAAGCCCAGGCCGTTCCTCCAATCATCATTCATGCCTGCCCTTGCGGCTCACTTTTCCCCCGATAGTAAATGGGTCGCCTATCTTTCCACGGAAAGCGGCGCCATCGAGGCGTATGTCACCAGCTTCCCCGATGCCAATGGTAAATGGCTGGTTTCCAGCGACGGAGCACGTTCCGTCCATTGGTTCCCGAACGGCCAGGCACTGTTGTACGAGAGAATGGATGGCACATTGGTGAAGGTCCCATTTGCCGCGCACGGAAAGAACGCAGAGATCGGAGTGGCACGACCCTATGTGAACGCCCGCCCGCGGGTCACAACTTACGGTGAGGCGTGGGATGTTGCCGCAGATGGACGTGTAATCGTGAACGCCGACATTGTTGAGTCAACCCATGCCATCAACGTGGTGGTGAACTGGACCGCAGGCTTGAAGAAATAATAAGCCTGAGCGGCGGGGTGATCCCTGTTCTAGTTCTTGCCAGTGGGTTCCGGGGCGGTTGACGGGCTACACGGAAGTTATTCCGAGCCAGAAGTCCGGTTGGGGGAAGTGTGTGCGGTCCAATGTTGACCAAGGCCAGACTTCCTCGAACGCCCGTTTCCTTGTTTCTGACGATAAGCCCAGAAACAGCGCATCCGCTGCAACGTCCTTGCGCGGGACTATAATGACGCGCACGGATGGCCCTCACACCAGGCACAAAACTCGGCCCTTATGAAATCCAATCGTCGCTGGGCGCGGGCGGCATGGGTGAGGTCTACCGTGCGCGTGATATGCGTCTCGACCGCACCGTTGCGATTAAGATCCTGCCACTGCATCTGTCAGAAAAGCCCGAAGCCAAAGAGCGGTTTGACCGCGAGGCTCGGGCCCTCTCTTCTTTAAGCCATCCCAACATCTGCCATCTCTACGACGTGGGCCAGCAAGACGGAATCAGTTATCTGGTCATGGAATATCTGGAGGGGGAGACGCTGGCCGACCGTCTGCGCAAGGGATCTCTGCCGCTTGAGCAGGTACTAAGGGTAGCGGCCGAAATCTGCGAAGGCTTGGAGAAAGCGCACCGGAGCGGCGTGGTACATCGCGACTTGAAGCCCGGCAACATCATGCTCACCAAGAGCGGCGCCAAGTTGATGGACTTTGGGCTGGCGAAGGCCGCCTGCCCCGCGGTCGGAGCGGGTTCGTCGTCGGATTCGCTGGCTACGATGTCGGGGCCGTTGACCACGGAAGGAACGATCGTCGGTACCATCCAGTACATGTCGCCGGAACAAGTGGAGGGGAAAGAAGCGGATGCACGCAGTGACATCTTTTCCTTGGGTGCGGTTCTCTACGAGATGATCACGGGCAAGCGTGCGTTCGAGGGAAAAACGGCGGCAAGCACGATCGCGGCGATTCTCGCCGTGGAACCGAAGCCGCTGTCAACCGTTCAGCCGCTGTCCCCGCCATCGTTCGAACGGGTAGTGAAGGCTTGTCTCGCAAAGGATCCGGATGAACGCTTGCAGACAGCGCACGACCTCAAACTGCAACTTAAGTGGATTGCGGAAGTTGCGCCGCCGACTGCGCCGCCGAAGGTTCGTCCAACCCGTGAGCGATGGATCTGGATGTCTTTGGTCGCGATTCTCATAGCAGGGTTGATCCTTCTGTACTCCCGCGCCTCTCCGAATGTTTCGCAGCCGACGCTGTCTTACATTCCAGCTCCGGAGAAGACCAGTCTTGCCTATTTCACGGGCCCTGTGACTCTGTCGCACGACGGGAGAACGCTGGCTTTTGTGGCCACGACTTTCGAGGGACGGGATTTGGTTTGGGTGCGCCCCCTGGATGCGCCAGAGGCCCGGGCTTTAGCGGGGACGGAGGGTGCCTCCTCTCCTTTCTGGTCAACGGATGATCGGTCCATTGGTTTCTTTGCGGGAGGAAAACTGAAAACCATCGAGCCTGCGGGTGCGCCGGTGGTCACGATCTGCGATGCCCCTGGCCCGCGTGGCGGAACCTGGAACCAGAATGGAGTCATCCTGTTCGCTACGACCTGGAGCGGGATTTATCGGGTTCCGAGTTCCGGCGGTACCCCCACAGAGATCACAAAGGTGGACACATCGCACGGCGAGTCTACCCACCGCTGGCCGTATTTCCTCCCCGACGGACAGCACTTCCTCTATTTTGCCGGCGTTGGCACCGCAGCCGCCTCAATTCGTCTAGGGACACTGGATTCCAGCGACACCAAGATCTTATTTCCCGCTCGCTCCAATGCGGCTTACACGTCGGGTTATGTCCTATACGTCCGCGACCGGATGCTCATGGCGCAGGCGTTTGACGAGAAGAAACTGGAGGTTCGAGGCCAAGCCTTTCCGGTCACACAGGTTCTATACGACCAACTGCTTTGGAGAGGAGTATTTTCCTGCTCTGCCAATGGGATTCTGGCCTATCAGGGAGCGAACAACGGGGCTGATTCGCGCCTGATCATGTTCGACCGCGCAGGGCAGGAGATAAAAACCGTCGGGGCGCCGGGGGATTTTAACAGCCATAGGATCTCTCCGGATGGCCAAAGACTTGCGGTCACTGTACTGGATTCCAGCGTGGCAAACTACAAACTCTGGGTTTACGACCTGGTGCGGGGAAAAGAGACACGCCTTACTTTTGGAACAAATCGAGAGAATTCTCCGATTTGGACCCCGGATGGAAAGTCCCTGACGTTTGCATCGATGAAGAAGGGTGCCTACGATATCTTTGAAAAGCGCTCAGATACGACCGGCTCTGAAGAGTCCGTGTTAGAGTCCGTCGCCGCTAAGACCCCGACCGGCTGGTCTCCGGACGCACGCTTCCTGGCCTACACGTCCACCACACCGGGGAATTCGAAAGCCTCAGTATGGATTTTGCCCCGCTTTGGAGACCGCAAGCCCTACATTTTCTTACAGGGTGACTTCAATATCGGAGACGGGAGTTTTTCTCCGGACGGACATTTTTTGGCGTATAGCTCGGACGAGTCGGGGCGATTAGAGATATATGTCACACCGTTTCCTGGGGGGGGAAGCAAGTGGCAGGTTTCCTCAGCCGGAGGAGCAAACCCCAGGTGGCTGCGCGATGGCAAGGAACTCTTCTATATGGCGGCGGATTCCACACTGATAGCAGCAGAAGTGGACACCAGAGGGTCAGTCTTTCAGGTTGGTGCCCGACGTCCCCTCTTCCATCTGGCGCTGAGAACAGGGGCTACGCGTCTGGACCTGTCTGGCGTGGTTGGCTATGACGCCGCACCTGATGGAAAATGGTTTGTTGTGAATTCGCCTCCCGCTGGCAATCTACCGCCGATTACTCTGATCACCAACTGGACACCGAAGCCGGGGAAATAACGCCTGCCGCGGGCACCAAACCTAAGGAATTATTCTCGCCTTGCCTAGATAATGGAGAATGAAAACCGCGGCCGGGGCTTGCGAACCGCCCGTCACCTTGTAGGTTCTACCTTGCATAGCGGACAAACCCGAAGTAGCCCTGAGCATCGTTGTCTGCCGGGCCAGAAGTCTCGTTGGGGGAAGTGTGTGCGGTCCAATGTTGACCAAGGCCAGACTTCCTCGAACGCCGTTTCTGGATTATTTCCGGATTGCCGACAAATATGAAGTTGCCTGCTTACGAGAGCGGATCGGCAGTGGGAACGCGATTGCATTAACTCTAATGGCCGGCACATAAGGCTGAGCATAATTCCCGTTGCCGAGCCGACATGCCGAATCCGCTGCCTAGTATGATGTTCTCCGCGTATAGCACAGATCGGAAATTTGGAGAATTTTCATGCCTCACCCGTCGAAGGCCAGAGCATTCCACTTCGTTGCTTGGTTGGCCTCTGCCGCGCTCCTAGCCGGGGTCGCGTGGGCGCAGGTTCTAACCAGCGCTGACCTTTCTCGCCTACGCTCCATCGGGAGCGTGGCGCTCTCGCCCGATGGCCACTTCATCGTCTACACGATCACGATGAGGGACCGCCCGGGCCGTTCTTATGGCCAACTGTGGGTGATGGATTTAAGTACGGGAAAGAGCCTCCGCCTGGGCGGTGACAAGCCCGCTGGCGCTCCACTCTGGTCAAACGACAGCCGGTGGATCGCCTTCCGCGGAGAAGATGGCGACAAGCAGGGTTTAGTCATGGTGCATCCTGATGGCAGCGCCGCAACCTTCCTGGCCACGCTGGCGGGTTCCAATTCCCCGTTGCCCGGAATGGGGAAGCCAGCTGCGTGGTCACCCGATGGAAAACAGATCGCCTTCGTCTCGGCCACACCCGGGGAAGACGCCGCACAAGCCGGCGGCGATCCCATGGTCATCACGCGTTACCTTTACAAGCCCGACCTTGGAGAAGGAATGACGCGCTTTAACGACAATCAGCGCCTTCACATTTTCGTTTCGGATATCGCTTCCAAGCAGGTGCGGCAACTGACCCAGGGCAATTTCGACGAGCATTCCATCGATTGGTCGCCCGACGGAAAGCAGCTGGTTTTCGTTTCCAACCGCGAGCCGAATCAGGATGAGTTCTTCAACTACGATCTCTTTACCCTGCGCCTGGCCGACAATAGCATTCGCCGCTTAACCGCCACTGAATCTTGCGAATACAATCCGCTGTGGTCGCCGGACGGCAAGTCCATCGTCTATCGTGGCACGCGCCGCGGCCTGACCGACCGCGAAACGACCATGGAAGACACACATGTATGGGTAATGAACACCGACGGAAGCAACCGCCGCGAGATCGGGAGTGTAATCGACAATCGGCAGGGTGCCCCGCAGTGGGCGCCCGATGGCAGTGCCGTTTATTTTACCGTGCAGGAACGCGGCAGCAATCATCTCGCGCGACTACCCATCGCGGGTGGCCAACCTGAGTACATCATAAGGGATGCTGGCGGTGTTGGAGGCTGGTCGGTGGGCAAGAATGGAGCACTCGCTTACGCTTTCACCACCCCGCGTGACGCCCCAGAGCTCTACTACAAATCTGCCATCGGCGCACCACGCCGGCTCACGGATCTGAATCAGGAGCTTTTCGCGGGTAAGGCCATCGCCGATGTTGAATCTTTCACCTTTGTCAGCAACGACAACCGGTTCGAGGTGGAAGCGTTTCTCACCAAGCCCATCGGCATGACTACTACCTCGAAACATCCACTCATCGTGGTGATTCATGGAGGACCGCACGGACAAAATGGTCCAGGCTTTAACTTTCATAACCAGGTCTACGCAGCCCACGGCTACGCTGTGCTCAACGTGAACTATCGCGGTTCGACCGGTTACGGCCAGGGGTTCGCAGACGCCGTGTTTCGCGACCAGAACGGGGATGAGGGCCAGGACGTTCTGTACGCCGTCAGTGCAGCCGTGCGGCGCTACTTGTGGATCGATCGGGAACGCATGGGGATCGAGGGAGTGAGCTACGGCGGCCAGCTCACCGATTGGCTCATCACTCAGACCAACGAGTTCAAGGCGGCGATTCCCACCGCCGGCATCGCCAACCTTATCAGCTACAACTACATGACTTACTACAACCAATACGAGGAGATGGAGTTCGGGCAATTCCTCCATCAGGCAAATCTGATGGATGTCGCATGGGAACGCTCAGCCCTGAAGCACGTAGCGGCCGCCCACACGCCCACCCTCATCATCCACGGTGAGAATGACAATGACGTTCCTATCGCGGAAGCGGAGCAATTCTTCATTGCGCTCAAAGATGTGGGCGTCGAGACGGTTTTCCTTCGCTATCCCCGCGAAGGGCATGGCCTCTCTGAGGTTAGACATGAGATCGACTCTACCGACCGCTCCATTGCTTGGTACGATAAGCATTTTCCGAAGCCCGGCGCGGAAGGGATGACCAACGTACAACCCTAAGCCGTTTTCCTGGCAGAACTCCGCTTGAGACTTGGATCAGAATCAAACGGCGCAGTCTCGCCCGCGAGCGGTGTTGCATCACCCCGACGGCCGGCAGAAGGCGGACAGCGGCGAGTTCGTTTCAGTCAATAGCTTGCAGAAGCTGAGTGCAATGAGCCTTCTGGCTGTGTGACGGGCAATTCGGAAGTTGAATGAGGGCCGAGCGGATCATAACTCGGCTTCGAGGACTCCAAGCCCGTTTCTGGATCACGCGAACGGGAACTGGTCCGCAATCACTCAGGCGTTGTAATCTTCAAGATTATGTCCACCTCATCGATCTCCGTCGCCCCTGTGCCGTCAACTCGCCCTTTCATGGGAGCAAACGCGTATAGCGATGCCGCAGGATCAGGAGTGACGTTCCGAGTGTGGGCGCCCTTCGCGAGCTCCATCACCGTTGTAGGGACCTTCAATGGGTGGTCCTTGACGGCACGCCCTCTTGCCTCGGAAGGCAATGGGTTCTGGTCGGCGGATATCACGGGGGCCGCGACCGGCGACCAATATAAGTTCGTTGTGACCAATCCTACTGCCGGAAACCTGTGGCGTATGGACCCTTATGTTACCCGGATTATTCACAACGGCGGCAATCTGAACGGTGTGATCGACACACCCTCGACCACGTACGATACGCCGAACTACTCCACACCGGCATGGAACGAACTTGTAATCTACGAGATGCACATCCGAACATTTCTCCCAGGTGATGGCTCGATAAAGAACGCGGCTGGTGAGTCGATCGAAACCAGTGATGGAGCGAACATCGGGTCGTTTGCCTCGGCACAACCCAAGCTCGACTATCTCCGTGACTTAGGCGTGAATGCCATCGAACTGCTGCCTCTGGGCGAGTTTACCGGCGATATGTCCGCCGGATATAACCCAGCCTACATTTTTGCCATCGAAGATGAGTTCGGCGGCCCAGATGGATTTCGTGACTTTGTCAATGCCGCTCATCAGCGGGGCATCGCCGTCCTCGTCGACGTCGTGTACAACCACTTGGGAGACTCTGCCGGCGATATGTGGCAATTCGACGGCTGGTCTGAGAATGGTAAAGGTGGAATTTACTTCTACAACGATTGGCGCAGCACAACGGGTTGGGGAGAGACGCGTTTTGATTATGGAAGAGGCGAGGTTCGCCAATACCTGCGCGACAATGCACTTCGTTGGCTTCAGCAACGATTCGCCGATGGGCTGCGCTGGGATTCTGTCGGCTCCATTCGTAATGTAAAGGACCAGAACAATGATCCCGGCGATGACATTCCAGATGGCTGGAGCCTTTGCCAATGGATCAACTCCGAGATCCAAAGAGTGCAGCCGTGGAAAATCTCCATCGCAGAGGACATGAAAGATAACGAATGGATTACAAAGTCCCAGGGCGATGGAGGCGCTGGCTTCAACGCGCAATGGGGCGCCGGATTCGTGAGCACGGTCCGGACCAATCTCATCACACCCGACGACAACTGGCGCGACATGGGTGCTGTTAGCTCGATGCTGGGCCAGTGCTATAACGGTGATGCGTTTCAGCGCGTAGTCTTTACAGAGTCGCACGACGCCGATTCAAATGGTTCTCAACGCGTACCTGAGATGATTTCTCCCGGGGACCCCTGGAGTTGGTGGGCGAAAAAGAGGTCGACATTGGGAGCTGCTGTGATGCTAACCGCGCCGGGCGTTCCGATGCTGTTTATGGGTCAGGAGTTCTTGGCGGGAGGTTGGTTCAACGATGACAAGATGCTCGACTGGAGCAATGCGTGGCGCTTCAGTGGCATCACACAACTCTACCGAGACCTGATCCACCTCCGTAGAAACTGGTTTAATACGACGCGGGGACTTCGAGCTCAGAATGTGAACGTTTTCCATGTAAATGACACCAGCAAGGTAATCGGCATGCATCGCTGGGATGTTGGCGGTGCAGGCGATGACGTGGTAATTGTCTTCAACTTTGGCAACCAGTCTTACAGTAGTTATGACTTAGGATTCCCCCGTGGCGGAGCATGGCGCGTTCGGTTGAACTCCGATGCCGGAGTCTACGACGCCTATTTTGGAAACTGGCCGACGTTTGATATGGATGCAAGTGGCGTTGGGATGCATGGAATGCCGGTTAGTGGCAGCATTAGCATCGGTCCGTATACAGCCGTCATTTTTTCGCAAGACTACTAACGAGCGATGTGGACCTGCCATTGAACAAAGCACGACCAAGCGGGCAAGAAGTCGGGTTGTGGGAAATCAGCCCAAGACTTCCTCGAACGCCGTTTCTGGGCAACTCCCTTGTCCCGAAGATAAGTCAAAGAAACATCGCATCCGGCTGCAAGGGCTTGAGCGGGACTATAATGGCGCGCACGAATGGCCCTCACCCCTGGCACCAAACTCGGACCGTACGAGATTCACTCGCCGCTTGGTGCCGGCGGCATGGGCGAGGTGTATCGTGCCAGCGATACACGCCTTGACCGAACCGTCGCGGTCAAGATTCTTCCCGCCCATCTCTCTTCCAATCCGGAAGCTAAGCAGCGCTTCGAGCGCGAGGCGCGGGCCATTTCTTCGCTCAATCATCCCAACATTTGCACGCTGTACGACGTCGGCCACCAGGACGGGGTCGACTATCTGGTCATGGAATTTCTGGAAGGGCAAACACTGAGCGAACGGTTGATGAAGGGCGCGTTGCCGCCGGAACAAATGCTGAAATGCGGAATTGAAATTTGTGAGGGGCTGGAGAAGGCGCACAAGACGGGAGTCATCCACCGCGATCTGAAGCCGGGGAACGTCATGCTCACCAAGACTGGAGCGAAGCTGTTGGACTTCGGGCTGGCGAAGGCGGCTGCGGGGGGTATGGCGCCATCGTCCAGTTTGACTATGACGCTGTCGGGGCCCTCGGCGGAACAGCCGCTGACAGCACGGGGCATGATAGTAGGGACGTTCCAGTACATGTCGCCGGAGCAGGTGGAAGGCAAGGAAGCGGACGCGCGCAGCGACATTTTTGCGATGGGCGCGGTGCTGTACGAGATGTCGGCCGGCAAGCGCGCATTTACGGGCAAGACGCAAGCCAGCATCGTGGCGGCGATTCTGGCTTCGGAGCCGCCGCCGGTTTCGACCGTGCAGCCTATGGCGCCGCCGGCTCTGGACCGCGTGGTCGCGACCTGCTTGGCCAAAGATCCTGACGAGCGGTTCCAGACCGCTCATGATCTGAAGCTGCAACTCAGATGGATTGTAGAAGGTGGATCGAAGGCAGGAATTCCGGCGCCAATCGCGGCACAGAGAAAGAATCGCGAGCGGATTCTTTGGGCAGCCTTGACCTTGTTGGTAGCAATGTGCGGCGCGCTGGCTGCGATTCATTTTGGACGCACCACCTCACGGATTGAACCAAAGGAAAAATCCTCGATCTGCATCTTCAACCTCCCCTGGCCTAAAGCTGGTTATTTGCCGTCCATTACGCACTCTCTCTGGATGAAATCGGATAGGAGGCTGGTATACGCTGTTCGACATCCTCGCTGCCGCAGTGCGGGCATACGATGGTGCCCTCTAGATATTCGGACGAGGTCAAGGTCTTCGAGAAGGATCTCTTGCAGGTATGGCAGAAGTATTCGTCCTGAAACATATCGCCTCCGTGCCCGGCGATGCTACAACAATTCTAGGCTTCGCGGCGGACCTGATTCAAACCGCTGTGGCGATTTGCTAGCGGATCTAGTGTGCCGTCCCGGAAATACGTTGGCATAGTCGCTCAACTTTGGCGAAGATCGAATCTGCCGTCGCGGTCCAAACGAAGGGCTGCGCATGCTTGTTGGAGTTCTGGACATAGCGATCGAT
>Ga0187778_10001963_pt1 | contig 14146 bp, 9 predicted proteins | sample 1015_Q2_SP5_20_M_FD_132418 | JGI IMG/M metagenome (GOLD analysis project Ga0187778, IMG submission 132418) | Tropical peat soil microbial communities from peatlands in Department of Meta, Colombia - 1015_Q2_SP5_20_MG | ecosystem: Environmental > Terrestrial > Soil > Wetlands > Peat | place... | reverse complement strand
GGGTCCGCCCTGACCAACCACACGATGGACCATCTGCTGTCCGTCTGCAGCTCTGAAGCCTATGTGGTTGTGTTGGGCGATACAACGCCCTTATCGCCTGTCCTGTTTGACTATGGCGTGGATGCGGTCTCAGGGACGATGGTGATTGATAGTACGGAGGCGCTCCGTTGTGTCAGTCAGGGGGCCAACTTCAGACAGATACGGGGTATACGGCTCCTGACGCTCATGAGGTGAGGGGTTGACAGATCCGGCCCGCCGGAAACAGACATAAGCCATGTGAAACCATTTTCGCATATAGGGATAGCAAACCTCCAACGGAAAAAGAACCGAGCACATATGGAAGCCATATTTAATACGCTGAAGAACGCGCGTTGTGTTCGATCTGCCGTATTCGCTAGCTCGGCGAGCAGACCCTAAGTTGTAAGTATGAAGTTACTGTGTTGAAAGAGATCAATAGGCACCGTACCGCTGTGGGCGGGAGGCGCCATTAGACAGACTCTTAAACTTCTTGTCACGCAATGGCGGTCACGAGAGCTGTTGTTATTGCACTTGTTGTTATCGGCAGAGTCATAGCCGTAGTTGAAGTTTTTGCTGCTGCGGTCGCGTTCGATGAAGGTGGAATGACGAACCCGTACTTCTGCAGGATCGCCTGGCCTGCCGGAGAGGTAACGTAGTTGATGAAACTCTGCGCCAGCTGAGAGTTGTGTGAGCCACTTAGAACTCCAATCGGGAATCGAGCGAGCACGTTGACGGTATCAGGTATCGGAATTATCTTGACCATGCCCTGGTATGCCGCCGGCACCTCTGAATTGTGCACAATTCCCGCATCGGCTTCGCCAAGCGCGACCTTAGCCACGATGCTGTTGACCATTGTCTCTTTTGAAACCACGTTCGCAAGGACTGCAGTCCTAAAACTTGGTCCATAGGCCGAATTGTCGGCAGTGTGATTGAGCATTTGCTGCGCATACTCTCCGACGGGAAGGGCGTCTTCTCCGATGACGAGTTTTATACCGGGCTTTGCGAGATCTGACAGGTTCGTGATGTTTGCGTGGTTCGCCGTCGGCACGACGATGGCAAGATAGCTTTCAGCGAAAACGATGATGCTCGAGTTGTTCATTAGCCCCGCGTTTTTCACCACGTTCATATGATTCATGTCTGCGGAGGCGAAAATGTCTGCATACGCCCCCCGCGTTAATTGCGTTGCCAAGGTGTCGCTACCAGCGTAATTGAAGGTAACGTTAACACCCGTATGATTCGCTGAAAACGCCGCAGCCGTCTCGTTAAACGCGCCACTGAGTCCTGCGCCGGCGAACACCGTGAGTTTCGTGCCCTGCGTGCTCGTTGTACAGCCGCACGAGGCGACGACGAGCGCGGTCAAAAACACGCCGAGCACAACGGGCACAATCTTTTTCTCATCCATTATTAGACATCCTCCTTTAGTCCGCTTGTAAATGAAGCTTTGCCAGTAGGCATGCGAACTGCAATTGTCCAAATTTTCATTGAGCGAAGTCTTCCAAGCAGTACGCGATCTTTATTAAGCAAAACTTCGCCGCTTTCCAAGTGCAGCACAACGTGCGGGTTACCAGCTGAGCGACAGGCTAGCTTTCACGTAAGCTGGGTGGATGCCAGTAACAATTGGCTACTCCTTTATAAAAGCGTTATTATCATTCAGTAATATCGGTTAAGCATTTAAATACTTGACTGAAACAATTGACAATCGGACAATAGCTCAGTCAAATGAGAGAATTCTCGTTCAAAAACGATTAAAGCTTATGCAAGTCGTTTTTCCTAAGAGTTGAACGCATTATTTAACCAATTGTTTTTATGATATGCATGCATACCGTTATGCATGAGTGATAACATCGAAAGAAACAGTAATCAAAAAGCACTACTGCTACAGGTAGGAATCGATAAGCAGTCTGCTGGCATTTACGGTCCCATATTCGAAGATCGATCGTTTGAGTACATCCCCAAGCCTGCCAAAAACCAAGCTGAAGCTGGTGAAACCTACAATCAAAGACAAGGACGAAAGCGCCTTCCGCTTGCCGTGTACTTGCCACGAACCCTCAAGAACGCCCCGCTACACGATGACCCTGAGTTTCAGACGTGTACGTTTGGCACCACGTCGCCACTACGCGCTTTCCTTCGTGAATTACGTGAAGGCGATTTGCTCGTATTTTATGCAGGGCTTCAACCATTTCATGCCGATCCATATCACATCGGACTCTATATAATCGGCTATTTCACAGTGAAGGATGTCGTTGAATTTCGTGATCCATCGACAACCGAAGCGCACGTGCACAACGAACGTCTCTCTCACAACCCTCACGTAAAGGCAGGCGACACACGTGCCGTTGTGATCGTCATCGGCGACGAGATGCACAGCGCGCTCTTGGACCGAGCGATACTTCTCGCTAAGGCGCCGGTCAACCACAAAAGAGGGAGGGCGGCAAAATTTGCATTCTCTGATCAAATGGTCGAACTTATCGGGGTGTCGGGTACCATTGAGAACTACGCTGGGCCGATACTCGTTGCCGGCGCGGACCACTTGACGAACTTGAAGCGAGTTTTAGGCATTAGCGAAGATGGGTAATGCCGCTCCTTCCTGCGCTAGTCGGATTGGTCGATGTTACGACCAGAAAACACCTTCAAGTGTTTGAGAGATCCGCGCCTTAATATGGGCTAAACGAAAGGTCACGAATTACCACCGAAGATACATTGCGACCCATCTGGCTCGTCAAGGAAGGGATGTAGAGCACATCGCATGACTAACCTGGCTTTTTCGCGCTCAAAATCAATTTCCTCTGAACCATCTACGCCAAGTCCCGGGGGCGATGGAGGCACAGCCGTGCTCACCACTTGCAGATCATGTAGCGCGTAGACTAAACGCAGACGAACTACAAGATATTTATGGCATGTTCGGGTTATGCCGTGCGCGTTTGAGCTGGCACGACACCCGTCCTAAAGACGAGCTAGACTCAGCTCACGCGCTCTTAGTTGGTCAGAAGCGATCGGCTGTAGGAGCTATCGTCGCCTGTCGTCGAGCTCACGAACAGCTTGAAACGAAGAGAGGCTGCCGAACCTCGAGAAATCTCAGAGATAAGGGAGATAGCAACTAGGCAGCAGCATGTACGAACTCGGGCGCGACAAAGAACCTTATGATAAAAAAGTGAGGCAAAATATAGAGTTACCGAGATTAAAGCGAAAAGTGAGGCCGAAGGCCGAGCAAATCGCTGAAAAAAAGTGGCCAAAGCCAAAAGAAGAAGCTGGTATAATAGCAAAAATTCACATTTCGTCGCAGTTCTGAAAACATCCACCACGTGCGGCACGAAGAAAACGGCCTAGGAGGGGCTGCGTTTGATGAGGAATACGAAGACATAGGCGAAATTTGCTTAACGATTTTAGGCAGAAAGCAGGCGTAAAGGCAAAAAATATAGGCGGCTTAGGCTTTGGCTATTGGTACCGGCTCGGCACACGGAAAACCGTTGAGGCGTCTTATGCGGTCGACGTCTACCATTTGAACCGCATTAACGGCTTTTTTGAGTCACGCGCCTGCACACACAGCACGCTTTCGTGGAGACGACACGCTACGACTCGTCGTAGCAGAAGCCACTGTTGGCTTCTCCTGCTCGGCACCCTGCATCACGCTGAGCTATACCGTAACAGCCGGGACGGCCCACACGACTATACGTATCCCATCAGTGTGATGCAGGTTCCGTGCATCTACGGCGGGACCGTCCGCATTTCATCTGTCCTGGCTACGATATCCCAACGGGCGAGGCGTGCAACCGGCGCGTCACGAAGCTGTATCTACCACCAGGCGGTCACTACTTTTTGCGCCGTCACTGCTACGACTTGACGTCTTAGAGCTGCATCGAATCCGGCGGCGCATTTAAGACTGCCGCGCGACGCGTGCGAAGGGTCGCACGGAAACTCGGGATATTCTGTGCGGGGACGCAATCGCATGCCATGGCGATCGTCGCCGCGTTGAGGTGCACGCGTTGCTGCTCGCCGCTTTTCGCCTTCGTGACGTTTATGACGTGGTTGTGCGGACGGTCGTGGAAGTGACGTGAAGGAGCTCGGAGATCCGCGTACCCGATTCCCACGGGACACGGAGAAGAACGCAGTCCCGTGTACTGCAGTGGAGTGCGGCGGCCAACGTGGTGCGCACGTCGTCCGCCGCAAGTAGTCCGTGAGGTGCATGCGAATCTCTGCCTAATTTCGTATAACGTAGATTATACGAAATTAGGGCGCTATTTTGACCTGCGTTTCGGATCGATCGTGAAACAGGCAAATCGTTGTCCTCATTGTGCGAGATTGGACGTGCTATCCGACGGTAGTGGACAGCTGCGATCGTGCCTTACCACTCCGACAATCTGGCTCGGCATGATTTTTTCTGCTTGAGTGCGGTCACTTCAGCGATGAGCCGCTCTGGTTGCTCGCGGCTTTATAATATAACGGCTATCAAAACAAAGAACTATGAAGGTCAAGCCGCACGCGCCACACGATCGTGAGAGAGACTATCCAAACCATGCGGCACATAAAGCAAGTCGAACCGCCGAGTTTATGGCGCTGTTTCGAGCTCTCGAATCGTCTCGCCGTCCGTCCATGAGACTCTTCAATGACCCCTTCGCATACCTTTTTTTACGGCCTTCGTTGAAGTGTGTCGTCCAGCTGGCGCGAGTGCCGCTGCTTGGTGCAGGCGTACCGTGGTTCATCGATCGAAGGTGGCCAGGAGCACTGTCGTCAGGCGTCGCCCGGACACGTCTCATCGATGACTACTTGTCTACCTCCCTTCACGACGGTATCGATCAAGTCGTTATTTTGGGCTCTGGCTATGATTGTCGCGCTTACCGCGCCGTGGATACCGCACACGTTCGGGTCTTTGAAGTTGATCATCCGATCACTCTCTCACGGAAAAAGGAGAAGCTGCGACGCATCCTCGGAGCATTGCCTACAAGTGTCACGTATGTCGGCATGGATTTCAACCGACAGTCATTGCGTCAGGTCATGCGGGATTCGGGACTTGCCATCAATAGGCGCGCCTTTTTTATCTGGGAGGGAGTCACGAATTACCTCACTGAGCGTGCCGTAGATGAGATTTTTAGGTACCTCGGAAGCGAAACGGCGCCTGAAAGCCGTATTATTTTCACCTATGTGCATAGAGGCTTTCTCAATGGTGCAGTGGAATTTGACGGCACTCGTCACCTGTGGAAAACACTGCGGCGAGCAAATGAGCCGTGGCTCTTTGGCATTTATCCCGACTGTCTTCCTGCGTACCTCGCCGCACGCGGCCTAGATTTGCGCGAAGATATAGGAGCCTCAGCGTATCGGGCACGATACATGGGTCTTCCGGCTCTTCAAATGAAAGGTTACGAGTTTTATAGAGTCGCTTACGCATTTGTACGCGCGCGTCACTAGTCGAATTTAGCGATAGCACACGCTGAGCATTGCTTCTTCGTTGTATGGACGGAGTGGTCGCACTCATCACGGTTTGCCGTTTACATGCGTGGCGTAGTAGTCGCCGTACTCATTGTGGAGACTGGTACTGCTGACATCGTGGAAGGTCCGCGTGTTGAAAGTCTCTTCAGATAGTGTAGCCCAGCGACTTTTCGGTGGAGCGCAGAATGTCTGAATTACGAGCTGGCCGATTTTGATCTTGTTTTGCCAACACCACGCTCGTCGCTCGAAAGGCGCTCTCCATGATCGCGTACACGATCGCGCTACCATAATTTGCGTATTTTTCGTCACTCCGTTAACGGGGCTAATGCACCGTGAATCGAATTGCTACAGTTAAGATAACGTATCATGGAAGGATCTGCACGAGGCTTTTTGGCCGCGTGGAGTACGTCGCGATCAAAAAACAACGTGTAGAAGTTCAATGAACGAGCAGGACCGTGAGATTAAGCGTTGGTGAGCGATTGCCTCCCGCAGGGCGTATCAGAACGACAGTCATAGATACTCCTCGCGGGGAACCACCAAGCTCCGACAATACACGCAAGCAATCGAAATTTGTATCAGTCAAGTATAATGCGTAATAGAGACAAGGTACTTTGATGAATGTCGTTGCTAAATACGGATTTATCTTCTTTGTCGGCTCCGTCTTAATAGTGGGCGGAGTGTGCGGTCTTATGGCTATAGTCGGCGCGCTCTAAAGGCGCATTTTGTGCGTGTGTATCGTAGAGCGTACGTTAACGCGTTTGACACCTAAAACGATATAATGATAAGTGATGTGTTATCGGACGCGATAAGCGAGATAGACGATACTTACGTGAGTATCAAGATGTGTATGCCGGCACGATACGAGAAAGTGTCTTAGAAGTGCGGGACATAATGCACATTGAGACTATATGTGGGCCGCCTATTTCTCGCCGTCGTGGTGCCAAAAGTACTTTTTTTGGCAAGTGCCTTATTCGTCGATGTCTGAGCTACATCTACGTTGAAACTGACTGATTCAATCATTTGATACGGCTCACCCGTTTCCACATTGAGCCCCCCTCTACACAATTAGTCACCGAAAGAGTGCCGACAATACACCGATCCCGCCGTAGAATTGCGGATGTTTTTAGCCGGATGGGGCGAAACTAATGCTTATAATGGCAGAAAGCTATATGGCCTTGTCCGGCGTTGATTTTTGAGAAAAAAAGCGGCTGGAGTCGATCGTGTCTATTCGAGTTCTTGCTATCGATGATGAGACTGATATTCTTCGGTTAATTCGAATTAAATTGGAGAAGGAAGGCTTCGAAGTCATAACTGCCTCCGACGGAGAAGAAGGTGTGGAGAAAGTGCTCGCCGAAGAACCAGATATCATCATCGTCGACGTAATGATGCCTCGAAAAGATGGATATCAGGTCATAGAAGAAATAAGAGAGGAACTAGGAAACGAAGCGCCTCCTGCGATTATACTCTCTATTAGAGGCGGAGCAGCGGATATCGCGCGGGGCTTAGCTGCGGGTGCTATTGACTATATCACAAAGCCTTTCAGCCCATCGGAGTTGATAGAACGGATCAACGTGGCGTTGATAAAAAGCGGCAGGATGCTCAGCCTTTCAGGAGCCTAAGCCTTTTCTCGCCCCGGATGGCGCCGCGCACTAAACATAGTCCCAGAAATAGGAGGACACAAGCGCATGCAACGTAACAAGCCGCAAATCGCGGGATCAAGGATTACACCAGATGCAGAGCAATCCCCAACGTTGGAGCCCCTGTCTGTGCTGGCGTGTGAAGTGCCGAACGCTATTACCCCCTCGCCTCAGTACTGGCACGCCCAGGATCTAGCTTCCGTTCTGCATCGCGATTTCGAGGTGCTCAAGGAACAAAGAGACTTCAAAGCCATGCGTGGACGCTTCTATATTCTAGCGCACTACTACGCTCGGACTATGGGCATTCTGCGTCAAGCTCTCGCACGAGGAAAAACACCGCTAATAGACGTCGCTCTGCACAATTTGGTCGCGCTTCATCAGCCTCTCCACCACATGCATGAACTGGCGCCGGCAAATGTTCCGTTTGTACTGACCCTCGACACTTATACCCGACGACGACTTGTCGAGGACTCCATCATGGAGATTCTTCTCGAAGCTTCTGAGCCGCTAGCGCTTGAGACCATTGTCGGACTCGTAAACGAGCTGCACGTAATGGCTGACGTAAAAAGCGACATCGTCCGCAAACACCTCGATAATCTTATCCAAAAAGGTCACGTTGATCGTGGAGACAATGGCTATGTGCGCACAAAACGACGCTACAGCTCTATGAACTTGGACCGAGGAAGTCTGCAAGCGCTCTTGGGGCAATCGCTCTACCGAGAGTTCGAACGTGGCGGCTTTCACGGACTATCCAGCATTGCCGATCGCAAGGAGGCTTTTCGGGAGTTTTTTAAACGCTTTACAGGATGTGGAACCGACATGGCAGAGATGTTCATCGCCGTCGCGTCAGAGTTGCTCGGCCCTCCGTCATCATCGCCTGATGTCGCGCACCGACGTCACGCTGACCTAATAGACTCCCTTTATCCTCGGCCATACCAGCGGGCTGCATACACGATCTTTCGTGGATATGGATATCAGGGACAGGTCATTGAAGCCCCTACCGGCAGCGGAAAGACCATGATCGGCATGATGTGCATCCAAGACTGGCTGCGTACCCTTTCGCCAGGAGAGTCAATTCTCATCCTCGTGCCAACGATCAATTACGAGCAGCAGTGGATCGCGGAGGTCTGCTATAAGCACGCCGGTTTGCGACTGAGTCCTGATGAATTGTTCGCAGGTACGCCAGCCATGCTGGATTCCGAGCGCGAGCGTGCCGGGGTCGCACCGACGGTCCTTGTAATGACGTACGCGGCGCTCGCGCAACTCGGTTCACCCGCTGGCAAGGGCGGATTCGACCGCGCTTCCGTTGAGAAGTATCTCCAAGGAACTAACATTAGGTACGTCATCCTCGATGAGGTCCATAAAGTGGCGGAGGACTTGAAGAGCGTTTCGGCAGATGTCGCGCGGCTTCTCGTCGACTGGCTCCGCGACGGCAGTTTATACGGATTGATCGGGTTTTCAGGTACCGCGGCCGCTTATCGGATGAGGTTCACGAGGCTTGGACTGCAGCTGATCTACACAGTGCTTCCGGCCGATCTCATCGTCTATGGATTCGTCGCACCGTTTACGGAGAGAGGTGTGCCCTTCAGCTACTCTGACCGTGAGAAGCGTGTCTTTAACCTGCTCGAAAAGTACAAAGCACTGCTCAGGGATTTTATTGAGCTCATAGGTAGCGACACGCTGAGGAAGTGGTTTGCCGAGATTCCCATAGAAGATCGCTTAATCATTGGACGCGACATTCTCAAGATGTACAAAGGGCGCACAGATCAGCCAGAAGCTCTGGCGAAACGGTACAAGCAATGGGAGGATAACGAGCAGTTCGGTTTGGCAGAGTCGCCTCTGATCAGTATCGTGCAAATTGCCAAGAAGCTTTCTGACGTGTCCCTCGTCGAGCAGCGACTTACCTCGCTCCCTGCTGACAAACAGCAGAAACGCCGCGAACGTTTTCAGCAGCTTCTTCTCGACATTGAAGAGATTCGCGACGAGCTACGAGAACTTGTTCATTTGCCTCGACTTGCCGCACGACTAAGTGTCACACATTTCGGGTACGTGCTTGATAGTGAAGTCCTAGGACGGCTATCGGCACGGGCTTCCTCAAGGTCCCCTTCGTCAGAGCAGGTCAAAGATATTCTTGCAACGTCCATTGTGGGGTTATACTTTAGCCTGCGAAGCTTTTACGTTCATGTAGGCGAGGGCCGCGTCGATTCTATCAAGGCCCTTATAAACGCGGAAAACTCGGTGCGCCCCGTATCAGGCGTAGTAGTGTTCGACAAAGGCACGAGGATCCAGCGCGGCAATGGCGTCGTTGCACCTAGCTACGCTGGAGTCGCTGGCGTTTTTGCTCAAATGCTGGGAACTGCGGGTATTTGGCCGATGGCCGTGCTATCCAGCGAGATTTACCTCCCTTGGAGCGACACGAACACCATTCCGTCTCAGATCGCCAAGCACATTAAGACAGAAATTATGTCATCTGAGCTCAGTGATGCACTCTTCGATTTGCTTACCCAAGGCGTGGCAATACCCGACCGCAAAAGAGATGAGCTTCACGATCAGTACCGCACCCTACTTGCGGACTATGTTCACAGTCTCTCCGAGATAGGCGCCTCCCGACCAAGAGAATTCAATCGCAAGGTGCTGCGGAGATTTCGCAGAGCGGTAAACAAGGCGAAATTAGGTGGAGCAGGAGAGAGGCTCAAGAGTAGACTAGCCCCCAATAATTACCACATCCGCAAGTGGGAGGCCGTCTTCTTCGATTACGCGCTGATCGCCGCCCGTTTTCTTAAGGCTCGGCCTGCAGAACTGCGTCAAGCTAGCGGTGCACATCAGAGGTTTTTCGTAGTGACGATGCCACAGGGCGAGCGTAAACAACTGATGTATGATCTAACTTCTCGTATCGTTGATGCCACGGAGCTTCCTATCAACGTCGTTATCGTATCCGCGTGGGCTCGCACCGGCTGGAATGTCGTGAGACCGAACGTGCTCATAGATGCTACGGCCACTCGCGATCCGACCGCTTGGCAACAGTTGAGGGGGCGGGCGATGCGCGCTACACATACGTGGGATAAAGACTGCTACGAGATGATGATGCGCCTCCTAAGCTCTCAGATCGGCGATTCGAAGGAAAATTCAATGATAACACGAGAGATGGGTGCCGAAGAATCCCAGCAAATACTCGAGGTCACCGACACCTTGGATGAACGCGCACAAAAACTTCTTTTTGAAGCGCACGAGATCAGTCAGTCCTTTGCGGAACGTGAAGACTCTCGAGCGGCACGCGAGGAAGCTATTATTGCAAAGATTGCAACAGGGAAACTCAGCCGACTCAGCGAACAAGAGAAAGAGCAGCTTGCAGTTGAGTTGATGTTCGCCCGCAACAAAGTCACCCATATTTATGAACTGGTCAAAGCTTATGGGAGTCCGGCACAAATCCGGTTCGATCGATCCTTGCAACGATGGCAGCGCGTCAAGCACATCGCAGCAAAACACAGGCGTGAGTACTCTGTCAATCCAGTTACAGGCGAATACGGTGCGGGAGAGAGACACGCCCCACTGGCGTATGTCTTTGACCCTCGCGATAACCTGCCTTCTCAGCTACAGGATTATATAGTCACCGAACTCAAGGGCACTGACCAACTCGTAGCTCGGTGGTGGATAGACTCAGCTATCTCAGAGAGAAGGCCCAAAACCCGTCCGGCCTGACTGCGAGAGCATGCTTGGATGAGGCACCTAAGCTCGGCCACATTTTCGCGTGTTCTACAAGACGATTATGCGTCCTGCTGCTGCAACGGTAGTGCTCGAACGGCGTATCTTATAAATTATGATACTGCACGCACATCATAGGCGCTTAAGGCCCCAAGCCCTTGCACGCCGCTCGATCTTTCTATTGTCTCGTTTTCTGTGAACTTGCTGGTGAGGCGGCTGAGGAGTCAATGTTCGGCTATACTTTCATCTCAACAAAAGGTTAAATCGCTAGAGGAGAGATGCAATATGTGTGAAAGTATTAGCAATAAACGGAAGTCCAAGAACCAAATGCAATACCGCAACCCTATTAAATAATGCGCTTGAAGGAGCAGCTTCACAGGGAGCAGAGACTGAACTCGTGCATCTTTATGAACTCAATTTTAAGGGTTGCATAAGCTGTTTTGCCTGCAAATTGAAAAATGGCGAGAGCTATGGTAGGTGTGCCGTAAACGATGATTTGACTGCAATTCTTAAGAAAGCTGAGGATGCTGACGCTATTATCTTGGGTTCTCCTATCTACTTGGGAACGGTGACAGGCGAGATGAGATCTTTACTAGAAAGACTGATATTTCCGTACCTGGTGTATGATGCGAGCCACTCAACCCTTTTTAAGAACCGGATCAAGACGGGTTTTATTTACACTATGAATGCGCGGGAAGACCAGATGAAACTAATGGGCTATGATCAGCATCTCAATATTGTTGAAATGGTAATGAAGAGAATCTTCGGAGAATCAGAATCATTATTTGTTACCGATACCTATCAATTTAACGATTATTCTAAGTACGAAACAACGCTATTTAATGTCGAAGAGAAAGCAAAGAGACGAGCAGAAGAGTTTCCAAAAGATTGTCAAAAAGCTTTTGACATGGGAGTTCGTTTTGCCCAAATTCAAGGCTCCCCTTAGAAGCAAAACAGACCTCTTCGAATACGTCAAGGTCTTCTACAACTGTTTCAGGATCGATTTGGCAATCGGACACGAAACACTGGAAAAATATTGAGCACAGGGTGTAGCCCCAAGAAATATTATGAGTTCACTGCGATCAATGGATACAAGTAATAATTCGACAAAGGAGATTACAGCCTATGACTAAAACCCAAGACTTCTTGAAAGAGGCATTTGCAGGAGAGTCGCAGGCCAACCGCAAATACCAGGCATTTGCAGCCAAAGCAGAGAAAGAAGGATATTCCCAGGCAGCCACGCTGTTTCGGGCGGCTTCTGAGGCGGAGGGAGTCCATGCCCACAACCATCTGAGGGCTCTGAAAGCCATTCTTTCCACTCCAGAAAACCTCAAGAAGGCCATTTCTGGCGAGGATGACGAGTATCAGAGCATGTATCCGCCGATGATCGAGACAGCCAAAGCCGAGAAGCTAAAAGACGCCGAAATGTCCTTCTACTACGCTAACGAGGTGGAGAAGATCCATTCCCGGCTTTTCAATAAGGTTCTGTCCGACCAGCGCAAATCAGCGGAGACTGTCCCCTATTACGTCTGTCCTTGCTGCGGGAATACGGTGGAAAATGAGCCGCCAGCGACGTGCCCCATATGCGGCACGGAAGGGAAGCTGTTCAAGAAGGTTGACTGAGATTCGCCAATCTACTCTGGAAGGTCCAAGGGACCTTCCCGCTTTTTCTCGCGCGCTGATCGTGCTGAAAAAACGTGGAAGTACGTGCTTACGCTGCAGCACATGAATGCTTCCTCTTAACAGGATTGCCAGAAAAACTAATGAAATGCGCACGACGCCACACGGTGACGCGTCCGCCTGTGAGCATGATGCAGTCAGCTACTCAACGTCACAAAGCTGAATAACAACCGTGTGCGCGAGCCTATCCCCCAGACGCTGTTTTTTGTCTGACGTCCATATCAATACGGCACCGACAAGATAGCTTAACAGTCCATCTATAACGCGAAGAATCGTTCTTACTGCGGCGTCGCGGTATGTGATCGGGGCGCCGTCTTCCTTGACAACTTTGACCTTAGCAAACCATTTGCCGAGCGTTTGTCCCCACTTGCCCTCAAGAAGCGTGTAGTACAAGAACCACACGACTATTGCGACCAAGATTGCAGTTGACGTTAGTGCTGTCCCAGCAGCCGCTGAAATATTTTTCGGAGACGTAACAGCCGCGGTTCCCCCAATTATTAGCGCGACCAGGACAAACGTGATGGCGCCAAGCAGGAAGTCATCGAAAAATTGCGCTAAGAATCGAATGCGGGCGCTTTGACAATGCAGGCGAGGTCCCTGTGTAGGTGTCTCATAAGCTGCTGTGCCTATAGACGCTCTGTTATAGGTCGGCCCTCCAGCTTGCGATCCCTGAGCTTGAGATTCTGATGTTGGCTGTGCCTCTTTCGCCGCGAGCGGAGCCCCACAGCTTTCGCAAAACGTGGCGCCGGGAGTGGCGGGAGTGCCGCATTGTGCACATTTGTTAACATCCATACGTCTTCACCTACACTTCTGATTTGTGAGACGCGTGTGTGTTTAGGGAAGATAGGGTTTTTCCGCGTATTCTGTAGGTCGGCGTAAGCTTTTATTTCGCAGGACAGGACACTTTCGCCTAGACTTCCCGCGTATCTAGCCAAAGTTAGCACGGGGACCTGAAAAGCTGTATTTACACCATTTCGAGAGAGCGACTCCGCCAAGCGTGGGTAGAGTCTTTAGAATACGCCGTCAGAAGGGGCAGAAGCTACTGCATGGGCTATCACGATCTGTTTTTGTGAAATGCGATCAAACTCATGATTTTTCAAACATCAAAGGCGACTTTACGCAGCCTCTGGCAGCACCTCTGGCTCTGCTATTCATTCAGCCGAACACGTCTGTATTTTTTGAAAGTAGAAAGTATCCACCTTCACCCATAAAAAGCGTGATGTGATGGGATTTGTCTTAGGTGACCACAAGAGGCACGAGATTCGCTCGCGCCTCTGATGATTTCGTAGTTCGTGGCGCCGGTGATGCACCTGATGCTTCACGCTCTGCTTCTGTTCTGACGTCGCAAGGGCCGAAAAAGGCACGAGGGTCTTCAGCGAGCGGCTCAGGCTGTTCCATCTCCCTGAAATGACTCCCTCGTGGCATCGCCGTCCATCGCTGGACGTTGCCTGCCGTTCCGCCCACGGCGCGGTTCGTGCACCAGTTCCTTAAAGGCGGCGATGTTCATCGGCACGGTCGACTGCTACCAAAATAACCACGTGAAGAGGTATGGGCTGCCGGTGTACGCCGCTGCTTTTCGGTACTAAGCGACGTTGTTCTGCGTGCTTTTTCATAAACTCAGATGAATAAGAGCCGCGGAAGCCGCTGATGGTTGAGAGATTGCTAGTTTTAGACGCACTTTCCGC
>Ga0187778_10001960_pt1 | contig 14152 bp, 13 predicted proteins | sample 1015_Q2_SP5_20_M_FD_132418 | JGI IMG/M metagenome (GOLD analysis project Ga0187778, IMG submission 132418) | Tropical peat soil microbial communities from peatlands in Department of Meta, Colombia - 1015_Q2_SP5_20_MG | ecosystem: Environmental > Terrestrial > Soil > Wetlands > Peat | place... | reverse complement strand
CGGGAATTGGCGCTCGGTGGCAAGGGACGGGTTTTCGTCAACAATCAACCGGCAACCGTCAGCGTCCTGCGGCAGCTGGCTCCTCATCTGGCGACCATCCACGCCCAGAATGAATCGATGGTTTCCTTCGATGGGCCCGGCCGACTGGCACTTCTCGATCGGTACGCGGGCACCGACGGGGAGCCAACCGGCCGCGCATTCGAGCGTTGGAGGAGTATCTCGAGACAAATCCAAGATCTCGAGCTGGACGAACGCGACCGGCTTGGCCTTTTGGATTTGTGGAGGTTTCAGCGGAAGGAGATTGAAGATGCCAAGTTGCAGCCGGGTGAAGATGAGCGGCTGGAAGCGGAAAAGCGGGTGCTGGCCAACGCAGAGAAAATCTACAGCGCGGCGCTCGGGGCGTTTGATCTGCTCTACCAGGGTCCCGCGTCGGCCTCTTCATCCTTGCGGGCAGCACAAAAACAGATCGAGGAACTGGCACGCTACGACCCCAAGTTCGAGGAAACTCGAGCGACGATCGAATCCGCCCGCATCAGCGCCGAGGATGTCGGGGGCACGTTGCGCGACTATGCCGAAGGAATTCCAGCTTCCCCCGAGCGACTCGCGGAAGTGGAGGATCGGCTGGCATGGTGCGATCGCCTGAAGCGGAAGTATGGACCAAGGCTTGAGGACGTACTCCGGCTGGGGGAAGAACTCGATCGCAGGCTTTCGGAGGTGCACAACAAAGAAGAGGTTCTGGTCAAGCTCAAGGCAGAGCTTGGGCAAGCGGCCGAAGCGTATCTCCGGGCGGCACGTGCGCTATCGCGGGAACGCTACCAGGCGGCGCGTAAGCTGGAAAGAGCGGTCGAAGCTGAGATTAATGAGCTGGCGATGCGGGCCCAGTTTCAAATCGACCTCGGCTCCGACGATCAAGAGGGGAACTGGACGGCTCGCGGCTTCGATCAGGTGGTATATCGCATCTCGACGAACCCCGGCGAGCCGTTGCGGCCGTTGGAGCAGATCGCCTCCGGGGGAGAATTGTCGCGGGTGCTGCTGGCGCTGAGGACCGCGGTGGAAACCGGAGGTGGAGCGGGCAAAAACTCCGCTCGGCGGTTGCCGTTGTCCTCCGATTCGCGGACTCTCGTGTTCGATGAAATTGACGCGGGCATTGGCGGGCGTGCAGCCGAAGCCGTAGGCCGGAAGCTGAAGCAGCTCTCGCATGCGAACCAGGTGCTTTGCGTGACCCATCTGCCCCAGATTGCGACCTTTGCCGATCGTCACTACCTGATCGAGAAACAAACTTCTGGCCAACGAACCAAGACCAGCGTTCGGCTGATCAGCGGCGAGGAGCGGACCGAAGAAATTGCCCGCATGTTGAGCGGTGCCAAACTCACCGAAACTTCCCGCAAACATGCCCAGCAGTTGCTCAAGACCAACCGCTAGGGTTCCCTCCGTGGAGGCCGCCGATAGCAGCCATCGAAATACTGACTAGCGAGCGGCTGGTCCTGGCCGGAGTCCGACCGGACACCGTTCGCTCGCCTCAACGCCGATCCTCGGGTTATGGAGTACATGCCGTGCGCCCTTTCGGAGGAGGAGAGCGACGCGCTGGTAGCGAGAATCGAGGCGCATCTTCGAGAGCAGGGATTCGGTTTGTACGCCGCTGAGCTTCGCCGCGAGGCAAGCTTCTTGGGATTCATCGGTCTGAATGTTCCCTCCTTGCAGGCACCCTCCACCCCTGGTGCGAGGTCGGATGGAGATTGGCGGCGGAGTACTGGGGACCGGGCTTGGCCACCGAAGGGGCAAGAAACATCGTTCCTTACGCATTTGAGATCTTGGGGCTGGATGAGCTCGTGTCGTTTACCGTGCCAGCGAACACCCGATCGCGCCGGGTGATGGAGAAGCTCGGGATGGTGCACGATCCCGCCGAGGATTTCGACCATCCTCGATTGCCACCCGGGCACCCTCTGTGCCGCCACGTCTTCTACCGGCTGAACCGATCCACTGGCAGGCCGAGTCGTGCAGCAGGAGTGCTCTGATTTCCTCGATCCAGCGCTGTAAGCGATAATTTCGGCCCGCAGCCTGGAAAAGAAATTCCTGAACGAATTTCGACTGGGAGCGTTCTTCATATATGAGGGCAACCCGAGTGCTGGCAGGAGAAGCGATCCTGAACGGCTTAGCGACAGCCGAGGGCAGTTTCGACCGCAGTCGAGACGAGTTGCTTGAAGAGCTGGTTCACCAGCACTCGCGGCTGGTCTACCGCATTGCCTGTGCCGTACTTAGAAGTCATCACGATGCTGAGGACGCAACCCAGGAGACCTTTTTGCGCGCGCTGCGGTATCGCTCGAAGCTCGCTAACGTCGAAGATCACAAGGGTTGGCTGGCCCGTGTCGCGTGGCGAGTTGCGGTCGAGCGCGGCCCGGAAGACCAGACGCAAGCGGGAGATTTCGCTCGACGATCCTGAAGAGCCTCTGGCGGAAATTGGCTGTGCGGAGTCGTCCGCCGATGATGCAATCGAAGGTTCGCAGGTCAATGCTCTACTCGAACGATTCATCGCTGCGCTGCCCAAAAAGCTGCGCGGGCCGCTGATCCTGTCGACGGTGGAAGAAATGTCCCCGCGCGAGGTCGGAGCAACGCTAGGCATCAGTCAAGCAGCAGTGCGGTCGCGAGTGTTTCGAGCACGGCAGATTCTTCGGGAGAAACTGGCGGAACGGGCGGGGACTGAGAGCTAGATATATGACGGAGAGCCACGGCGGAGAAAGCAACCTGCATAAGCGCCAGCAAGGTTGGCGCCGTGTCGAGTGTCACGTCGAGCCTGATGCACTCGAGCGCCAACTCGACGCCGCGCTGGCGAACTACGCCACCGTCGAGCCGAGGCCCGGGCTCGAGGGGCGCGTTCTCGCGAACCTGCACGCAGAGCGCGAGCGCGCTCCGGTCCAGGTTTGGTGGCGATGGCCGGCGGCCGCCGCAGTGACAGTGGTCGTGCTGATCCTGGCGTTATTTCTGTCGTGGAAAACCAGGGAATCCGAGGTGGGCAAAACGGTCGGTCACAACCCGACCGAAGACAGCAGAGAGGTGCCGATAGGCAAGGTCGCGAACCCGCATCTCCCGTCCCAACCTGTGGCATCCGTCCGAACCGCGGTTGCGAACCGGCCGCGTCATCCTGTCGCAGTGGTCACAACCGCGCCGCGCCTGCCGCAGTTTCCCTCGCCTCGTCCTTTGAGCGAGCAGGAAGAGATTCTCGCACGCTACGTCGCAACCTATCCGGACCATGCAACCCTGGTCGCTGCGGCGAGGGCCGAGGCGTTACGGCGCGACGCCGCAGAACAACTGCGCGATCCGGCAGGCGAAGGAACTTCACAACCGTAGGTGAACGCACACTCTAGGAGAACTGCCAATGTTGAAGAGGACAATTGTTACGGCGGTGCTGGTTTTACTGACTATGGCTGTCGGAGACAGCCGGAAAGCCTCCGCCCAGGAGGCCGGCGCCGCTAAGGCGCCGGACGTAGAAAGACAGGGTTACCGCGTAGACTTTTCGGTCAATGAACTGGAGGACGGGAAAAAGATCAACTCGCGGCAATACTCGATGAACGTAGCGGCTGGAGACAACCATGAGATCAAGATCGGCACCCGCGTTCCCATTGAGGAGAAGGCGGGCGAGTTCACCTACCTCGACGTGGGTACGAACCTCTGGTGCCGGCTCAGGGACCGGAGCGATGTAGCCTGGCTGGGTAATGCTGCCGTTTTGCTGAATGTTCGATCCGAGGTCAGCAATTTCGCGGTGCCGGATCAGCAGGGGCAGAACGTGCGGCCGCTGCTGCGCCAGTTAAAGATCGAGGCCAGCACCGTGGCTCAGCTGGGAAAGCCACTGGTGGTGGGCAGTGTGGACGATCCCAACTCCAAGCGGCAGTTTCAACTGGAAGTGACGGTCGCGAAGTTGCGGTGACCTGCTGTTCTCGACACGGAATGGACGTTCACTTCAAGTTGAACAGCGCGTTAACGTGGGCGGTAACCGTGACGGCATGCGGCGTGAACTCCTCGGTCGGAGCGGGTGGTGCGGCTGCCGCCATTGCGCTCATGGCCCTGGGCATGACGATGTGGGGATTCTCGATAACATCGACCGAGGCGTAGGAAAGCTCACCGAGCGTACGTCCGCTGGCGCGTGCCAGGGTATCGGCGGAATTGCGCGCTCGCCGGTATGCATCCTCGACCGCCTTTTTCTTGGCCTCCTCCATGTCCTCCAGTATGTAGCTCAGCGTTTGGCTTTCGCTCACGTTGGCGTCGGCGAGTTGCTGGGTGATGGGCCCGACCTTCGAGAAGTCCTTTAATTTCAACGTGACATCGGTAGTGACACGATAGGCAACGACCTTCTGTTTGGGATTTTTCCAGTCGTACATCGGTTCGACGGAAAAGAAACCCACGCTGGCGGTTTTGGGATCAATGCCATTGGCGCGCAGCACTTGCCGCACCTGCTCGACGTCTTTCGCGGCATGCTGGTAGGCCTCCTGCGAGGTGTCGTCCCGCACCGAGATGTTGCATTGAATCTGTGCCGTATCGGGAGCCGCCTCAAACTTGCCGTCCGCGCCGGCGTAGACGGTGTTAGCTTGCGCGGAAACAGCAGGGCGATCCTGCGAGAAAGCATGGGTTACGGCGAGAAACATCGCTAGGAAAATGCTCACTGGCTTCATACCGCTCCTCCGAGAGGTGGAACCCTGGAAACCCTTGCGGGTGTCCACGCCACCCATCCTGGTCGCCTGCGAAAGGGCTTCACTGTACCAAAGTGATTATCATAATCTTCATCGAAAGCGGGGACCGTTCAGAACGGTTGATCGGTGCGTATCGCGCCCTGCGCGCTGATCAGGCGCCCCTGGCATGGCGGTCCGCGCGGTTCTCCCGTTCCCTCAAGCCTTAGCGGGATTACGGGCCCGCAAAACCACTGCGGGATCGACCCGACGGACCACCACGCTGCCCGCTGCAGATTGGTTGACCAAAGTGGCTATCTCCGGTAACAATAAAAACTTTGGGGGAAAACCCTGAAGGGAACTTTATCGTGTCAACCAATCCGCCCAGCAAGACGCTGCTTTTGCTCAAGCCCCGGGGATTCTGCGCTGGGGTAGTACGGGCCATCGACATCGTCCGCATTGCGCTAGAGGCCTTTGGCCCCCCTATCTACGTCCGCAAGGAGATTGTCCACAATCGGTTTGTGGTCGAGGAACTCCAGGCCAAAGGGGCCGTTTTCGTCGATAGCGTAGATGAAGTTCCCAACGGCGAGCGGGTTATTTACAGCGCCCACGGAGTCTCGCCCGAAGTACGGGAGGCCAGTCGGGCGCGCAACCTGCGGGTAATCGATGCTACCTGCCCGCTGGTCACCAAGGTTCACGTCGAAGCGGTGAAGTTTGCCAAGGAGGGCTACTCCTTGATCTTGATCGGTCACCGGGCTCACGATGAGGTCATCGGAACCCTGGGCGAAGCGCCGCTCGTCACCCAGGTTGTCGGATCTCCCGAGCAGGTCGAGACACTCACGGTTTCCGATCCCAATCGGGTTGCTTATCTGACGCAAACCACTTTGAGTCTGGATGAGACCAAAGACATTATTGCGGCCCTGCGCAAGAAGTTTCCCCAGATTCAAGGGCCCGCGGCCCAAGATATTTGCTATGCCACGGAAAACCGCCAGGTGGCGGTGAAACAGGTAGCCTCCGAAGCCGACCTGTTGCTCGTCGTCGGTTCCGATAACAGCTCTAATTCCAACCGCTTAGTGGAAGTGGCGCGTAATCTTGCCACCCAGTCGCATCTAATAGATAGCTATCTGGATATCCAACCGGAGTGGTTGGAAGGGGTGAAAACCCTGGCCCTGACGGCGGGGGCGTCGGCTCCCGAATGCCTCGTCGAAGAGGTCTTGAAGTTCCTCGGCACCAAGGGATTTGACCACGTAAAGGAAGTGGAAGTAATGCCTGAAAATGTGCGCTTCGGCTTGCCTCCCGAAATCGTGGAAGCCATCGCCCAGCAACCGCGACCGGTGTTGGCCGAATGACTCCTATGGACGATACCTCCCCTATTCGGGCGTTTGCGCCCGAGCTGCGCTTCGGAAAGATCGATGATCTCGCGGGGTGGGCCGCCGCGGCCATCGGCGCAGCCCGCAAGGTTCTGCTTTCCCAGCAGTTTGAAGAAGGATACTGGTGTGGGGAACTCGAAGCCGATACTACTCTCGAGTCCGATTACATCCTGCTTCATACTCTGCTCGGCACGGTCGATCGGGAACGCTTCGAGAAGTGCGCCAACTACATCTTGCGCCATCAGCAGGAAGACGGCGGGTGGAGCATCTATGCCGAAGGCCCCTCGAATGTCAGTGCATCGGTCAAGGCGTATTTCGCGCTCAAACTGGCCGGATACAGGGCAGAGCACCCGGCTCTGGTGCGCGCCCGCGCCAAGATTCTCGAGCTCGGCGGCGCCACCGAGGTGAACACCTTCACCAAGATTTATCTTTGTTTTCTCGGGCAGTACGACTATGACGCCGTACCCGCCGTTCCTCCCGAGATCGTTCTGTTTCCCAAATGGTTTTGGTTCAATCTTTACGAAATCTCCTCCTGGTCCCGGGCGATTCTGGTGCCGCTGTCGGTCTGTTACGCCAAAAAGCCGTTCAAGAAGATTCCGGAGGAGATGGGCATTGACGAGCTCTTCCTGGGTGGCCGCCAAAAGTCGCGGATGCGGTTGCACTGGTCGACGCGGCTCGTCTCCTGGCGAAACTTCTTCCTCTGTTTGGATCGCCTGGTGCATTGGTTTGAGGCGGTTCACATTCGCCCTCTGCGCTCGATCGCGCTACGCCAGGCGGAGCGCTGGATGCTCGCGCGCTTTGAGATGAGCGACGGGCTAGGCGCTATCTATCCCGGCATCCTGAATTCGATCATCGCGCTGCGTTGCCTGGGATATTCGCTCGATGATCCGCAAGTGATTCGTGCTCTGGACGAATTCGAAAAGCTGGGCATCGAGGAAGGCGACACCTTCCGCATGCAACCTACGAAATCGCCGGTTTGGGACACCGCCTACGCCCTGTTTGCCCTCGGCGAGAGTGGGCTCGCAGCCAATGATCCGCGCATGATCAAGGCCACCGACTGGATTTTGCAGAAGCAGGTTCGTTCGATCGGCGATTGGAAGGTGAAAAACAAGAGAGGGCAACCTGGCGGATGGTACTTCGAGTTCAACAACGAGTTTTATCCGGATGTTGATGACAGTGCGATGGTATGCCTGGCCCTCTGCCAGGTCGAACACCCCAATGGGCGCTATCAGCGCGAGTCGGTGCAGCGAGCCGTCGATTGGATCCTTTCCATGCAATCGAGAAACGGCGGCTGGGCATCCTTCGATAAGAACAACGACAAGATGGTGTTTCAGCAAATTCCCTTTGCCGATCACAATGCCATGCTGGATCCGCCGACGGTGGATATCACCGGCCGCATCCTGGAGATGCTGGCAGCCTACGGATACGGTCTGAGTCATCCCGCGGTGAAGAAGGCCATTCGGTTCATACGCGAGCAGCAGGAGTCGGATGGCTCCTGGTTTGGACGCTGGGGAGTCAATTACATCTACGGAACGATGCTCGTCCTGCGTGGACTAGAAGCGATGGGTGTCGATTCGCATGAACCTTATATCCAGCAAGCGGCTGAATGGCTGCGAATGGTTCAGAACGGGGATGGCGGCTGGGGCGAAACCTGTGGATCCTACGACGATCCGACACTGAAAGGCGTGGGGCCGAGCACCCCGTCGCAGACGGCCTGGGCGGTCCTCGGCTTGCTCGCGGCGGGCGACACGCGCAGCGACTGTGTGGCCCGCGGCATCGCCTACTTGCTGCGCACGCAAAAGCCGGATGGTTCCTGGGACGAGCCCTATTACTCTGGCACGGGATTTCCGCGTGTGTTTTATCTTAGCTATCACATGTACCGGCAGTATTTCCCGCTGCTGGCGCTGACGACCTATCAGAAGGCCATGACAGGGAACGGACACGCTACGAATCGGCGGTCTTAGCCTTGGGTTCTAGCATTGGGCTCTGGCCCGCCGGCGATCACCGGCTGGGCTGGGTGCCAGAGGCTCGCTGAGCTTAGAGATCTGGAGAGCAATCGCATGGCAGTTCCTATTTCGCAGGCATGGACCGTAACCACCTACGTGCTGAAACAGAAGCTCAAGGGACGGAGACGGTATCCGCTTGTGCTCATGCTGGAGCCGTTGTTCCGCTGCAATCTAGCCTGTGCCGGATGTGGCAAGATCCAGTATCCCGCGCATGTGTTGAAGATGCAGCTGACGCCGGAGGAGTGTTTTCGCGCGGTCGAGGAGTGTGGCGCGCCCACGGTGGCCATCCCGGGGGGCGAGCCGCTGCTGCACCCGCAGATTAGGGAAATCGTCGCCGGCCTGGTCGAGCGCAAGAAGTACGTCTACTTGTGTACCAATGCACTGCTGCTCAAGCAGAAGATTGATCTGTTTCAGCCCAACAAATACCTGACGTTTTCCGTGCACATGGACGGGCAACGGGAAGCCCACGATTTCTCGGTATGCCTGGAAGGTGGCTACGACAAAGCCGTGGAGGGCATCAAGGAAGCCTTGGCGCGCGGGTTCCGCGTCACCACCAATACCACTCTGTTCGACGGAGCCGACGCGAAAAGCGTGCGCGCCTTCTTTGACGAGATGATGGACCTCGGGGTGGAAGGCATGATGCTTTCTCCGGGCTATTCGTATGAGAAAGCACCGGATCAGAATCATTTTCTCGGACGGGCCCGTACTCGGCGACTGTTTCGCGCCATCTTGTCGAACCGCAAGCCGAGCTGGCGGTTCAATATGTCGCCACTATTTCTCGAATTTCTGATGGGCAGACGCGACTACCCCTGTACTCCCTGGGGCATGCCGACCTTCAATGTTTTCGGTTGGCAGAAGCCCTGCTATCTGCTGCAAGACGGGTATTGCGATCGCTTTGCGGAATTGCTGGCCACTACGGACTGGGAGAATTATGGGACCGAATCTGGCAACCCAAAATGCGCGAATTGCATGGTGCACAGCGGCTACGAGGCCTCGGCCGTGAATGATACCTTCAGTTCCCTGGGCGGTGTGTGGCGGACGGCACGGGCCCTGTTTGCCGGTGCCTACCGAGATCCCTCGGCGCTTTCCCTGCTCGAGGAACCGGTGCGCCCCCTGCATTCGGTTCGTCCTCTCGTCCAGATCAAAACTCCCAGGACCGAGGAGACCGCGGTTTGAGTGGAAGAGAATCAGGTCGAGTGGGTTCGAATGCTCCCGGCCAGGAGGCCGATCCAGACACCCTCGAAGTCGTGTCGGGATGCGAGCGTCAGAACCTGGAAGGCTCGGTCACTGAGCTCAAGACCCCCGAGGAACTTCATCGGGCGCTCGACCTGGCATTCGACTATCGCGGCGATATACAGATCACCCGCAAGGACGGCAGCCGGATCGAAGGTTACGTCTTCGATCGCCGCAAGGGAAATTCCTTGTCGGACTCTTACCTGCGTTTGCTGCCGAAGGATGGCGGCCCGAAAGTATCGATTGGTTATGACGAGATCGTTGGCTTAGCCTTCACCGGACGCGATATGGCGGCCGGTAAGAGCTGGGAAACCTGGGTCGCGCACTATTGGGAGAAGAAAGCTGCGGGGGAGAAGAACATTTCCCTCACGCCGGAGAAGCTTGAGTAAAGGCGACTCGGCCGTGGGGAATCGCGCAGGGCATGGATGAAGGCCTTCGTCACGGGCGCGACCGGGTTCGTGGGCAGCCATGTGGCCCAGGTGCTTTCCGAGCAAGGGGCTGAGCTCCGACTTCTGGTCCGCCCTTCGAGCGATCTGAGAAATATTGAGGGCCTCCGGGCGGAACGCGTGTTCGGCGATTTGCGCGAACCCGAAACGCTCGAGAAGGCAATCGAGGGATGCGATGTTGTTTTCCACGTCGCCGCAGACTATCGCCTGTGGGTGCGGGACCCAGATCAGATGTACCGCTCGAATGTTGAGGGTACCAGGGCGATTCTGAACGCTGCCGAGAAGAACCACGTCCGGAGGGTGGTATACACCTCGAGCGTGGCTACCATGGGATTTAGTTCGAACGGCCAGCTTGCGGATGAGAATTCGCCGGTATCGCTCGACCAGATGATCGGCCCCTATAAGCGTTCGAAATTTATGGCCGAACAACTTGCGATCCAAGCCGGACGAGGCCACTTGGACGTAGTGGTGGTGAATCCCACCACTCCGGTAGGCGAGCGAGACATCAAACCGACGCCGACGGGACGCATCATCGTGGATTTCCTCAAGAAGAGATTTCCGGCGTATCTCGATACCGGGCTCAATTTGGTGGACGTGAGAGAATGCGCGCTCGGCCATCTAGCTGCCTTCCAGAAGGGAAGAAGCGGAGAGCGCTATATCTTGGGAGGCGAGAACCTGACGTTGAAGGAGATTCTCGACAAACTGGCCGAAATCACCGGACTACCCTCTCCCCAAGTGCAGGTTCCCTATGTCGTAGCCCTCGCCGCCGGAGTCGTCGATGAACTGGTGACGGGCAGGATGTTGGGCCGCGAACCGCGCGCCACCGTCGATGCCGTACGCATGAGCCGGAAGAAAATGTTTGTTCGCACCTCGAAGGCCGAGGGGGAACTGGGATGGAAGTCGGTTTCCGTTGAACCTGCTCTGCGAAGAGCCGTTGACTGGTTTCGAAAGAACGGATTCGCCTAGGTGGTCGGGAGGAAGGCGGCCGTCAAGCCGCCGCCAATTGGCAAGGGAGCTTTGGGCTTCAAGGACTTGGTGAGTACAGCGAAGATCGCAATCGTGGCAGCCATCGAGCGGGAAGTATGGCCTCTGGTGAAAGACTGGCCGCGAAAAGAGGCCAATTTCGCCGGCCGCTGGTATCAGTTTTTTGAGCGAGAAGACACCGTCGTGGTGTGCGGAGGAATTGGCTCGGCGGCGGCCCGGCGGGCCACCGAGGCCATCCTCGGGCTCTATCGACCGAGGCTCGTCATTTCCGCCGGTTTTGCCGGAGGCTTGGATCCGGCTTTGGCGACGGGTGACGCCCTACGACCCCGTGTCATCCTCAACGGGGGGGATGGCAGTCGAACCGATGCCGGCAGCGGCCAAGGGGTGCTCATCAGCTTTCCTCATGTTGCCAGCCCCGAGCAAAAAGCCAAATTGCGACAGGCCTACGGGGCTCAGGCGGTGGACATGGAAGCCTCTGCGGTGGCCGAGAGCGCCCAGGCGCACGGAGTAAGATTCACGGCCTGTAAGGTCATCTTTGACACCAGCGGTACCGCTCTTCCACCCTTTGAGCTCTTTGTCGGGCCCGACGGCAAGTTTCATGTCCTCAGGTTTCTAGGCTATGTGGCGGTGCGGCCCTGGTTGTGGTGGAAGGTCGAACGATGGGCGAGGGAGACGGCCAGGGCGGCGACCAACCTGTGCGCAGCCCTAGCCGAGATGTGCGCCGAGAAAGTGCCAGGTACCGAATTCCAGACGATTCCAATATGAGACACTCCATGGTGGTCGCCGAGGCCTCCAAGCTCGAGATGCTGCCCGAAACCAATCCCACCACCATGCAAGCGGCCGTCTACCGGGGCGTCAACGACGTTCGCCTGGAATCGGTTCCCGTACCCCGGATCGGTCCTCAAGAACTTCTGGTTCGGGTGCACACCTGCGGAATTTGCGGCACGGACTTGAAAAAGATTGCCACCGGCTCACACAGCCCGCCGCGCATCTTCGGCCACGAGATCTCGGGGGTGGTTGCCGAGGTCGGTGCTGGCGTGTCGGACTTTCGTCTTGGGGATCGTGTGGTGGTTTTTCACCACATCCCCTGCGGCCAGTGTTTCTACTGTTACCACAAGACATTTGCCCAATGTGCTGCCTACAAGAAGGTCGGTACCACGGCGGGGTTCGAACCGTCTGGAGGCGGATTCGCGGAATACCTGCGAGTCATGGATTGGATTGTGCGGCGAGGCACGGTGCGAATCCCGGATGGCGTGTCTTTCGAACAGGCTTGCTTTCTCGAACCCGTCAACACTTGCATGAAGGGGATCGAAAGGCTCCACGTCTCGCCGGGGGAGACGGTTCTAGTGATAGGGCAGGGGCCCATCGGTATCATATTGAGTTCGTTGGCACAACGAGCTGGAGCTCAGGTGATCACTTCCGATTTGTATGCCCAGAGGCTTACAATAGGTACAACCTTTGGTTTAGAGAATGGGATCGATGCCTCCCGCACCGACACGATCAAGGCGGTGCGAGAGCGTACGGAAGGACGTGGTGCTGACGCGGCGATTGTTGCCGTAGGAAGCAATGGTCTCATCCGAGCTGGAATAGAAGTCGTGCGTCCCGGGGGTCGGGTGCTGTTGTTCGCGCAGACGGCCAAAGGCGAGGTCACGATCGACCCGGCAGAGGTGTGCGTGCAGGAAAAAACTCTGCTCGGGTCGTATAGCGCTTCGGTCGCGCTTCAGGAGGAGTCGGTACGGCTTGTAATGGACCGCCAGATGGATTTGGAACGATTGATCAGCCACCGTTTTCCCTTATCCAGCAGTGTAGAAGCCTTCGAGTTAGCTGCCCATCCAGGACCAGATTCGATGAAAATTGTGATCCAACCGAGCAGCGGCTGGGGAGGAAGTAGCGAGTGAACGGAAAGATGACTGCAGCCGTCCTCTATGGTAAGGAGGACCTCAAGATTGAGAAGGTCCCCATCCCTCGGCTGCGGGATGGCGAAGTGTTAGTCAAAGTCCAGGTCGCGCTGACCTGTGGCACTGATCTTAAGGTGTATCAGCGGGGCTATCACGCACGCATGATCGTCCCTCCAGCTTTGTTCGGACACGAACTGGCGGGAGTGATCGAGGAACTGGGACCCGGCGTGCGCAACTTCCGGCGCGGAACGCGGGTTGTGGCCTTGAACTCGGCCCCGTGCCAGATGTGCTTCTACTGCTCCCGCCACCAGGAGAATCTTTGCGACGACCTGCTCTTCAACAATGGCGCCTATGCCGAGTATATTCGCATTCCGCGTCGTATCGTGGAAAGCAATATGCTGGCCATTCCCCCCGACGTGAGCTTCGAGGAAGCAGCCATGGTAGAGCCTCTGGCTTGCGTGCTCCGCGGCTTGCATGAGACGGGAGTGGAGATTGGGGATACGGTCGTAGTCATCGGTGGGGGACCAATTGGCCTGATGTTCCTGCAGGTGGCCAACGCCGTGGGTTGCAAGGTGATTGCAGTGGTCAAGCGGGATTCCCAGGTCACCGCCGCCCGGCACATGGGAGCCCAGGAGGTCGTCGAGATCACCAAAGTGAAGGATCCCGTCGAGGCCGTTCGCCTGCTGTCGCCCGAGAAGCGCGGCGGCGATGTGGTGATCGAAGCCGTAGGCCGGCCCGAGGCCTGGGAGTGGGCTATCGACATGGTGCGCAAGGGTGGCACGGTGAACTTCTTTGGCGGATGCGCCAGCGGCACCAAAGCGCAGCTGGATACGGCTCGTCTGCACTATTCGGAAATTACCCTCAAAGCCACCTTTCATCACACCCCGGAGATGGTGCGCAAGGCTTTCGCGCTCATTGCGGAGAAGAAAATCCGATCAACGGATTACATCACCGGGGAAGCGCCGCTTTCCCGTCTGCAGCACGTTCTTCGCCATATGCTGAACCGGAACGGCGACATCAAGACTGCCATCATACCCGGCCACTAGAGCTGGGTTCGGTGGCGGCGAGCCTGCTCTTCAGGGAGACGGAACGGAACTCATGTCCTCGATCGCCAGCAACCCCGCGGAGGGCAGGAGCATGCTTCCCCTGGATTACGCCATTCCGGCCCAAGCTCCGGGCCGGGCTGAGGCGCAGGAATATTGCCGTCGTCTGGCGCGCACCCATTACGAGAACTTTTCCGTCGCCAGCTGGTTCTTGCCCGCGCACCTGCGACAACATTTCTTCAACGTCTACTCCTATTGTCGAATTGCCGACGACCTAGGCGACGAAGTCGGCGATCGGAGCGTCGCACTGCACCTGCTCGAGGAATGGGAAGGGGAACTCAACGCCTGCTATCAAGGCCATCCGCGGCATCCCGTCTTCGTGGCCTTGGCCGAGACGGTGGTCAAATTCGAAATTCCGCAGCAGACCTTTGCCGATCTGCTGACGGCCTTTCGCCAGGATCAGGTCATCCTGCGCTATCCGACCTTCGAGGATTTGCTCGAATACTGTCGCTTT
>Ga0187778_10001959_pt1 | contig 14156 bp, 15 predicted proteins | sample 1015_Q2_SP5_20_M_FD_132418 | JGI IMG/M metagenome (GOLD analysis project Ga0187778, IMG submission 132418) | Tropical peat soil microbial communities from peatlands in Department of Meta, Colombia - 1015_Q2_SP5_20_MG | ecosystem: Environmental > Terrestrial > Soil > Wetlands > Peat | place... | reverse complement strand
CATGACTTCTCTGTCGGGAAAGTCCCGCGCGCTGTTCTTTACCGGCTTCGATTCCTTCGACGCCTGGGAGAAGGATGCGCTGGCCACCCAGAAAAATGTTGCTTTGTCTGCCGCGCTGGACCACGCCGCCGTCGTTGACGGCGACCTGTTGGACGAAATCGATATGGGGGTATTCGCTTACAACCAGGAATACAGCCTGAACCAGGCAGCCGAGCATGCAACAGCAGCCACCCGCTATTTCGAAGTTTCGGTTTATCACATCAAGCCGGGACATCACAAAGAATGGGATGATGGGGTCAAGATGGTGTTGGCGGCATATCAAAAGGCCCTGCCCGAAGCCCACTGGGCCTGTTATGAAGGTGCCTATGGGGCGCCGGACGGAACCTATCTCTTCATCGTTGCGCGCAAGTCTGCCAGTGAAATTGACACCGACTTCGCTCACAACAAGGACTTCGCATCAGCCCTGGGCGAAGAGGGTATGAAAAAACTGGACGAACTCGGCGCGGCCTCGATCCAATCCAGCGAAACCAACCTGTTTGCGCTGAATCCGCATATGAGCTATGTTCCCGATGAGTGGATTAAGGCCGATCCAGACTTCTGGAAGCCCAAGCCAGCTGCTCCCGCTGCCGCTCCGAAGAAGCCGGAAGAGAAAACAGGGACCGGGCAGTAGGTCAGACCGACTAATCCGGAGGGACACCTGGATCGGCGGTGTCCCTTTCCTTTCACCTCATCAGAACTGGCATCCATTCGCCTGCCTCAATCCGCTCCCGGTCCGGCGGAATCACGATGTAGCAGTTTGCCCGCGCGACAGCAGCAATATCTCCTGAACCTTGCCAGCCGATCAGTTCGACCTCGGCATGTTCAAACTCGCCGCTGAGAACAGCCGGCAAGAACCGTTTGAGGCCGGTCTTCGTTTTGAGCACCGTCTTCAGCCTGGCATGCGTAAACACCAGCTTCCGAGGTGGAATTCCTGCGATCGCTTGCAGCAGTGGACGCACAAGCAGCTCGAAGGTGACCATGGTAGACACCGGATTTCCCGGCAGGCCGAAGAAGTATCTGTGCTCCTCGCGCGCGGACCCAACGCCGCCGCGAATGTGGCCGAAAACGATTGGTCTTCCGGGCTGAATCTTCGCGCCAGTAAAGAAGAACTCCGCTCCCAATTCTGTGAAAACCTGTTCCACGAGGTCGTACTTGCCCATGGACACACCACCTGCCAGCAGCAATAAATCGGCTTCAAGGCCTTCTGCAATAAGCTCGCGGAGCCGTTCCGGTTCGTCGCGAGCGATTGGCAGCAACTGGGGATCTCCTCCGGCGGTCTGGATTTGCGCGGCTAACGAGTGGCTGTTGGAATTGCGAATCTGATAGGGAGCGGGCGGAATATCGATATCTACCAGCTCATCTCCGGTGGCGAGCACCGCAACCCGCGGCTTCGAATAAACAAGCACGTGCGACTTCCCCACCGAAGCAGCCACCGCGATTGCGGCATGATCCAGGCGCGTTCCCGGGGAAAGTAGCCGGTCTCCCCGCTTCGCCTCAGAACCTGCCTGCACGATGTTTTCTCCCGGTGCAATTTGTTTGTTGATTTCGACCTGCTCGCCAGTTGGCGAGGTGTATTCGATCATCACAACCGCGTCAGCTCCCGAAGGCACTGGCGCGCCGGTCATGATCGCCGCGGCCTCTCGGGGCCCCAGTCTCATTGTGGCTTCTGCCCCGGCTTTAACCTCGCCGGTCACGTGGAGCCTAACCGGGAGCTCTGCCAGGTCCGCTGCACGAACGGCATAACCATCGCGCGTTGCCCGTGGGAAGGGCGGAAAATTCCGATCAGCAAGAACCGGCTCGGCCAGAACTAATCCAGTGGCGTCAAGCAACTCAACCAGCTCCTTTCCGGTGGGACGAACGTGGTACGCCTGCTCCTCGACCAGGTGCCGGGCATCTTCGAAATTCAAAATCTTCTCAGCGGTTTGGCTGGATGGCATGAACGAAATGATACGAGTGAAGGCAGTGAAAATCTAATCTGCCGGATGTTGGCAGTGACCCAGACAGGGAGGACAGCGCTACTATTTGGCGGGTCGAGTGTCGAGTACAAAGCGGAGTCGCTCAGGATTGTTGGTATGCAGAAGGGCAGTATCCAGATCTATTACCCCCGCCTGCACCAACTCAGCAATTCCTGAATCCATGTCGTCCCACGATGCTGTACGGGCGGCGGGGAGCTCTCGATATTCGTTATCTTCCAGCTGTTTTCGTTTCTGAGCGTCCATCGTCAACACTTCGGCAACCGCAATGCGGCCATTGCCATTCTTGCGAGGGAGTAGTTTCTGCGAAATCACACATCGCAAAGATCTGGCAAGACGCTTCCGAATTCCTATCTGCTCCGGTGTAGAGAAAAATCCGACTATCCGCTCAATCGCCTTGGTCGCATCCGGGGCGTTGAGGCTGGAGAACACAAGGTGCCCGGTTTCCGCTGCCTCGATTGCCATTTCGACCGTATCCCGCTCCTGCAACTCACTCACCAGAATCACATCCGGAGCTTGCCTCATGGCCGCCCGCAAGCCAAGTGGGAAGCTGGGTGTATCGCTATGCAGCTCGCGTTGATGAACCGTCGCGCACTTGTGGTTGTGCAGAAACTCGATCGGATCTTCGAGGGTGATAACGTGACAAACTCGTTCCTCATTGATGTCGTCCAGAAGCGCAGCCAGGGTAGAAGACTTGCCGGAATTTCGCGGCCCGGTGACCAGCACCATGCCGTCCCGCAGGCGGGCTGCTTCGTGCAGCCGCGGCGGCAGGCCAAGCGACGTAAGACTGGGAACCACGGTAGGGATTACCCGCATGACCACGACGCAACTACCGCGTTGAATGAATACGTTGACCCGAAATCGCGCCACGCCGGGCAAACCGTAGGACACATCGCAGGAGCCGTGCTCGCGCAGGGTTGAGATTGCCTGTTTGTTGGCCCCGATAAGCTCGGAGGCGATGCGCCGCGTGTCATCTGCCGTCAGCGGTCGAATGACGGGCGCCTGGATCGGAATCAGCTCTCCGCGGCTTTGCAGTTGGGGCACACGGCCGGGCGAGAAAATCAGATCACTAATTTGTTGGTGCGCGCCCAGCATAGCCGCTAGCAGCGTGTTGATGGCGACGCTGCTTGAGCCATTCGATTCCTCGAGCGACACCCAAAGTGGAGCTGTACCGGACGACATGTTTTAGCCGCTTCAAAGAGTCTGCGCGGCAACCCCAACTTACTCTAACGAAAACATAACGTGCCTCACCAGCAGGAAGCTCACATCCCTGAACCTTCGTAACCAGAGGTGATCCGAATAAGGAGCTACTTCTGTCAAAAGAAAAGGAGCGGCCAAAGCCACTCCGCTCCAAATTCGTTCAGAGAAAACTATTTCTTTACCGGTTTTCCTTTCTTAGTGCCGTAACTGGTCTCTATCGAAGCTCCAATGCTTGCCAGCATTTGTTTAGCGGGTTCGGCGAACGGACCGTTAGGTTGGAGTTCAAGATACTTATTAAAGGCCTCGGCGGTGCCGTCTGGCGCCACCATCTTGTCGCCCTTCAGAGTGGCTTTGCCGATCATGTTTACACCCTTCCAATAGTAGGAGTCAGCACGATTGGGGTCCGCGGCAATCGCTTTGTCGAAAGCCGCAATGGCGTCGTCTACCTTGCCAGTATTGGTCATTACTGCGCCTTCATTGAAGTAATACTGTGCTGCGCCTGTAGGATCCAATTGGGCCGCCATATTGTAGGACTTAATCGCATCATCGGTCTGGCTCGCCTTGGACTGTGCCTGACCCAGATTGTTGTAATACTGCGCCAGAACTTTAGTAGCATCGGGGGTCTTCTTGGCTGGTTCGGCATCAAAGGCTTTCTGCTTCAGATCGACCGCTTTCTGATAATCGCTGACCGCATCGCTAAAATCCTTCTTCTTCGCCTCCGCATCGGTCTCTTTTGACGCGGCGCTGACCGTGTAGTCGCCCAGTTTCGCCCAAAGCAGGTCGCGGCTGGGGTCCGCTTGTGTGGCTTCCGCCATAGTGTTCTTGGCGGTGTTGAAGTCGCCCGCATCCGCGGCTTGCTTGGCCGCAGCCAGTTTCTCGTTCAAGGACTTGATGGTGAGGTTCTCTTTGGAAACTTTGGCCTCTTGTTCCTGTCGCTGCTTTAACTGTTCCTGAGACAGTCCTGCCCCTTGGGCTTGTGCCGTCTGTTCCTTCTTCATATCGAAATCAAGGGGTGTTTCGTCCCCCCCGACACTAACGCCGTTGAAGTGATATATTTCTTTATTATCCTTCGACAGCGTGACCTTGTATTTGCCCGGGGTTATGCCGAGCGAGAAATATTCGCCCTTCTTGTTTGTCTTCAGATCGTATTTCCTTCCATTGTCAAGGTTCGTCCACTCGACCTGTGCGTCCGCAATCGGTTTGCCGTCAAGGTCCTTGCAAACGCCTTTCACTGTCCCGGTAGTTTGAGCAAACGCCTGAGGTACGGACCACAGAGCGCTCAAGCTGATCAGGATGACGACCACGAAAGCTTTTTTCATGTTATTTACTCCACTAGCGAAGTAGAAAAAATCTTAAAAACTTGCAGGCATTTACTGCTTTTGAACTACTTCCATATAAGCAATCGGATCGGCTACTCCGGCCTGTTGAAAGGCTCGTTGACGGAGCACACAACTGTCACACACTCCGCATCCACGATCTTCCCGGCTGTAACAAGACCACGTTAAATCGAAGGGAGCACCTAATTCAAGGCCAAGAGTCACAATCTCTGCCTTTCGCATCCCGATCAGGGGCGTAACGATCTCAATTTGCCCCTGTTTCGTGCCCGTCCTGATCACTTCATTGAAAGCCCGATAATAAGCCGGACGGCAATCCGGGTATCCTGAACTATCTTGCTCCACCGCGCCAATGTACACCTTCTCAGCATTCAGAACCTCGGCCCAGCTCACCGCGACTGAAAGAAAATGCGCATTGCGGAATGGCACATAGGTTAGCGAAATTCCAGAGCCCATGAGATGCGACTCAGGAACTGCGATGCTTTCGTCCGTAAGCGCTGATCCACCGATAACCCGCAGCGCATCGTTCCGTGCCAGGAGTCGCTGATGGATTCCCAATCGGTCGCAAATCGCCAGGAAAGCCCGACGCTCGCGATCTTCGGTGCGTTGTCCATAGCTGATGTGGACTGCGGCAGCATGGTGATCTCGTGCGGCCAGTGCCGCGCAAACACACGAATCCATTCCACCACTTAGCAGGACAACCGCACGAGACTTGGATTGCGTGACCATCCGAGCGGGCAGCCAGAATTCAGAAGCGAGATTGCAGAGGTAAGCGAGTTGTGTGATCTTACTTCTTCATTCTCACTTCTTAATTCTGCATTCCTTAGACCCCCTTCATCGCTGGATCCCAGATAAATTTGTGTATCTGCAGTCCCAGCCGCGCAGGAACGCTGTCGGCCAACATCCATTCGGCCAATTCCCGCGGATCGAGCAGACAATGCGATGTGTCTCTATCGCCGGCAGCCTCCTTGGTGAAGGCGGGCGAGAATAAGACGGCATTCACCAGGCCTGCCAAGTGATGACGCGCGACGAAGTCGCGGGCGAACTCGTAATCCGTGCGATCGCTCAACACAAACTTGACTTCATCGCCGGAATTCAGCGTCTCGAGATTCTCCATGCAAAATGTGTCAGGTTCTCCGGAATTCGGACACTTGACGTCCACAATCTTGACCACGCCTTTGGGGACCTTTTCCAGGGGACGTTCACCGCTGGTTTCAATCAAAACCGTATAGCCCTCATCCAGAAGCCGCTGCATGAGCGGTACCACCTCACGCTCCTGCAACATAGGCTCCCCGCCGGTGATCTCCACCAGGCTGGCACGGGGACTCAGTTGCTCCACTGCCTCAATGACCTCCTCGAGCGTCATGCGGTGGCCGCCGCTGAAGGTGTATTCACTGTCACACCACGTACAGCGCAGGTTGCATCCGGTCAACCGGACAAATACGCAGGGCAGTCCTGCATAGGTGGACTCACCCTGAATCGATTTGTAGATTTCCGTGACTTGCATCGCAGAACAGAAAAGCCTATGACAAGTTTCTTCGGCGCTTACTCGCAATAGGTTGCGGTGGTTGTATCGGTTTCAAAGATCGTTACGTTCTTCACCCGCACCCGGCCGTTAGTCACGCGCTCCAGTTTCAGGTTCGCCTCATCGTAAAAATACTTGGCGAGATTCTCCGCAGATGGATTCAAACTGGTGAACGGTTCCACGTCATTCATCATTTGGTGGTCCAACCGCTCAATGACATGTCGCATGACTTCGCGCAAATCCTTAAAATCAAGCAACAGCCCAGCCTTATCCAGTTCGTTGCCCCTTAATGTGACCCGCACCTTGTAGTTATGGCCGTGCGGGTTCTCGCACTTACCCTTGTAATTGCGCAGGTAATGTCCTGCGGCAAACGAATCTTCTACGCTGACTTCGAACATGGCTTACCGGCGTTATATGCAATCCAGGCCGAGTATCTATTGTATCGCGAGCTGGCGGGAGGCACGGAAAAGGCGCAGCGGCGTACGGATCGGACTCTGCCCGGAACGCGACTTAGACAGTGCCGCAGCCTGAATATCTATGCTAGTGCGATTACATCGATCTCGACCAAGACGTCCCTGGGCAAGCGAGCCGCCTGAATGGTCGATCGCGCTGGAGGATTCACCTTGAAATGCCGTCCGTAGACCTCGTTCATGGCTCCGAAATCTGCCATGTCCTTGAGGAAAACCGTGGAGCGAAGGACTTTGTCCAGTCCGCTTCCGGCGGCCCTCAAAATCGCTGATAAATTCGTAAGCACACGGTCGGTCTGCGCGCTGATGTCACCGTTTATTACCTGCTGGGTTGCCGGATCGATGGCTATTTGTCCGGAAACAAATACCCATCCATTAGCCCTGATTGCTTGCGAATAGGGCCCAATGGCCGCTGGCGCGTCTGCGGTCGAAATTACGTCGCGCATGAAGCCCCCCGCAAACAAGATAAGGAGTCAAAGTGCAACTGCAAGAAGCCTGATAATTGTCTCACGTCCGCACTCTTGCCGGCGGCTCGCTGCTTTGATCCAGCTGACCCTTGTCCCATGCCTTCCGAACGGGCTTCCGGCAAGGCCTGGCGTAGGTGGTTTGTGAGTACTGGAGGAGCGAGGACTGGGGCGGTATACTTGACCAGTTTCTGGAGGATCTTATGAGGCGGTTAGTCGTGGCTGTCGCTATGGTCTTCGTTTTAGGCTGGACTTGCATAGCTCAGACAAGCGATGCCGACTCTCCCGCTACGAGAGACGATGTCCAAAGATATCTTCAGGTGACCCGTTCCCACGACATGCTCAACAAGGTGGCGATAGCCATGTCGCAAGGTTTGCATCAGATGTTTCACGAGCAGTATCTGAAGCACAAGGACGAATTACCTCCCGACTACGAGACAAAGATGACGGAGAGGATGAACAACATGTTCGAAAACATGCCGTGGGATGAGATGATGAACGCTATGGTTCCCGTCTACCAGAGGCACTTCACCAGGGGCGACATCGATAATCTCGTCGGCTTCTACTCTTCGCCCACTGGTGAAAAGTTATTGCGAGAAATGCCCTCGATCATGGCGGACAGTATGCAAGCCGCGACGCCGATCATGATGAAGTACATGGAGACCGTGCAAAAACGCCTGCAGACGGAGACCGACGTCATGATCGCCCAATCCAAGAAAAATGCTAACCCTAATCCACCGTCTGCACACAACTAAAAGTTGAGCTATTGGTGCGGGTGGGGTCTAGCACTCCGACCTTCTGCCTTCCTACTTTGATTCGGCTAGATTTTTTGCAGCCTCTGCACATCGTGCACGCCCGGAATTTTGCGTACACCATTGATGATGTTCTCCAAATGCTTGAGATCAGCAATGTCCAAAATTACGTCGATATTGCCATGGCCGTTATAAGTGTGCGCTTCGACATTCCGGATATTGGTTTTACTGTCGCTGATGACAGAAGTGATCTGCTTCAACATCCCAAACCGGTCATCGCAGAAAACGGTGATTTTCACAGGATACGAGCTCGGGATTGAGTCATCCTGCGCCCACTCCACCTCAATTTTCCGCTCGGGTTCGTACAAAAGATTGACTACGTTCGGGCAATCGATCGCATGCACGGCCACGCCTTTTCCGCGGGTGACGTAACCGACTACCGACTCGCCCCGGATGGGATTGCAACAGCGTGCACGATATACCAACAGATCGCCCTGGCCCTTCACGCGTATCGCGTCGTTGTGGCGATCTCCGCCAAATACGCGGCGCACGACGCTGGCCAGTCCGCTCGACCGGTCCTCGCCGCCCGCCTCCGCCGATTCAGCCGCGGGTACCAATCGTCCTAGCACCTGCCGTGCGGAATACTTGCCGTACCCGATTCCTGCCATGAGGTCATCCGGCTGTCCCAGGCCATAATCGGAAGCGATCTTCCGCAATTCTTCCTCTTTAATCTCTTTTAAAGCCACGCGGTACTTGCGTGCTTCCTTCTCGATCAGCTTGCGGCCGATTTCGATAGCCCGTTCGCGCTGGTGAATGTTCAGCCAATGTTTAATCTTGTTCCGCGCGCGCGATGATTTGACCACCCCCAGCCAATCGCGGCTGGGCTTGTGCCCCGGCTGGGTCAATATCTCGACAATATCGCCACTATGCAGCCGATGCCGCAGCGGCACCATCCGCCCGTTTACCTTGGCGCCCACGCAGCTATGACCTACTTCAGTATGAACGGAGTAGGCAAAATCGATCGGAGTGGAGTCACGGGGCAGCACGACTACCTTGCCTTTCGGAGTAAAGGTGTAAACCTCCTCGGGGTAGAGATCGATCTTGAGCGTAGAGAGAAACTCATTGGGATCGGAGACGTCTCGTTGCCATTCCACCACCTGCCGCAGCCAGGCCAGCCTCTGCTCGTCCTGCGCAGACACGGGTCCATCTTTGTACTTCCAATGTGCGGCAATCCCTTCCTCGGCCATGCGATGCATCTCTTCGGTGCGGATTTGCAGCTCGAATGGTGTGCCATCTTCTGTAATCACAGAGGTGTGCAGCGACTGGTAAAAATTCGGCCGCGGCATGGCAATGAAATCCTTAATCCGCCCCGGCACCGGACGCCACACATTGTGCACGATACCCAATACCGCATAACAATCCTGCACGGAGTGGGTGATCACCCGCATGGCATACAAGTCATACACCTGCTCCACGTTAATCTTCTGCCGCACCAGCTTCCGGTGAATGCTGTACAAGCGCTTGATCCGGCTTTCCACTCGGGCAGTGATGCCGGCTTCTTTCAGCTTCTCGCGCAGCAGTTGCTCCACTCGCGCAAGAAATTGCTCGCCTTGCTTTCGGCGCGCTTCGACCGCTTCATGCACTTGCTGATAGGTAATGGGATCGATATAGCGAAACCCCAGATCCTCCAGTTCGCCACGAATCTTCCCCATTCCGAGGCGATGAGCGATGGGAGCATAGATTTCGAGAGTCTCCTGCGCAATTTTTTGCTGCCGGTCCGGCGGCAAATGTTCGAGGGTCCGCATGTTGTGCAAACGGTCGGCCAGTTTGATCAAGACCACACGGATGTCATCCACCATGGCGAGCATCATCTTGCGCAGGTTCTCGGCTTGCTGTTGCTCGCGCGTGGCGAAATCGATCTGGCTGATTTTCGTGACGCCCTCGACGATGTGGGCTACCTGTTCACCAAATTCTTTCCGTATGTCAACAACAGTGACAGAGGTGTCTTCCACCGAGTCGTGCAGCAGGCCGGCAGCGACCGCGACCGGGTCCATTTTCATTTCGGCCAGCACCAAAGCCACGCTCAGAGGATGCACAAGGTAGGGTTCCCCGGAGGCTCGCGTCTGCCCGGCGTGAATTTTCTGGGAATATTCGTACGCTTTACGAACCAGTTCTAGATTGTCGCTGGGGCGGTTGGCACGGAGGGTTCGCAAGAGCTCACGGAATTTCGTAACCGTAAGCGCCGTGGTCGCGATTTGTTCGCGCAGCGTCGCCATGAGGGATTATAGCGCGGGACCTACCCCCGGGAACTCGCCGCAGGCTGTGTTCTTGCCTTGATTATAGCGCCCATGCATCGGACGAAGCTCACGTAGTCAGCCGACTGCCCAGCTGATAAATTGATGGCTATGAACGCCCCGTCCAGCAAAGTTCTCATTAGCGGCTCTTCGGGGCTCATCGGGGTCGCGTTATGCCCTGTGCTTACGCGGCGCGGATACCAGATCACGCGCCTGGTCCGCAGGCAATCCGCGAGCGAAGGCCAGATCTTGTGGGCCCCAGAAACGCCGCTGGCGCGTGAATCAGTTTCCGGTTTCGATGCCGTCGTCCATTTGGCCGGTGAGACCATTGTGGGCCGCTGGACTTCGGCAAAGAAAACTGCCATCCACAACAGTCGCGTTCTTGGCACTAAGAACCTGGCCGAAGCGGTCGCCAAAGCGCCGCGTCGTCCTGCGGTATTCGTTTCGGCTTCAGCCATCGGGTACTACGGAGATCGTGGGGGAGAGATTTTGCGAGAAGAGAGTGCCTCTGGGGCTGGATTTCTTCCCGAAGTCTGCCGCGAATGGGAAGCAGCCACGAACGCTGCGGCGGACGCCGGAATCCGAGCTGCGCAAATGCGCTTTGGGATTGTGTTAAGTGCCGCCGGGGGAGCATTGGCCAAAATGCTTACTCCTTTCCGCCTCGGCTTGGGTGGCAAAATGGGAAGTGGACGGCAATGGTGGAGTTGGATTGATCTACAGGACGTCATCGGCGCAATCGTGCATGTCATGAAAAACAGCGCAGTGAGCGGCGCGGTGAACGTAGTTTCGCCAAATCCTGTGACTAACGCGGAATTTACCAGGGTTCTTGCTTCTGTGCTTTCTCGCCCGGCAGTTTTTCCCATGCCGGGGTTCATGGCGCGGCTGGCTCTCGGTGAAATGGCGGACGAACTCCTGCTGGCCAGCCAGCATGTCATACCGGCTAAACTTCTTGCCAGCGGCTACGTTTTTCAGCAAAGTGAGCTGCAGAATTCCTTGCGGGCGATCCTCCGCAATTAAGCATCACAGCACTCCGTGACCTTGATTACAGAGTCTTGTGTCAACTCCTGCGACACTCTGCTACATGACAGTTCTTGTCCCGAGGCAATCATGAAAACCAAAATTCTAACTATGCTCCTCTTTTCCTCCCTGGTTTGCCTGGCGCAGACCGGTAATCAAAATACGCCAAATAAAACGCCGGGTTCGGATACGCAAGGTCAATCCAACCAACCCGCAACCAGCGCGGGTTGCAAGGAAATGGCGGGGAACATGGACGCAATGTCCTGCTGCCATCACGACTCGGCTGTTACAGATGCCAAAAGAATGCCGTGCTGCGAGGGCAAAGTGACAATGCCAGGTGTGAAAGACAAGTCAAAGCCAGGCGAAAATGGTTCGGCGCCCCCCGCGCAAAAGGAGCCAGACCAGAATTCCAAACAGGTGGCGATGTCTTGCTGCGGGGTTTCTGCGGGTGGTCACTGCGGAATGCAGCACCACGATCACGACAGTATCGCCAAGTAGAGACAGATTGAGACCCGTGTACGACTCGCACCCAGACCAGCGAGGTTTTGGCACAAGGGCTGCGCAGCTCAACGGCTGCTAATTCCCGGGTACAGCGCAACGACTCTGAGCTTTGAGCGGCCTGCGGCCTGGGCGCAAACAATTTTCCCGGCAAGAGCGGCGCAGCCGAATCCACGCGCCTTTTCTCCGGGCGGCAGGCCCAACCCCAAACACTGCGTGTGAGATAATCTTGGTACATCCCCAATGTACAGGCGGTTTTTAGTGATCTTGTTACGACGTTCCCTGATGATCCTTGTGCTTATTTGCCTGGGTTGTTCGGCCCAATCCGTGGCTCCGGAGCAAGTCCAGCGTATCGAGCGCCAGGTCCGCTCTTTCTATTCTCTTCCTGCAACTGTGAAGGTCACGATTGGATCCCTCCGGCCGAGCGATTTTCCCAATTATGATGCGCTTACCATCACCATCGAGGGAGATGCCAAGAAGCAGAATTATGATTTTCTTCTTTCCAAAGATGGCAAAACTCTGATCCGCATGACCAAATTGGATCTCACTAAAGACCCTTACGCTGAGACCATGAAGAAAATCAATCTCAACGGCCGGCCCACTCGCGGCAGCAAGGATGCCAAAGTTGTGGTCGTCAATTTCGACGATTTTCAGTGCCCTTTCTGTTCCCGCATGCACCAGACTTTGTTTCCCCAACTGCTCAAGGAATACGGCGATCGCGTGGAATTTGTGTACAAGGATTTTCCCCTATCCGAGATTCATCCATGGGCGACGCACGCAGCAGTGGACGCTAACTGCCTGGCTGCACAAAATAACGATGCCTATTGGGATTTCGCGGATTATATTCACGCCAACCAGCAGGAAGTAAGCTCGGAGAAGACGCACGACGCGCAGTTTGCAGCTCTGGATCGGCTGACCACGCTGCAGGCACAGAAACACAATCTGGACCAAACCAAACTGCAGTCCTGCATCAAAGCGCAGAATGAAGACGCCATCAAGATATCAATGAAGGAAGGTGAAAGTGTCGGTGTCAGCGCCACGCCGACCTTGTTCGTCAATGGGCAGGAAATGGATGGAGCGTTGCCGGCCACTGATGTGCGCGCCGTGCTTGATCGGGCTTTGCAGCAGGCAGGAGTTTCGGCCCCTGCGCACGCTGCCATCTCACCTGGCACCGACTCACAGACATCCAGTAAATAGCATTCCTTGGGAGGAGAAGGATTGAAAGCATCGTTCCGTCGCTTTGGGCCAGTATTAGGGTTAGCACTCGCGCTGGGGATTGGCTGCAGCGATAAGCCGTTGGGAAACGACGTTGCGGCCTCAGTCGACGGCCACAGGATCTATAACGCCGACGTCGAGAAGTACTATCAAAATCAGACCGCTGGCTCTGAGCAGAAGCCTGCGGGAGAACAGGCAACCAGCCTGCGGCTCAGTATTCTCAGCAAGCTCATCGATAACGAAATTTTGATGCGCCAGGCGGAAAAATTGGGACTGCTGGCCACCGATGACGAGGTCGACCGCAAACTCAACGAAATCAAATCGCCTTTCACCAAGGAAGAATTTGACGCCCGTCTGAAAGAAAAGAAGCTGACGCTGGACGATTTCAAGCATGATCTCCGCGAGTCGCTGACTGTAGATAAGGTTCTGAACAAAGAAGTCACTTCCAAGATCAACATTTCCGACCAGGACATTACGGCGTACTACAACGACCACAAGGCCGAGTTCAACCTTGTCGAACCTCGCTACCATCTGGCGCAAATCTTTGTCACCACGGCTCCAAACCCTCAAGTCCACAACTTGAAAAACGATAAGGCGCAGAACGAGACGGAAGCCCGCAAGAAAATCCAAATGCTCATAAACCGCTTGGACAGTGGGGACGACTTTGCCACTCTGGCCATGAATTATTCCGAGGATGCCGAAACCTCGGGAAATGGCGGGGATCTGGGTTTTGCTCCCGAATCTTCACTAAAGAGCACGGATCCTACTACGCGGGACCTGGTGATGAAGCTCAAACCGGGCCAGTACAGTCAGGTAATTACGGTCGTGAACCCGATGACCCGGCAGATGATCGGATTTCGAATTGTGAAACTGATCTCCAAAGAACCTGCCGGCCAGCGCGAGTTATCGGATCCGCGCGTGCAGGAGGCGATCCGCTCACAGCTTCGGGACCGCCGCGAGCAGCTCCTGAAATCGGCCTACTACGAGATCCTGCGGGACCACGCGAAAATCGAGAACTACTACGCGGAGAAAGTGTTGGCAGGAAACGGCACCGGGCCGTGAAGTCTTTTGGTCTAAATCCTGAACCGCAGAAATGGTCGGAAGCTGGCGAACATCTACTCGACAATGGCCAGCAAGTCACCAGCGTTCACCGCCGTGCCCTCACTCGCAACAATCTTTTGCACGATACCCTTCTTGGGCGATTTGATCTCGTTCTGCATTTTCATGGCTTCCACCACTAGTATGCCTTGCCCGGCCTCCACCGCAGCTTGTTCCTGTAGCAGCACGCGCACTACTTTACCGGGCATAGAAGCGCGAAGATGCTTCGGCCCATGTTCGTCCGCCATTCCGGCGCGACGACTCCGCAATGAGCGCGGAT
>Ga0187778_10001957_pt1 | contig 14162 bp, 11 predicted proteins | sample 1015_Q2_SP5_20_M_FD_132418 | JGI IMG/M metagenome (GOLD analysis project Ga0187778, IMG submission 132418) | Tropical peat soil microbial communities from peatlands in Department of Meta, Colombia - 1015_Q2_SP5_20_MG | ecosystem: Environmental > Terrestrial > Soil > Wetlands > Peat | place... | reverse complement strand
GGAATAAACCCGTCAATCCGCCCATGGTAAATAACCCAATGAAACCCATGGCGTACAACATGGGCGTGTTGAAGCGGATCGAGCCTTTGTACATCGTCGCGGTCCAATTAAAAACCTTGATCGCGGATGGGACGGCCACCAAGTAACTAAAAATCGAAAAAATCATGGCTGAGTACAGCGAAATTCCCGCCACAAACATATGGTGTGCCCAGACCAGGAATCCGAACACGGCAATGCCGATGCTCGACATGGCGACGGCGGAGTAGCCAAACACTCGTTTGCGCGAGAAGCAGGGAATGATTTCGGTGACCACCCCCATCGAGGGAAGAATCATGATGTATACAGCCGGGTGCGAGTAGAACCAGAACAGGTGCTGGAACAGCAGCGGATCGCCACCGCGGGTGGGATCGAAAATTCCAAGGTTGAAAGCGCGTTCGAAGACCACGAGCAGTAGCGTGATTGCGAGGACCGGCGTGCCCAAAAGCTGGATGATACTGGTTGCGTAATGCGCCCAGACAAACAATGGCAGGCGTGACCACGTCAGGCCGGGAGCACGCATACGATGAATGGTCACCACAAAATTCAGGCCGGTCAGAATCGAAGAAAATCCCGCAATGAAGATCGCCAGCCCAGCTTCAATAACCTTGCTGTTGCTGAACGCAGTGCTAAAAGGTGTGTAGAAAGTCCAACCGGTATCGGCGCCACCGGTGATAATGCAGTGCAGCATCAGGATTCCGGCAACCACCAACAAATACCAACTCAGGAGATTAATCCTGGGAAAAGCCAGGTCCTTCGCCCCTACCATCATCGGTATCAGAAAATTTCCCAATACTGCTGGTATGGATGGAATTAGGAAAAAGAAAACCATCACCTGGCCGTGCATCGTGAAAAGCTTGTTGTAAGTATCGGCCTGAACAAGATCACCGGCAGGTGTGAGCAGCTCCAACCGGATCAGCAGCGCAAAGAATCCTCCAATAAAGAAGAAGAGCGTGATCGTGACCAGGTAGAGCAAGGCAATACGTTTGTGGTCGGTAGTGAGCAGCCATGAACGAATTCCGTAATCTGTATTCAGGTAATGCTCGCGTTCGGCGGTGATTGCTGTTGTTGCCATTTCTATTCCCTGGGTTCCTGCGGTTTCGTTCCGGGCGCCAGCCTCGGCGTCCCCGCCGCACTCGAAGGCGGCGGGCTTAGCGATTTGATGTAGGCGACCAGAGCGGCTAATTGCTCTTCGCTCACCAGCCCCTGAAATGTCGGCATGATCGGCTTGAAGCCGCTAACAATCTTTGCACTCGGGCTAAGGATGGATTCGCGAATGTAATTTTCATCCGCAACCACAGTTCGGCCGTCTTCCAATTGCACGGGCTTGTCGAATATGCCTTGCAGATTCGGGCCGCGGCCTTGAATGTCAAAGCGATGACAAGTTGGGCATCCGAGTTGCTGAAAGATGCTTTCCCCATTTGCCGCCAGGGACCCGGATGCGACCCCACCGGAAAGCCATGCCTGATATTGCGCTGGCTCGAGCACAACCACCTGCCCGATCATGCCGGAGTGTGCCGTTCCACAATACTCGGCGCAAAACAGGTGATATATACCGGGTTTCGTGGCGCGAAACCAGGCCGTCGTGTAACGTCCCGGCAGCACGTCCTGCTTGATACGGAAAGCTGGAACATAAAAACTGTGAATGACATCCTGCGAGGTCATGATCAACTTCACGTCACGCCCGACGGGAACATGAAGTTCGTTGATCTCGCGCTGCCCTTGTTCATGTTCCAGTTTCCACATCCATTGTTTGGCGACGACATATACTTCGTCAGCGCCGCGGGGCGGAGTGCGTTCCTGAAAATAGATGACCGCACCCCAGAGAAAAATAACCATGAAGATGGCAAGCGGCGCCGTTGACCAGGTCACCTCCAGCGGCACCGAACCTTCGATCTGCTCCGCCTTGTGTCCCCGGCGATTGCGATATTTCAGCGCGAACAGAACAATCATGGTGAAAATCGCCAGAGACATGAACCCAGCCAGCAGCACGAGGAAAATGAAGAGCGCATCTACATTTCCTGCGGTAGTTGCGGCGCGTGCCGGCCAAAGTGGAAAATTATCGAACATGTTGGCTATCTAATCCGTTTCACGTGCTGATATTGGGAACCCAGACGGAACATGACGATTAGGAAGGTACCGAGCAACAGAATGGTCGCCCCTGCGGCCATCTTCAAAATTCTGATGACAATTGCTCCGTACTTTCCCTTGTCCGGGTCGTAGTGGTAGCAGTAGAGCAAAACTTCATCCACCACATTACCGATTTTGTTTTGCGATGCCTGCACCAATCCTAAACGCAAATCTTTGGGCGCGAACTCGACGCCATAGTAGTACTGCGCGATTTTTCCCTCCGGAGTGAGAATCATGATTGCGGTGGCATGGGCGAACTGCCCGGTTCTCGAATCGTATTCGTATTGAAAGCCTGCGGCGCGGGTGAGCCCGTCAATCGAATCCTGCGGTCCGGTAAGGAAATGCCAACCAGCGGCGGCCCCGGGGCGAGCGTAACGTTTCAGGAATTCGGCTTTCTTCGCCGCGGCCATTACGGATGTTTCCTTCGGGTCGAAGCTGATCGTGAGAACATCGAACTCTTTCCCCACATCAAACTTTAGGACCCGCAGCGCGCTCTCCAGGCCGCTCAGAACCTCGCCGCAAAGCATTGGGCACTGATAATAGACAAGATTCAGAATCAGAGGTTTGCGGCCGAAGTAATCTCCCAGTCGAACCGAGTTATCACTTTCATCGCGAAAAATAAGATTCGGCGGAATCTGCTCATTCAAGTGCTGCTCAATGCCCACATGCTTCAACCCCGGTGGCCGCAGATTGGCTGGCGGCGACATTACGCCTTGTGTCATGCCCTGCGCCCACGAAAGCGCCGTTAACAGGAGCAATATTCCACCGAGCATCACAGGCTTGCCCATTCTGTCATTCCGAGGAGCGGCTGCGACGAGGAATCTGCCGTCGAGAGAACTGCAGATCCCTCGTTTCACTCGGGATGACAACAAGGAAAACGGGATCGAACCACTCACTGCTGTTTCACCTCTGCTGGCGCAGGCTGCTTCTTTTTCGGCAGATTGCTGACGTCTGCCTGACGAGCGGCCTGATTCACTACGTTCACTTCTGACGGCGGGACCGTGCCGACTCTGGGCGTGGTTGGTAAGCCTTGCTGCGCAATGAGCTCCATCGCCCGATCGATCGGGATGCGAACCACTCCCGCCTTCTGATCTACCCAATCGTAACTATCCAGCGTTTGCTCCTCTTTCAAAAGAAAGTCGTTGATCTCCAGCCGTTCATTTTTCTCCAGCCGCGGCTGCGGGAATTTCTGGATTGCCTGCGGTGGGACATTGCGTGTGTCAGCTTCAGGCTGCACCAGCGGGTTCTGTGGCGGCTGATGGCTCCTCTGATAGGCGTCGAGAAAGCGATAAAGCCCCCACAGCACGAAGTAAATCAGAATGCCGGCCAGCGCGAGCCCGGTGAAAAAAACATAGACCCCGCGCGGACTCAAATCCTGGTGCTCGAATTCGAGTTCCGGATCACGCTCGCGAGGTTTGAGTTCTTCGTTATTCATGAGCTGGTTCTAAAACTTCACGCGCATCCGGATCATTGACCGAAAGCAACGGCATAGAATTCAAATTTCGAAAATAAAGCCACATCCAAAATCCGCCGACAGCGATGGGCAGCACAATATCCGCCCACGTTACGCTTAGGGTTGGCGAAAAATTCGGCTCGATGATCCAGAGCAAGTCCACCCAGCGCATGATCATGAGCCAGATGGCCAGCCAAACCAGCTGTCGGACGTCGCGTTTAAACGATCGCGAGAGCAGCAGGACGAAGGGCACGATGAAATGAAAAAAAATCAGAACCAGCCCGACCATTGGCCAGCCACCATGAAAACGCCGGAAATACCAGGTGATTTCATCGGGCAAGTTTCCCGCCCAGATGATGAGCAACTGCGAAAAGGAAAAATACGCCCACAACATCAGGAAAGTCAGCATCCATTTGCCGTGGTCCTGGACGAAATCCGGCCGCAGCCACTCCGACATCGGTTTGTAATTCACCAGAATGCGTTCGACCACCACCGCGAAACACATCGCCGACAGCACTTCCCCGATCAAGAGAATGAGTCCGTAAATCGTGGATATCCAGCTTGGATCGATGGACATGACCCAATCGATCGCGGCAAAGGAAATCGTGAACGCATAGAGGATCAGACCTGGGCCGCTGAGCGCCTTAAAGCGCCGGCTATTGTCTCGCGGGACGGGCAGGTCCTGCTCGCGCGACCATTTCGTCAGAAGGTAAGACAAGAGATTCCAAATCGCGAAATAAACGACCGCGCGAATGATGAAGTTGTGAACTGAAAGATAGGACCTGGTGAGATCCTGGAGATGCTCGCGCAAATGCGCATCGCCGATGGTATTAAGCGGCCGATCCCAGATGTATAAGCGCGGCAGCGCAAACAGGATGGGAATAAACAGAATCGTCATCAGCGGAATACAACGCATCGCCGCGCCCATGGTTCTGCGAATCACGGTTCCCCATCCGCCTCCCGTCAAATGGCGAATCATAAGAATCGCCATCGATCCCAGTGCTACTCCCAGCCAAGCCATGAATGCGAGTAAATATCCACGGAAAAACTGGTCTGGACGCAGGAACCCTCCGATGATCGCGATGACAGAAAAAACCACTCCGACGACGAGCGAACGCGACTGGATGGTGCGCGTGGCAGGAGGAGCCATCATGTCCGGGTTGTACAACTGCGCCGTGCTCATCTTTGTTCCTGCTCCTGCGAATTCCCGCTTAGTGGCTGAATCTCAGGCAGAGTCGCGCCGGAACCCGGTTCTCCGCGGAACGCCGGTGCGCCGGACGGAACTTTTTGCCCCGCAGGTACGTCGGCGAGCGTGGCATTCTGGCTCAGTTGCAGAGCGCGGATATAAGCCACAATCGTCCAGCGATCGCGCGGCGGAATTTGCGACGCGTATTCCGGCATAGCGCCGAATCCATTAGTCATAACGTCGAAGAAATATCCCAGCGGAGCCTTGCGCAGACGTTCGGTGTGGTATGACGGAGGTACACGAAACCCACGCTGCACGATCATTCCGTTCCCGTCTCCCAATTGGGAATGGCAGGGCGAACAATAAATATTGAAACGCTCGCGCCCGCGTGCCAGCACGTCTTCTGTTACAGGAAACGGCATGTAGTCGCCAGGATTGTTCCCCACTTTCCCCGTATAGAAGTAGGTATCCTCGTGCATTTGTCCACGGGCAACCGTGCCCTCCACCGGAGGCCTGGCAGAACGCAAATCAGTGTAAAAATCGCTCTTCGCCAGCGGCTTGAAGCGCGGCTGATCGTGCATATCTTGACGGCAACCCACAAGCAGCAAGGTCGCGAACCATCCAAGCAGCGACATTTGTCGGCAGACCCACATGTTCTTAGCTGGGGACCTCCGAGATCGAGCGCGGGTCCAATCCTTCCAGAAAACTGCGAGTCCCAGTGCTGCTGTAGTTCGGGTCGGAAGAAAACACAATCAGGAAGAATCTGTCCTTGGTCGCGAACGCAAACCGCGGCACATTGAACACTGGATGATATGGCATGGGCAGGCCATTCAACGCCAACATGCCGAAGACCGCAGCCAAAACCGCAAACAAGATCGTCATCTCAAATGTCACGACAATAAACGCCGGCGTTGACAGGTAAGGCCGCCCACCTACATTAACTGGGTAACTCACGGTGGCAATCCACCACTGCAGCGCAAAACCGGACAAACAACCGAGGATTCCGCCGACCAGAACGACCAGCGGCACGCCGTTGCGATGAAAGCCGATAGCCTCCGAGAGCTGTTCGATCGGAAAAGGACTGTAGGCGTCGATCTTCTTATATCCGGCTTCGTAGGTCTTACGCGCGGCAACTACCAGGTCGGTAGGGGTATCGAACTCCGCCATCAAGCCGTAGATGGGAGTGCGCTTCATTCTGATTTCACCTCCGCTTCGGGCAGCAGAGTACGCATTTCAAAGATCGAGATACCCGGCAGAACTCTCAGGAACAGGAACATGCAGGCGAGGAAGAATCCTATAGTGCCGATGTAGGTTGCCCAATCCCAGCGCGTGGGATAGTACATGCCCCACGAGGAAGTCAGGAAATCACGATGCAAACTGACCACGACGATGATAAAGCGTTCCAGCCACATTCCAATGAGAATCACGCCCGAGATGATGAACAATCCAAGTGGGCTTGAGCGCAGTTTTCGAATCCAAAGCAATTGGGGAATAAAGATGTTGCAAGCGAGCAGCGAAAGGTACCACAGATGATATGGGCCGTGCAGCCGATTCCACAGCAAGAAGGAGTCGTAACGATTGCCGCTATACCAGCCCATGAAAGCTTCGATCCCGTATCCGTAGGCGACGATGAGCCCAGTGGCGAGCATTACCTTGGCAGAATTCTGCAAGTGCCGTTCGGTAATGAAATCTTCCAAACCATAAAATTTGCGGATCGGGATCGCCAGCATCAGCACCATCGCAAAACCGGAATAGATGGCGCCCGCAACAAAGTAGGGTGGAAAGATAGTTGTGTGCCAGCCGGGCACGATGCCGATGGCAAAATCGAAACTCACGACGGTATGGACCGAGAGCACCAGCGGAGTAGCGAGTCCCGCCAACAGCAGGTAAGCCGTCTCGTACCGGCTCCAGTGGCGGGCTGAACCGCGCCAGCCCATGGCAAGGATTCCATAAATCTTCTGAGCCACCCGGTTTTCAGCGCGGTCGCGAAGCGTGGCCAGATCGGGAATTAGGCCGATGAACCAGAAGAGGGCCGAGGTAGTGGCGTAAGTCGAGACGGCAAACACGTCCCACACCAGCGGACTGCGGAATTGCGGCCAGTAGTTCATGGTATTGGGATACGGGAAGAGCCAATACGCTAGCCATGGCCGGCCCAGATGCAGAACCGGGAACATGCCGGCGCAAGCCACGGCAAAGATTGTCATCGCCTCGGCGAAACGGTTGATCGAGTTCCGCCAGGATTGCCGTAGCAAAAGCAGAATGGCAGAAATCAGTGTTCCGGCGTGGCCAATTCCGATCCACCAGACAAAATTCACGATGGCAAATCCCCAACCGACAGGGATGTTGACGCCCCAAATGCCTACGCCTCGAACGAACAGATATCCGATGGCATAAAGCAGGACCATCGTGATCAGGAATGAAAGCCCGAATCCGAATAACCAGCCAGTAGAAACCGGGCGCCTCAGGACGATCGCGCTGATCTTGTCCGTGATAGTCGTGAACGTGTAGCCAGGTTCGATGACTGGCGCCCGTTGCGACCTGTTTTCGACTTGGGTGGGATCATCCATGCGCGATTGTGCTCCGCTCAGCTCTCCAGTTCAGGGTTGGGATTGCGAATTTCCGCCAAGTGTGTGGTTCGGGGACGTGTGTTCAAGTCTTGCAGCAGACCGTAATTTCGGCTCCTCGCTTTCAGCCTGGAAACCTGCGCACTAGAGTCGTTCTTGTTACCAAAAACTATTGCATTGGCTGGACACGACTGCTGGCAAGCGGTTTGTAATTCGAGATCACGAATTTTCCGGTTCTCGCGTTCTGCGTCAATACGATGTTGCGCGATGCGCTGGATGCAGTATGTGCATTTCTCCATGACTCCGCGGCTGCGGACCGTGACGTTCGGATTGCGCATCATCTTGTATTGCGGGGTTTCCCAATCCTGAAAAAGCAAAAAGTTGAATCGCCGGACCTTGTACGGACAGTTGTTTGAACAGTACCGCGTGCCCACACAGCGGTTGTAAATCATGTCGTTGAGGCCTTCGGTGCTATGAACGGTCGCGCCCACCGGGCAGACCAACTCGCACGGCGCATTCTCACATTGCATACAGGGCACGGGCTGGAAATAGGCTTTGGGATTATCGCGGTCGCCCCGGTAATAGACATCGACCCGCAGCCAATGCATGTGGCGCCCCTTGTTGCATTGTTCTTTCCCCACTACCGGAATGTTGTTCTCCGATTGGCACGCGATGATGCAATTGTTGCAGCCGACGCAGGCGTTAAGATCGATCGCCATGCCCCATTCGTATGGCTCTTTCTCATATTGGTCGGCATAGCCCGGATACAAGCTGAAATTATCGGCAGGCCGATCTTCGTTGAAGGAATCAGGATCTTTGCGGTACTCCTCGAGCGTACGGGTGCGCACTAGCGGCCGTGTGTCACCGTCCTGGGTTTCCATGGTCTGATAACCCTGAGTAGAAGCCAGGATGTAAGTTTCGCCTGCTCTTTCGATCTTCAGCCCAGCAGTGAACCAGGGCGCGGCACTGTGGCGAAGTGGATAAAAATCAAAACCGGTCGCTGTTCCCACTCGGCCGGCACGCCGTCGGCCATAGCCGAGATAAACCGTCACAGCATTGTCGGGGTGTCCAGCCTGGATCCACACCGGAGCGGTCACTGTTTTCCCATTCAGTTCGAAACGGATCATGTCCTCCGTCTGCAGCCCCATTCGCTCCGCCATTTTGGGCGCAATGAGCACAGGATTGTCCCAGGTCAACTTGGTCATGGGCTTGGGCAATTCTTGCAACCATCCGTTATTCGAGAAGCGACCATCGTAAATCGAGGGATCGCGGCGGAAGTTGATTTCGATTGTGTCTGACCCGTAACTCGCGGGTTCAGCGAACAAAGAGTTCCACGGCTTCACCGCGACTTGCCTGGGCGGGGATTGCGTGCCTTCGATCCATCCGTCGTTCAATGACTTTCGCCAGAACATGTCAAAATCGGCGCCTGCATGCTGATTTTTCCAATAGCCTTGAACGATCTCATATCCTGTCGCTTCCGCTTGACCTGCCAACAGCGCCATCACTTCGTAAGCGCTCTTGCTGCCGTAAAGCGGAGCGATCAGGGGCTGCTGAATGGTTACAGTGCCGTCGTAAGCGCGTGCATCGCCCCAGGCTTCCAGATAATGAGTCTCACTGATGTGCCATTGACACAGTTCAGCCGTTTCATCCTGATGAAGCCCCAGATGCACGCGAAATGGAATGCTGGTGTTCTTCAGCGCATCTGCAAAGCCGAGATCAGCAGGAGCATCGTAGGCTGGATTTCCGCCCAGGATGAATAGCATGTCCACTTTGCCGGCGCGCATGTCGGCAACCAGCTCTTTCAGCGAATCGGTTTGGTTTACCGGATTGGCGTTGACAGGATCGGTGTAGAAAACGGTTTTGCCGACGTTGCCGAGAGCTTGATTGATGGCATGGGCGAGCGCGTGCACCACTGGGGGCTGGTGATCACCCGCGATGATGAGACTTTTACCGCGATGACTCTGCAACTCCTTCACCATGGCGGCTAAGTATTTCGCCTGTTCGCCGACCAGCATTCCTCCATTGGCAGAGACGCCGAAAGTTCTTGCTACCGCACGGGCGAAGCCCTCGATTTCCGCCGAGCGCATCGGCAACCGGTGATCTGCTTTTGCGCCGGTCGAACTCGGGGTACTCTCGACCACGTACAAGCGACTCATATTGCCGGAATCGGGATCACGACGTTTGGCGAAATCCCGCGCATACCGTGTCATTCCAGGAAAACCTGCATACAGAAAGTCCGCATCAAGCGAAAGAATTACGTCAGCATTCTCCAGGCGATATTGAGTTTCGATCGGCTGGCCGAAAACCATTTGCGCGCCCGCATAAACGTTGTCGCGATTAATGGGCTCGTACACATGCCACTTCGCCTGCGGGAACAAAGCGAGGACATGCCGCAGTTGATCCGCAAAACTGGGCGATGAAACTGTTCTGGTCAAAATGCGGATGCCCGACCCCTGCACGGCTTTTTGCGAGTTCAACGGCCCCCGCACCGCTTCTACAAAATTGCCCCAGGTTTGCACTTCGCCCAGTTTGGTGTTGGTCTGAGAACGATCCGGATCGTAAAGGCTGAGAATGGAAGCCTGCGTGAATACATCCGTGCCACCCAAGCTTACGGGGTGTTTGTCATTGCCTTCGATTTTGGTTGGACGAAAAAGATGGCTCTCAACAAGAATCGGAGTGGCGTATCCGCCCAGTTCAAAGGCGGTTGCATAAAACATGGGCCGGCCGGGAACTACCTCTTCTGGCTGACGTACATAAGGAACAATCGGTTCGAGCGGCTGTTTGGTGCAGGCGGTCATGCCCGCCATCGCCAGCGATGCTCCCATGAGTTTTAAAAAGCCTCGCCGCGAAACTGCATCCAGCCACTCCGACGCGCCCTTGGGAAATTCCCGGTGCATCATCTCCTTGAACTCAGGGCTGCCGGCGAGTTCTTCGAGACTGCGCCAGAACTCGGGGCCTTTGGTTTCGGCAACGCGAGCGCGAGCTGTCGCCAAGTCAAGCTTGTCTTTCTTGCCAGGGCAAATTGCTTCAGTTCGCGGCGTCCTGCCTTGCTCTTTCATTTCGGCTCAATCTTTTGTGCGATAACTACCAACCCGTCGTCCATCGATTTTCAACTTCACCGATGGCAAGTAGAGCAACTGGTGATGTCTGCCACGCTACGCAAGTTGTATTTCTTGACCAGATCGCCCCCGAGCGACAACTGATCGGTATATTGCTTCCCATCCAGCACAAGCGGCTTGAGGGACGAAGGCGCCTCATAGCGCATGTTGAACACCTGGTCCCGCGGCCGCAGATACTTCGCCGGATCACGATGACAATCCAGGCACCACTCCATCTGCAGCGAAGCGTAATTGAACATGAGCGGCATGCGGTCGACCGGCCCATGACAAACGTTGCAGCCCACACCCTTGTTGATATGAATACTGTGATCGAAGTACACAAAATCCGGCAGGTCGTTCACTCGGGTCCACAACAGCGATTTCCCAGTTCGAAAACTCTCGCGTACCGGCTCCAGCAACGGAGCACCCACCCAGATCTGGGAATGACAATTCATGCAGGTTTTGGTCGGTGGAATGCCGGCGAAGCTCGACTTTTCAACCGAGGTGTGGCAGTAACGGCAATCTATGCCCAAGCCGGCCACGTGATGCTGATGACTGAAAGGAACCGGTTGCGGGCGAGCCACCTTCGCATACGTCACATAAGGCGAGCGCTGGAACTCAATGCATGCCCACAGCGCGAACGCGAGAAAGAAGATCGCCCCGAAAATCGTGGCGCGAGAGATTGTATTAGTACTGCGATGAAAAATCTGCATCGCTCAGACTTTCAGTGCAGCGGAACTCACCGCCGAGCTCCATGGTTGATGCGGCCCAGTCGATCAGGCAGTCACAGATGATTGTGATGCTGGATACGAAAACGTGTGATTATAACAGTTTTGGGTCTGCTGCGCGCAGCCCGGGGCGAATAGAAGTGCTTGCGTCCATTCTGGAAATCAGCAGAAAAATTAGAAAGCGGGAGATCTCGCCCGTCGAGTTGACCCGCGACTGCCTCGCAAGGATCGAAAAACTCAATCCTGCTCTGAATGCCTTCATCACAGTAACTGGCGAATCCGCCTTGCCGCAGGCGAAAAACGCGGAAGCTGAAATTCAGCGCGGCGAATGGCGCGGTCCGCTTCACGGAATTCCAATTGCGGTGAAAGATTTGATTGACACTGCCGGAGTTCGCACCACCGCCGCCAGCGGGGTATTCCAGGAGCGCGTTCCGCCCGAGGATGCTTACATTGTTGAGCGATTACGAAATGCCGGGGCGATTTTGCTGGGCAAACAGAATCTGCATGAGTTTGCGTACGGCGGCAGTTCGGTGATCAGCTACTTCGGCGAAGTCAAGAATGCGTGGAATGCGAAATACATTGCCGGAGGGTCATCCGGTGGATCCGCATCGGCGGTGGCTGCTGGTCTAGGCTACGGAGCCATCGGCACCGACACTGCCGGCTCCGTCCGCGAACCGGCTGCATTATGTGGCGTGGTCGGACTGAAACCGACCTATGGACGCATAAGCACACGCGGCGTCATTCCACTCTCCTGGTCGCTCGATCATGTCGGACCTATCACCCGAACTGTGGCGGATGCGGCAGTGATCCTTCGAGCCATCGCCGGATACGATGCTCGAGACCCGAATTCCGCCGATGTAACTGTTGATGACTACGTTGCCACCCTAGACGGTGGCCGAACAAAAATCAGAATTGGAGTGCCGCGCGGCTTTTTCTACCAGGATCTTGACCCGGAGGTTGCATCCGCCGTGGAGCAGGCGCTCAGAGTGCTTAAGACTCATTGCGACGGCGAGATGCGGGGAATCGACTTGCCGGTCCCAACCGACCGCACTTTGCAATCCGCGGAATCGTACGCCTATCATGCGGAATTTGTTGCCCGCTGCCCCGGTCTTTATCAGCCCGAAACTCTGCGCCGCATCCGCACGGGAGAAGGAATTGCAGCAGATGACATTGAAGCACGCCGTCGCGAGTTGAAGCAATTTCGCGGTGAGATCAGAAGAATTTTTGACGAAGTAGACGTGCTGGTGACCCCGACCACACCCATTCCAGCGCCATCTCTCGCTGAGCTGCGGCAGAATCCCGATTTATTGCGCCCGAAAGAAATCATGCTGCTGCGAAATACCCGCCCGTTCAATGTATGGGGATTGCCGGCCATCTCGCTTCCCTGCGGATTTACGACCTCCGGCTTGCCGATCGGATTACAGATCGCGGGAACCCACTGGGCCGAGTCAGTTGTCCTGCAAATTGCCTACAGATATGAGCAAGCCACGCACTGGCACACCAGAGAGCCGGACCTTGCTCAAGCACAGTGCTGACGATTCCAGATCAGGGCGGTCCTTAGGCTTACTCCACTTCAAAGTCTGCGGTGCGCGGCGCAGCCTTATTTCCCGCCGAATCCATCGCACTCAGTTCCACCCGGTAGGAACCCGGATCAAGCGTGTTCACCGGCAATTTCAAAGCGATGGGAATCACTGGATTGCCTTTTTGCATGAAGGAAGCCGCGGTGGCAAGCCCGGTATCGTATTTCGCTTGTCCGCTCTTTCTTTCAACAACTTTCATGTCGATTCCAACTTGCGGTTCGGTTGTGCCGGTCAGTAGAGGTTCATAGACTTCGGCGTAAACCGCCACCGTCTCAGCCTTTTTGAAATGGTAGGTCGCAGCCGGCACGATCTCCATTCCCCGGGTCACCAACGGCGTGTGATCCTCCATTAAAGCAGCATCCAGGCTGGTGGACACATCCGTAGCGCGGCGTACATTATTGCTCAACGCCATCGCACTCAGACCGAATTGTTTGCCATCGTACGGATCGATGGTGAGCGCAGTTTCAACTTTCCCAAACGCTTCGACGCCGGAGCTAAACACAACCTTCAATTTGTATTGCCCAGAGGCAACGTCGAATTGGTTCTCGTAATGGAATGGCTGTTTGTTGAACTCTTCGATTTCTTTCTTGTTCTCGAAATCCAGGTTCACGCTATCACTGAAGCGTGCAGCGACGGAATTGTCCGGCCTGTATGCGATGCCCAAAATGTTAAGCGTGGAATGTTGCTTGCCATTGACCTTTTCGAACTTGATCGATTTTGCCGGGATATCCATGGCGAGGTTAACGCGCGCCGTATTCGTAGAAGTATAGAAATAGGGCGTCTGGATTGAGGCTGTGATCGAGCCTAACTGGGTCCCGTTTGCCTGGTTCTCAAGTTGCTTTTCGATGGGTTGCCCAGCCAACATATCAGCCGGCTTGACGTTGCAATAGCCGCTGCGCGAACGGACGACGGTGTCGCTGCGATCGACTTTGACCTTGATTGTGTGGCAGCTTCCTTCCGGCGTATCGGCTGGAGTGTAGCCCAACACGTAATATTCGCTGAGCTCTTTCGCGATCTTATCCATGCCACCGAGCAGATCATTGGTATTCAGGATCACGAATCCGCCAGTGCCGCTGGCGAGTGCGTACATTACCTGCTGGTTGTCCGTGGCACTGGGAGGAAAAGGAGGAACAATCACGCTGGGCTGATAGGCGGGACCATAGTAGCTCGAAACGGCCCTAACTCCCCCAGCTGGGGTTCCGCCAGTGCTGCCGCCGGTTCCTCGACCGCCCCCGCCAGTACCGCCGCTGGGCGGGCCGCCGTGACTGCCGCCGCCGCCGGGAGAGCCACCACCGGGAGCGCCGCCACCGGGGTGACCACCTCCGCCCCCAGTACCTCCGCCGCCACCTGTATGCTGGACAAAAACAAGGTGCGGTTCAGGCATGGC
>Ga0187778_10001956_pt1 | contig 14162 bp, 16 predicted proteins | sample 1015_Q2_SP5_20_M_FD_132418 | JGI IMG/M metagenome (GOLD analysis project Ga0187778, IMG submission 132418) | Tropical peat soil microbial communities from peatlands in Department of Meta, Colombia - 1015_Q2_SP5_20_MG | ecosystem: Environmental > Terrestrial > Soil > Wetlands > Peat | place... | reverse complement strand
CGCACGCTCATCGCAAATTTGCTCGGCAACTCGGAAGGAGTGGTCTGTCCAAATAACCGGCGGCCTTCGCCGGCCATGTAATACGTCATGTCGATGGCTTCCTGCACGTCGCCGCGCGCCTCGGCCAGCACTTTGCCCATCTCGCGGGTCATGTCTTTCGAAAAATCTTCCTTGCGCAGCACCAGCAATTCCGCGGCGCGGAACAGAATCTCCGCTCGCTTTGGCGCAGGCACCAGCCGCCACGATTTGTATGCTTCCTTCGCAGCATCGACGGCGGCATCCACGTCCTCTTGCGTGGAAGCCACGAACATTCCGATCAACTCATCCGTGTTCGCAGGGTTGCGGTTCTCGTACGCCTTGCCGCTTCGCGATTCCACCCATTCGCCGTTGATGAAATTTTTGTAGACCCGGGGCGCTACTGCTGTAGCCATACTTCCTCCTGATTTCATCAAACGCGGCGGTCGTAGTCAGCGTGAGAGCCGATCCAAAACCAGGCGATGACGGAACCCTCGAGAACACCTAGAGCGCGGTAGCCAAGCCCAATCCGAACGGAATAGACGTTTTCGGTTTGTTCTACTTTCTTAAAGCGAAGGCTCGGGTGACCTGGATCAGCGCGGAAAAGCCGGTAGGCTTGCCGTGCCTGAGCCTGAACTTCATCTGGCAAGGCAGCAAATGCGGTTCGGAAGGAGCGCGTGGTGCGCGACTCAATCACAAGAGCTCATCGAGAGGCCGCGTTTCGCCGCGCCGATCTTCTTGCAGAGCCTCTTCGGCGAGACGACGGAGTTTCTCCGGGTTGCGCGCAAGTTGTTCTTTCCAGGCGGCTTCGTCCCGCAAGGTTTCAATGATCTGCGAGGCGATAGCATCCTGTTCGTCCTGGGAAAGCGCGGCAACTTTGCGCAGTGCGTCTTCTAGCAACGTGGTCATGAAAGAAAGTGTAACACGTGACTGCGGCGGATGCGCTGGATGGATTGTTTCGCGCTGTGGTTAGTGCGCTCGATCTTTGGTCTTATCAGCCACTACGACGCCGGCTTTCATGACCCATTTCACGTGGTTGATGGCGACATCAATGTCGGCGAGGGGGTCGCCTTCCACCGCGACGAGATCGGCGAAATAGCCCGGCGCGACGGCGCCTAGCTCTTTCTCTTTGCCTAGCAATTCGGCGGCGTTGGTGGTCGAGGTGCGCAGCGCCTGCTCCGGCGTCATGCCGGCTTTCACGAACCAGCCTAGCTCGCGGGTGTTTTGCCCGAACATGGTGTAAATCGCGTCGGAGCCCATGGCGAATTTCACACCTGCCTTGTGCGCTTTGCGCGCCGTCTCCAGGTTGCGCTCAATGAAGGCCTTGGTCTTTTCCTGAAAGCCGTTCGCATAGCCAATCTTCTGCCAGTTGTCCAGGTAATAGCGGTTGTGATCGATGGTGGGAACGTAGAACGTGCCGCGCTTCGCCATTTCGGCAATCGTGGCGTCGTCCATGTCGGTGGCGTGTTCGAGCGAATCGGTTCCCGCACGCACGGCGTCGCGCGCGCCATCCGGTCCGTAAGAATGGATGGCGATTTTCTTGCCGAACTGGTGTGCGGTATCCACGGCCGCCTTGATTTCCTCGTAGTTGTAGGTTTGAAACCCGGTGGTGTCGTCATCCGTGCCCGTCGACGCGTACATTTTGATCAGATCGACGCCCGCACCAATTTGCTGGCGCACCACCCGCAGAACTTCCGGCACACCGTCGGCGATTCCGCCAGCGGGCGGGTTAAGTCCGGGTTTGTACGGCGTGTTGGTTACGTACAGCCCGTAGCCGACCACAAACATGCGCGGGCCAATCATTTCGCCACGATTGATCAAGTCGCGCATGGCGATGTCCATGTATTGATCCGCGCCCAAGTCGCGCACAGTGGTCACGCCGGCTTCCAGGGTGCGCAGCGCGCCTTTGCGCGCAAGAAAAACTTCGACGGCCGGGGGATTGCTCGTCAATTGCTTCAGCATCGGCTCGCCGGGCGTTTCGTCGGTGTAAATGGTCATGTGCGTGTGCACATCAATCAGGCCCGGCAGGCCAGTGTATTTGGAGAGATCCACGATTTCCCCGCCGGAAGGAATCGCCGACGCATCGGAGGTCACGGTTTTGATTCGGTCGCCTTCAACGATGACAACGGCGTTGGTCCACACTTTGCCTTTGCCGTCCCAGAGCTTTCCGAAGCGCACGGCTTTGACGTTCTTAGTGGCAGGTTTCTCCTGCGCAAAAGCGCCGCACGTAAATACGCCGGCGATCGCAATCAACACCAACAAACGAAAAACTTTCATGACACCACCTCTCTCACCTCGCACCCTGCTTTTGCGCAGCAATGCTACACGCCGCTCACCGCGACGACCGACTTCTAATTCAGTTGTGCTTGGAATGCAATCGCAAAGAAAGGCGGAATCTATTGCTTACGGGCGCTCTGCGTTCTGGCGGGATTCGTCAGTTTCGAGTTGTTGGCAGGAAGTTGCGGAGCGGCAACTCCGGCGATAGAGGAGCCGAGCCCTAACTGTTGCAACGTCTTCGCATCGAGTTTGCCGGTGGCATTGAGCCCGTGCGTTTCCTGAAAGCGCTTCATGGCGTCGATGGTCGACTCATCCCATTTGCCGTTGGGCTTTCCGGTGAACGAACCATCTTTAGCTAGCGCCTGCTGGATTTCCGAGATGCGCTCCGGCGTGGGCGCTTTCTGGCCGCGCTCGCGGCGCCGCGATTTCTTCGTGGATTTCTTGCTGTGCGTTGCGCCACCGGGCTTGCTGGTTGGCGCCTTTTTTGGAGCAGAATTGGATGTTTGCCCTCGTACCGCCCCCGCAAAAACACCCAGGCCCGCCGCCAACAGCAGCGTCAGGCCCAGGTGCATAAGATTGCGAGATTTCATGCGCGTCGGTTTTAACGGCGTGCTCAGATTATTGTTGGTTGTCCGAAGAAACGGTGCCGGACAAATACAGCGTCAAGACGCGGTCGCTGTCCTGGCGGCGAAGCACCTTGAATACGACCTCGTCTCCGGTCTTCAGCTTGGACACCGCTTTGCGGTATTCGGCAACCGAGCTGATCGATTCGCGGTTGATTTCGGTAATCACGTCGCCCCGGCCGAAACCGAGATCTTCCGCAAACGAAGCGGGTTCGACTTCGGTCGCTAGCACGCCCTTCTGCCCTTCCACGCCAACGCGGCGGCCGCGATCCGGTGTCAACTCCTCGACGTGCAGACCAAACTCCGTGGGAGCAGCTTCTTCTTGCTGTTCACCCATGCGGCCCGCAGTGGTTGGGAAAACGCGCGTGCGGTCTTCCACCGTAACTGTGGCGTCTTTCTGCACGCGGTCCCGCATGTAAGTGAGCTTCACGGGACTCCCAATGGGAGATTCTGCAATCGGATTGACCAAGTCGTTCCCATTCTTCACAGGATGGCCATTGACGGAGGTAATGACGTCTCCGCCCTTCAATCCGGCCTTTTCCGCTGGGCTGCCCGGCTGCACGCTCTCGATGATTACGCCATACGGCGAACCAAGGTGCTTCAACGTAATGGGATTCGTGCTGTACTCTTCCTGGAAGCTGACGCCAATGGAGCCGCGCGTTACGCGCCCTTGCTTGATGATCTGGTCGTAAACTCTAATCGCCGTCGTGGAAGGCAGCGCAAAACCCACACCTTCATAGCCGCGGCTGCCGGTGATGATGGCAGTGTTGATGCCAATCACCTGGCCGGAAAGATCAACCAGCGGTCCGCCCGAATTGCCCGGATTGATCGCCGCATCGGTCTGGAGGAAGCGCTGGAACTGTTGGCCGATTCCGCCGCGGTCCTTAGCGCTGATGATTCCCGCGGTCACCGTGGCTTGCAAACCAAAGGGGCTGCCGATGGCCAGAACCCAGTCGCCGACTTGCACACCATCAGAATTTCCGAGCTTCGCCGTCGGCAACTCTTTGTTAGCGTCAATCTTGATTACGGCAAGGTCGGTGTCGTCATCCACGCCGACAACCTTGGCGGTGTAGCGCGTGGTATCCGCCCCGTTCAACTGCACTTGAATCTTCGTGGCTTGCTCGATCACGTGGTTGTTCGTGAGGATATAGCCGCGCTTGTCCACGATGACGCCGGAGCCAAGGCTGCGCTCCGCTTGCGGGAGCTGCTGCCCGCCGTCCGGACGACCGTCAAAGAAACGGTCGAAGAAATCCTGCATGGGATCATCCTGATCGTAGGGCTGCGTGCGGCGCTTCTTGGACGACTGCTTGCGCTCGAGCACCTGCGTGGTCGCGATATTCACCACCGCCGGCTCGACTTGGTTCACGATGCCCGCAAACGTGTGCGATGATGGAATCGGGTCCGGCACCGACAGCGAAGTCGCCGTAGTTCCGGAAAATCCGAAACCCTTTGTGGCGGAAACGCGTCCCGAAACCACCGAACCGATCAAAATCCCGATCGCCAAAGTCAGCGCGACGGACACCGCCGTAAGGATTTTCCCGCGGCGCGTCCAGCTACTGCTATCTCTTACTTGCTCTCCCATGTCCTGCTCCTCTTAACCTGGCCCCTCAAACAGTGTGGCGACAACTCGCCTCTGATCCGTCAATCCGCCCGCGCCAGATGGTTGTGCGCCTGGATTGCCGCATCTTTTTATTATAACACTCCCAGTTCCCTAAGGTTGTTGTTCATCAAAGAAACGCCGAAGCGATAACTGCCTCACCCTGTTGGGCCGAATCCTGAATCTTGCTCACAGTTCCTTTGACGCGCGAAACCCTAAAATTGTTGTCAATCGTCCATTATTGCTTCTTGGCAATTGCCATAACTCCTTGCATTCGTGGGGCTAAGGCAGATACTCAAAAAATAGTAGTGCCCACTTCTGTTAACACTTCCGATGCTCCGCCCGTCTTGCGAAATGATAGGCTGCAAGGCTATCAAATGGTTTGCTTGTGGGATACAGCATTGACTTTCGGGTGGCCACTGTGGAACGTCAGGCTGTGAGCGCCTGGCCTGCTACGGAGCCGCGCGACGACCGCGAGTTGGTCACCGCCGCGCGTGACGGTGATCGCTCAGCCTTCGGGCTGCTTTACCATCGCTACGCGCGCATGGTGCACGGCATCTTGCTCTGCCGTGTGCCACCCCGCGAGGTCGATGATTTGGTGCAGGACGTGTTCGTCTCGGCGCTTCGCCAGCTCCACGCCTTGCGCGATGCCTCGCGCTTTGGCGCTTGGCTCTGCACCATCACCCGCAATCGCGCGAACGACTACCATCGCCGGGCGATTCCCATCGAGCAGGCCACGGAATCTGGCGAGGTCGAAACGATGGAGCAAAGCCGCGCTACAGACCATGTGGCTGAGCAGGAAGCGGCGGCGGTTCTGGCAGTGCTGAGCACTTTGCCGGATACCTATTGCGAGCCGCTCACGTTGCGTTTGGTGGAAGGAATGACCGGCCCGGAAATTGCCGTGCGCATGGGCATGACTCATGGATCCGTCCGCGTGAACCTCTTCCGCGGCATGCAGATGCTGCGCGAAAAGCTGGAAGAGAAAGCACAAAGTGCGAACGGTAGCGCATTGGGTTCAAAGCGAGTGAGTCAACCGGAATGAAGAAATGAAAAAGGACTCTCCTATGAAGGACGATTATTTGTGGGACGGCTCCGGCGAGCCGGACCCGGAAGTGCAAAAACTCGAAAATCTCCTGGGACGCTATCGCCACAATCAGCCTGCGCCGGCATTTGAATCGATACCAGAGACGATTCCTGCAAAGCGGCGCTGGAGCTTTTGGAATTTTGGGCTTTCCCTGCAGCTCGCGGCTGTGGCCGCGGTTTTGCTGGTTGCAGTGGCGATTTTCTTCTATCTTCGGCCGAGCGGCATGGGCGGGAACGGCTCCGCTTGGGACGTTGCTCGTTTGGCGGGCGCGCCGCGCGTTGGCTGGCAGTCCATCGCAAGCAATTCGCAAACGGGGAAGCTCACCGTTGGACAGACTCTTGTCACCGATAATTCTTCGCGCGCCAGCCTGACTCTCGACGAAACCGGCCGCATCGAAGTAGATCCCGATTCGCGCCTCCGCCTGGTTGCCAGCGGTCACGACCGCAAGCGGCTTGCGCTCGAGCGCGGAACGATTCACGCCACGATTTGGGGTCCGGCCGGTTCCTTTGGCGTGGATACTCCTTCTGCGACCGCCGTCGATTTGGGATGCGTGTTCACGTTGCACGTCGACGATTCTGGCGCTGGCCTTGTGCGTACCACCATGGGCTGGGTTGGGTTCAAGCTGAACGGCCATGAATCGTTCATTCCCGCGGGCGCGGTTTGCGCCACGCGGCCAAAGATTGGCCCCGGCACGCCGTACCGGGAAGATGCTTCTGCTTCGTTCGTGGACGCGCTGAGCAAATTGGATTTCACGGCCGCTACGCCGCAAGAGCGGGCCACTTTGCTTGGCAGCATTCTCGCGGAAGCGCGCAAGCAGGATGCGCTCACGCTGTGGCATTTGCTCTCGCGCGTCAGCGACGCGGATCGACCCAGCGTTTACGATCGCCTCGCTGCGCTTGCTCCGCCGCCCGCCGGCGTAACGCGCGAAGGCATCCTGCGCTTGGACCGCGCGATGCTCGATTCCTGGTGGAATTCACTAGGCTATGGCGACGTTTTTCTCTGGCGCACCTACGAACGCAACTGGACCGAGCGTTAACACCCGAGATTTTGAAGCGTCTTGTCTCCTGAAGTGCGGAAGAATTGATAAGGAGACAAAAACAAATGAAGATTCAGAAGCTGCGTTGGTTGCTGGTCACCCTAACCCTTATGGCCTTGCTGTGTTTGGCGGGTACTGCACAAGCGGGGCCACCACTGATTTGCCATACGTTTGAAATTGGAAACGCGAAATCCCTGCCGTTGGACAGCCACAGTTGGAATCTAACGGGCAGCGAGAATTACGACACCAAAAATCTCGTCAAGGACACGCTGGAAATCCTCAACCCTGATACGCCCGTGCTTGTTCGCATGGAAACGCTGCGCCGCGCGACGCTGTATGCGCGTCAGGATCCCATCGCGGCAAAAGGACTTCTTGCGCGGCTTCATGCGCGCGCCACTTCCGCGGAGACCGCGGGGAAGCCCGACGCGCTCGCTTGGTTCGACGCGGGCTATCTCGTAGAGACTTACAATCAGTGGATCGGCAAAAACATGCCGCACATGACCGACGGCATGCGCATGGATCCCAATCCGGCCGCGGGTGTGGACGGTTATGCCCTCGTAAGAAAGGCCATCGCTTTGCGGGGCAACGATCCCGAGATGGAATTTGCGGCCGCGCTCATCACTCTGGCCGGTCCGCAAGACGCGCATCGCCAGCACGCCGAAAAGGCCATCGCTGGCGCAAAGACCGACGCCCTTCTGGCCCAAAATCTCGCTACCCACTTTATCGGCCCGAAGACGGAGACCATGTCCGACCTGCTGGCCAAGAACAGCAATCCGTAACATGTGTGGAATCAGTTGGTTACGGCCAGGGCGCGGTTGACCGCATCCTGGCTGCAAAGCAGAGCCGTGGTCTAGATGCTGGCCGCCATGTAGATGGTGGCCACCATCTAGATGACAGGACAAAGTACTTTATGAACTAAAGCTTAGAGGCTTGCCGGAAACCCGCGTTCCGCTCTTGACATCGCGCCATGACTCGGGCATAAAGAATAAAGCTGCGGTTGCGGCGACACGTGGCGATTTAGGGCGACTTGCTCCACGTAAAAAACTGCTAAAGAGCTTTTCGAGTTTCTTAGAAGATTTTCTGAGACCCTCCGAGCACTTTGGCACGGAGGGTTTTTCGTTTCTCCTCCGCGCTCCCCTAAATCGAATTTCACGTTGACGAATTGCTGCTGTGGCTCCGGGTTTTCGCCCGGCAGGTCAGCCGTTTCGTTGAGCGCTCACCGCGCGCTGCAACGACAGGAGGCTGACACGAAGACTCAGTACTTGAAGGAATTCGCTCATGACCAACAACTCGCTCTATCACCTGCGATGTCGCGAATGCGGCAAAACCTGGGGCAACGTCCCGCGCTCGTTTTGCGAAGACTGCTTCTCCCCCCTCGAAGTCTCCTACGACTATGACTCCCTGAAGAAAACCGCGCGCCGCGAGAGTCTCGCTGACCGCGCGTTCAACATGTGGCGCTACTCGGAGTTGCTCCCGCTCGACAATGATTTCGCCGCGCCCAACGCCGCCGGCGGCACGCCCCTGGTCCGTTCGCGCAAACTTGCTGCGCAATGGGGCCTGAAGAATCTCTACATCAAGAACGACGCGGTTTGCTTCCCTTCTCTGTCGTTTAAGGACCGCGTGGTTGGCACGGCGCTTGCAGCCGCGCGACGCTTCGGATTCCAAACGGTCGGATGTTCGTCTACCGGCAACCTCGCCAACGCCGTGGCCGCGCAAGCAGCGCAGCAAGGCTTCGACGCTTGCGTCTTTATTCCCGCCGACCTCGAGCCCGCTAAGGTTCTAAACACTGCGGTCTATGGCGCGCGCATTGTGCGCATCAACGGCAACTACGATCACGTCAACCGGCTTTGCGCGCAAATCGCCGACCGCTTCCAGTGGGGGCTCGTGAACGTCAACTTGCGTCCATATTATTCCGAAGGCTCGAAGACGCACGGCTACGAAATCGCCGAGCAGTTAGGCTGGACGCTTCCGGATAACGTGGTCGTGCCAATGGCCGGTGGCTCGCTCATCACCAAAATCGCCAAAGCTTTCAAAGAACTCGTCACTCTCGGTTGGGTCGAAGCCAAACCTGTGAAATTCTTTGGGGCGCAAGCCACGGGCTGCTCGCCCATTTCCGATGGGGTGAAGCGGAATCTCCCGCGCTTTGAGCCGCAAAAACCCAACACGATTGCGCGCTCGCTGGCCATCGGCAATCCCGCCGACGGTCCTTTCGCATTGAAGCTGATTCGCGAATCGGGCGGCTGGGCGGAAGACATTTCCGATCCGGAGATTATCGACGCCATAAAACTGCTTGCCGAGACAGAAGGAATCTTCACGGAAACAGCTGGAGGGGTCACTGCAGGCGTCACGCAAAAGCTCATCGCGCAAGGCCGCATACAACCCGATGAAACTACAGTGGTCTGTATCACTGGCAACGGCTTGAAAACCACGGATGCCATCGCCGCGGAATTCCCAGCCACTGAGACTATTGCGCCGCGGCTTGATGCCTTCGAGGCGTATCTCGATGCGGAGCTTGGAACTGCGGCTGCGGCCGCAAGGGTATGAGAACTAGGGGGTTTTCAGTCCTAATTTCTAAGCTTTAAGTAAGAAGAATCAGAGGGTTGGGGATGAAGCGAGTTTTATTTTCGTTGTAATCAAAGGAGATCTGAACCATGGCCGTAACGATAGAAATTCCCACCGCGTTCCGCCGGTTCACCGACGGCGCGCCCCGGGTGGACTGTAGCGCCACTACTATTGCTGAAGCCTTGAATCAGCTCACCTCGCGCTTCCCCGACCTCTCGCGCCATGTGCGCGACGAGTCCGGCCAGATTCGCCAATTCCTCAATGTCTACCTCAATGAAGAGGACATCCGCTTCCTTGGCGGCGAATCTTGCGCTCTCAAAGAGGGTGATCGGGTCTTACTTGTTCCTTCCATCGCTGGCGGCTCAGGGCTTTAGAATTCCGGAACATTTTGGCTGGCCGTTCCGTTTCACATAGCAACGGAAGGAGTTTGTCTATGCGCAAGCCTATCATTGCCCTGTGCCTGGCAGTTCTGTTCTCTCCATTGGTGAAGGCCCAATCCAAAAAGGTTGAAGCGACGAACCTCCCCGATCACCCGTTTCAGGTTGACTATCCATCGGGTAGCAAAGTGAATCTGCACCTGCGTTCCGGCGACATCCGCGTGGTTGGCTCAAACGTGAACAAAATCTCGGTTCGCGTGGATGCGGAAGATCTGGATAGAGCCCGAGAGGTCAAAGTCCAGTTCGAACGCCTGGAAAGCGCCGCCGACCTGACTATTTCGGGCGGCCCAAGGAACAATATCCAAATCACCGTAGAAGTGCCAAAGACTACCGCGCTGTTTGTGCGCATGCCCGCCGGACAATTGGAAATTGACGATATCACCGGAGACAAGGATGCCCAGCTTCACTTCGGCGAGCTAATCGTGCACGTAGGAAACCCCGCGGATTACTCCTATGTCGAGGCCTCCGTAAACAGCGGCGACATCGAAGCTGCGCCATTCGGAGAGGACCGCGGAGGACTCTTCCGGTCTTTTCACAAAAGCGGCAATGGGAAATACAGGCTCCATGCACACGTCGGCGCGGGCGATCTGAACCTCCGCTAAGCTTGCCCCGGCGAGTGCTCATCCATTTGCGCGAATTCGACCGCAACTTTTGCAGGCGCGCCGTGTTGAATGAGTATGAGACTGCGGCTTGTACTCTACGTGGTTGCTTCGCTGGTGCTGCTGGCGTTTCACGCGCCGGTGAAAGCACTCACGTCGGCCTTCTCAGGCTTCCGCGAAGTCTAGATTTCCTCGTCGCTTCGTTTACATCCCCGATGCATGCAGCGCAGTGCCACCTACGCGCTCCGGGGTTTCCCAATTCCCCGATTCCGCCGACCGGAACACGGCCTCAATTACAGCCATATTCGCAATCGCATCTTCCAACGGGACAGGTACTTCTCCGCCCTCGCGGATGGCCCGTGAAAACGCGTCCCCCTGAACGGTGTATTGGTCACAGGTGGGAATCACTTCCTTCGTAGTCCCGCTTCCAAATACATCTCGGCCATCATCCACAAAAATCTCGCACGGCCGATCGTTCGGCGCGTTGAAGGGAATCTTGAGTTTGATGCGTCCTTTCGTTCCGAGAAACTGCATCCGTTGGTGGTGCACAAGCTGCGTGCTGCAGACAAACACCGCGTGCCCCGCGGGGAAATCAAGAATCGCCGACGCCAGCCGGTCAATCCTCATCTCCGGATCACGTTCGACCAGCCCCATCACGCGCACCGGCTCCGCGCCGAAGATCCACCGCGAAGTGGTGATGGGATAGCAACCGATATCCAGGATTCCCCCGCCACCCCATTCCAAAACATTGCGAACATTTTTCGGGTCCCGATTGAAATAGCTGAATGTCCCCACGATGGCGCGCAACTCGCCAATGTTTCCGCTTCGAATCAATTCCCGGGTTCGGAACCATTGCGGATGCGTTTTTACCATGAAAGCTTCGCCAATCTTCACACCGCAACGGTCCCGCGCCGCCAGCAAGGTCCTCGCCTCCGCCACCGTCAAGCTGAGCGGCTTCTCGCAGAGCACGTGCTTCCCTGCCTCGGCCGCCTTGATCGACCACGGCACATGCAAATGATTCGGCAGCGGGTTGTAGATCGCTTCGATCTCTGGATCGGCAAGCAGCGCCTCATAGGAGCCGTACGCCTTCGCGATCCCCAGTTTCGCCGCTGCGTCTGTCGCTTTGGCTAAATCCCGCGAAGCAATGGCTGTAATTTCGCTCCATTCGCCCTGCTGCATGGCGGGAATCACTTTCTTCACCGCGATGTCCGCCACGCCTAGCACGCCCCATTTCACTTTTTGCGGCTCCATTAGCGCACCCTCGCTTCAAGTTTACAGTCAACAGTTAACAGTTCACCGATAGCAGTTTGGAGATCTTTGCGTTGTAGCGGCGCAGCATTCTCTCGCGCATGCTCACGATAAGCGCGCGCGCCATCAGGAACAGGAAGACGATAACGCACAGGCCCACCTGGGCCATCAGCTACGAGCTGTGGACGGTTAACTTCTTCCTTGTGCCGCGGCGTACGGGCTCGCCGCCCGATATCGCTTCTCGAACTCTTCCTTGGTGCAAACGGTCTTGAGGTCTGTCACGCGGTCGATGCATAGGATGCCATCCAGATGATCGATTTCGTGCTGCAACAACTCCGAGAGGTTTTTCTCTTCGCCGACATGCACTTCGTGCCAGCGGCCATCCAAATCCTGATACTTCACGGTGATATCGCGGTGACGCTCCACCTGCATGAAAATGCAAAGGAAACTCAAGCAGGCGTCCCAAACCACGATTCGCTCTGCGCTTCGTTGCGTAATCACCGGATTCACCAACGGCCAGGGACCTTCTCCCGCCAAGCGCAAGAAGATTACGCGCAAATTCACGCCAATCTGCGGAGCGGCAATTCCGCGGCCGTACCCGGTGCTCTGCCGTGAATGGGCAAGCGTGTCGGAGAGATCTTCCACCAGCGCGCGAATCTCTGGAGTGCTCGCGTCCTTCACTTCCCCGCACTTTTCGCGCAGTCCTGGATCGCCCAGTTGCAATATCCTTCGGACGGCCATAACCCGCCTCCTCTCGCTCAGACAATACTCGGATTCTTGACAACAGAAAAGGCCGCTGCTCTGGTATCATCCCCCCTGCGGCAGCTTCATGGGACGGCTGACGCGGCAAATTATCTGAGGAGGAATAACGAATGCGCAGAGGAATTCTTATTCTGCTCTTCGCCGTGCTCGCTCTTGCTGTACCGCCCTCCGCTAATCGGCTCTGGGGCCAGGCAGATAAGAAAGAGGCGATGCCTGAACCGGCCGTCAAAGTGGGGGACGAGGCGCCCGACTTCACCCTTTTGGACACCAAACGGAATCAGGTCTCGCTGCACGATTTCCGCGGCAAGAAAAACGTCGCCCTGGCCTTTTATATTTTCGCGTTCACCGGTGGTTGAACCAAGCAGATGCAGAACTTCCAGCAAAATCTGCAAAAGCTGGAAGCTGCAGACACCCAAGTCTTGGGTGTGAGTATGGACAGCACCTTCAGCAACGCCGCGTGGGCAGAAAAAATCGGAGTTACTTTTCCACTGCTAAGCGACTGGGGCGGCGACGTCACAAAAAAGTACGGCCTATACAATCCTCAATACAAAGCGGCGCGGCGCATCAACTACCTGATCGACAAAAGCGGGAAAGTGGTCGAGATGCAAATCGATAGCGAAGCGGTCGACCCGACAAAGATCGTGACCCTTTGCGAGCGCCGCAAGTCCGGGAATTAGTTGCGCGCAAGTACCGCGAAAACTAGAAGGCCCACGACTATTCCCATTTTGGGAATTCGCTGCAACGTTTTTCCTATCGATTCGACTTAAATCGAGGAAGCGCGACAGCTTTTTCCCAACCGCTAAGTACTGGGAGTCGCCCCTCAAAATAGTCTGTTTTCCACAGCCCAATTCTTTTGAGTTTGTACTAAACTACCTTCGCTGCCTGCACTGGAGATGGGGGGGTGCGGCGCAGGTTTTCCCTCCACAGGAAATTTCTGCCTGTATTTTGTGGCTTAAGGAGAAGGTGTGCGAAATGAGAAGGGTTTCTCCCTAATTGAGCTGCTGCTCGTCGTTGCCATTTTTCTCATCATCGCGGCAATTGCCATCCCCAGTTTCATGCGCTCGCGGATGCGCGCCAACGAAGCCAACGCCGTAGCTGCCCTGCGAGTTATTCATACGGCCACTATCAGTTATACGACGACATATCCCGAAGTCGGCTATCCCCCCAATTTGGGGAGCCTCGGTGGGGCCAATCCTTGTACGGCGAGTTCCACGCAAGCCTGCTTGCTGGATGATGCGCTCTCCCAAGGAATCAAGGACGGCTATAGCTTCGTGTGGACAAGCGATGGCCGCACACCATCCGTCGCTTTCACCCTTACTGCAACCCCTCAATCGGTCGGCAACTCCGGCCAGAGTATGTACTGCACAGACCAAAGCGGCGTCATTTTCTATGAAACCTCCGGCTCCGGCTGCACCAACGCATCGCAGACGCTGAACTGAACGCCCCGTGATATAAAGCAAAAGGACCTCTGCGAGGGACGAAGTGTTTAGCTGCGTTCCTCTTTTGCAGCAGGCTCTTTGTCGTGTGCACGGAGCTGTCCATGAACGTGCCTGCATTCTTTGCCCTCTGTGACAACAATGTTAAAATCACGAACGGCCCCTTATGACACCAAAGACGCTCTACCAAAAAATCTGGGACTCCCACGTCGTTCACGAACAACCCGGCCAGCCCGCGCTCATCTACATTGACCGGCACCTCATCCACGAAGGCACTTCGCCGCAAGCTTTTGCCGGCCTGAAAGCTGAAGGGCGCAAAGTTCGACGGCCCGATCTGACGTTTGCGGTGATGGATCATTCGGTACCGACGACCGACCGCACGCTCCCCATCATCGACAACGATGCGAAGTTGCAATTTGACGCGCTGGAGAAAAACTGCCGTGAAACCAGCGTGCGCCTGTTCGACATGAACAGCCGCAACCAGGG
>Ga0187778_10001953_pt1 | contig 14172 bp, 12 predicted proteins | sample 1015_Q2_SP5_20_M_FD_132418 | JGI IMG/M metagenome (GOLD analysis project Ga0187778, IMG submission 132418) | Tropical peat soil microbial communities from peatlands in Department of Meta, Colombia - 1015_Q2_SP5_20_MG | ecosystem: Environmental > Terrestrial > Soil > Wetlands > Peat | place... | reverse complement strand
GCAGTGCTCCGAGTCGGCCGTTCGATTCCGGCATGCTCAGCGCTCACTGACCGGTTGGCAAGTGAGAGTCCAGCTCCGCGCCCGCCACAGATTCCGGGCCAGCCTTGGTACGATCCGCGGTGCGGGGCACCACGGTGCCCCGAACTCCATGACCGCAGCGGGGCAGGGCACAGCAACATGACGAGCGCAACTGACCGTCCGCGACTGGCAACTCGCGTCATCCACGCCGGCCAGACTCCGGATCCGACCACCGGCGCAGTGATGGTGCCGATTTACTCGACGTCGACGTACGTCCAGTCGAGCCCGGGCGTGCACAAGGGATTCGACTATGGACGCAGCCACAATCCGACGCGCTATGCGTTCGAGCGATGCGTTGCAGACCTCGAGAACGGCACCCAGGCGTTCGCGTTTGCTTCCGGCCTGGCCGCAATTGCGACCTTGCTCGACTGTCTCGATGCCGGCGCCCACATCGTGGCGACCGACGATCTCTACGGCGGCACCATCCGCCTGTTCGAACGGGTCCGTGTGCGTTCCAGTGGCCTGTCGGTGTCGCGCGTCGACTTCGGCGATCTGAAGGCGGTCGAGGCGGCGATCCGGCCGCAGACCCGGCTCTTGTGGGTGGAAAGCCCGACCAACCCGACGCTCAAGCTCGTCGACCTGGCGGCGGTGGGTGAGTTGGCGCGGCGGCGCGGCGTGCTCGCCGGCGCCGACAACACTTTCGCCAGCCCGTGCGTCCAGCGCCCGCTCGACCATGGCTTTGACGTAGTGATCCACTCCACGACCAAATACCTCAACGGGCACTCCGACATGATCGGTGGCGTGGCCGTGGTGGGCAGCAACAGCGAGCTGCGCGATCGACTCGCATTTCTACAGAATGCAGTCGGCGCCGTGCCCGGCCCGTTCGACTGCTTCCTCGCGCTGCGCGGTCTGAAGACACTTGCCGTGCGCATGGAACGGCATTGTCAGAACGCGCTCGCGCTGGCGCGCTGGCTGGAAGGCCAGCGGCGGGTCCGGCGCGTGCTTTATCCGGGTCTGCCCAGCCATCCGGATCACGCCCTCGCCAAGCGCCAGATGTCGCAGTTCGGCGGCATGCTGTCCATGGAACTCGACGCCGACGTCAACGGCGCGCGCCGGGTGCTCGAGCGCTGCAAGGTGTTTGCACTTGCCGAGAGCCTGGGCGGTGTCGAGAGTCTGATCGAGCTGCCGGCGCTCATGACGCACCAGGCGGTTCCGCCCGAGCAGCGCCGTGCCGTTGGCATCAGCGACAGTCTGGTGCGAGTGTCCGTGGGCATCGAGGACATCGCCGATCTCACCGCGGATCTCGAGCAGGCGTTGGCGGCGCTCAATTAGGCGACCCGGAGCCCGGGTTGCTCCCGCGCATGGCTCCTGCAAGACTTGGGACTGCGCGCCGCATCGGGCCGGCGGCGGTGACGGGGACAGGTGCGGCTCGAGGACCACATCGTGAATTCCGAGCGCGTGCCGAGTGACTGTCCGGCGCTGGCGACCGACCCGTTTGCGCCGGAGTTCCTGGCCGACCCGCACCCGCATCACCAGGAGCTGCGCGAAGCCGGCCCGGTGATCTGGCTTGAGCGCTATGGCATCTACGCCATGGCGCGCCACGAACAGGTTTCGGCAGCACTCGAGGACTGGCGCACGTTTTCATCTGCGGCCGGCGTCGGGCTCGATGATTTCCGCAGGAACAAGCCGTGGCGGCCGCCGAGCATCCTGCTCGAGGTGGACCCGCCGCTGCACACGCGCACGCGTGGCGTCATGTCTAAGATTCTGTCGAGCGCCGCCCTGCAGGCGCTGCGCGATGACTGGCAGGCGAAAGCCAACGCTCTGATCGAGGAACTGATTGCGCGCGAGACCTTCGATGCAGTCGCCGATCTAGGCGCCGTATTTCCCCTGCAGGTGTTTCCGGGAGCCGTGGGCGTGATGGCCGAAGGCCGGCAGAACCTGCTGCCGTTCGCCAACATGGTGTTCAACTCGTTCGGGCCGCGAAACGAGATATTCCTGGAATCGATCCGCGCGGCCGAGCCTGTCGTCGGCTGGATCATGGCGGCTTCGCAACGCGATAACATTGCTCCTGCCGGGTTTGGCGCGCAGGTCTACGCTGCGGCCGACCGCGGCGAACTGAGCGCCGACGAGGCAGCAACGCTGGTCCGGTCGATGCTCACCGCGGGACTCGACACCACCGTCATCGGCATCACGAGCGCCGTATACGCGTTCGCCGAGCACCCGGATCAGTGGCAGGCCCTGCGGGCCGAACCGGCGCTGATCCGGCGCGCATTTGACGAGGTGGTGCGCTGGGCGTCTCCGGTGCAGACCTTCTTCCGCACGACCACTCACGAGGTGACCGTAGCGGGCGTCCACATCCCGGCAGATGCCAAGGTGCTCCTGTTCCTGGGTGCGGCTAACCGCGACCCGCGGCGGTGGGAGCACCCGGAAACATTCGATCTGCAGCGCCGTACGCTCGGCCACGTGGGATTCGGGTTCGGAGTCCACAGCTGCGTCGGCCAGATGGTCGCGAAACTCGAAGCCGAGGTGCTTTTGCGGGCGCTGAGCCAACGCGTCCAGCGTATCGAGCTCGTGTCTCCGCCGCGCCGGCACTTGAACAATACCCTGCGCGCCTTCGCCAGCCTGCCGGTCCGGTTGCACGTCCACTAGGACGCTGGGGTTTTGATTTGACGGTTACCGTCTACCACCTGAACAACTCGCGCTCACAGCGCGTCCTGTGGCTCCTGGAAGAGCTGGGCGTCGGCTATGAGGTGAAGCGATTTGAACGCGATCCGGCGACGCTTTTTGCGCCGGACGCACTTCGGGCCATTCATCCGCTCGGCAAGGCGCCGGTCATCCAGGATGGGGCTGTGACGCTTGCCGAGTCGGGAGCGATCACCGAATACCTGGTTGCGACATATGGACGCGGGCGACTCATTCCCCCAGCAGACTCACCCGATCGCTGGCAGTACACGTACTGGCTTCACTACGCGGAAGGCTCGGCAATGCCGCCGCTGCTGCTGCGCCTGGTCTTCAGCCGCCTGGCCGGACCGCAGACGCCCGCGATCGTCCGTCCAGTCGCGCGGGCAATCGCCAACCGCGTCAATTCAGTGCTGATCGAGCCTCAGATCACGCGCCACCTGACGTTCATGGACTCGCACCTGAGAGATCATCCCTGGTTCGCCGGCACTGAGTTCACGGCCGCCGACATTCAGATGAGTTTTCCGCTCGAGGCTGCACAAGCGCGCGCCGGCCTTGATGCGCGCTACCCGCGTCTGCTGGACTTCCTGGAGCGGATCCACGCGCGACCGGCCTATCAGCGCGCGCTGGCTCGCGGCGGCGCCTATGCCTACGCTTCCGCATCGCACTGACGATCCCCGGAGCTAGAGAGCGCGCAGGAATTCCAGAAGCGCCGAATTCACTTCCGCTGCGCGCTCCTGCTGGATCCAGTGCCCGGCGCCCGGAATGATCAGGCTTGCGCGCAGCAGTGGCACTGACGTCTGGAGGGCAGCGACCGCCTGCTCGACGCCGGCGAAGGCGAGCACCGGGTCAAGCGCGCCCGTGACGAACAGGGCCGGAACTGGAATCTTCGCCCCAGCCCACGCGGCAAGCAGCTCCCAGTTCCGGTCGATGTTGCGATACCAGTTGAGGCCGCCCGCAAATCCGCTGCGGGTGAACTCGCCGACGTAGTAGTCGACATCCTGCTCCGTAAGCCAGCCCGGCAAGCGCGCAGGGTCGGGCAGGTGATCGAGCAGACCGCCCTTGCGCGGCACCATTCCCGCGGCCGTCGGCCTTGAGCCCTGCCGATCGGCGACGGCGCGGTCTCCGGACAATCCGACCAGTATTCCGCGCATGGTCCGGCGCACATCGCGCTCCAGCTCCGCTTCCGCCACTCCCGGCTCCTGGAAGTAGAGCTGGTAGAAGCGCTCCGAATCGTTCCGTGGCATGGCGAGCGTCGGTCGCGTCTTGCCCCGGGGCCGGTAGGGCACGCTCAAAGCGGCGACGGCGCGAAACAGATCGGGGCGCAGGAGTGCGGCGTGCCACGCGACCACTGCTCCCCAGTCGTGGCCGACCACGGCTGCCGAGCTGCTGCCCGACGCTGCGACCACGCCGGCCACATCGGCGACCAGATGCAGCAGCGTGTACAGACTGGGGTCGGTTGGCCTGTCGCTGGCGCCATAGCCGCGCATGTCGAGGGCAACCGCACGAAAGCCGGCGCCGGCCAACGCGTTCAGCTGCTCGCGCCATGAATACCAGCACTCCGGGAAGCCGTGGCAGAGCACCACCAATGGGCCGTCGCCCGCTTCGGCATAGTGGATGCGGGTGCCGTTAGCGACCGCGCTGCGATGCTCGATCGTGATGGGGGACAGTGCGGTACTCCCAGCAACGCCCAAACCCTGCAACCGGTGCCTACGTCTGCGCACCGGGTCGGCCACAGCGCGCCGACCCGTATAATGCCATTGCAGGGGGTTCGCGCCGCGGACCGATCGTCGACCGGAGAGGTGGCCTCAATGAGTGCTGGGATGTACACGCTTTATGGTCGGCAGGGCGCAGGCTCGTTGGCTCCGCAGCTTCTCTTGGAGGAGATCGGGGCGCGCTACCAGCGGATCTGGATAAGCAAAGACGCCGCGGAAGTCGCTGCCTATAAGAAGATCAACCCCACCGGCAAGATACCCGCACTGAGGCTGCCCGAAGGCCCGGTGATTTTCGAATCGGCGGCGATCTGCGTGCATCTCGCGACTGTCCACTCCGACGCCAAGCTTGCTCCGCGCGCAGGCACGTCCGCTTACGCGCAGTTCCTGCAGTGGATGGTCTACATGGCCGCCAATCTGTATGACAGCGCGCTGAGAATCTATTACCCGGCGCGCTACACGGCCGCAGGGGAGCGCCTGGCCGAAGAGGTCAAGACCCAGGCGACAAGTGAATTCATGGGACACCTGCAGTTCATCAGTGAATCACTCGCACCGTACGTGCTCGGCGAGGCGCTGTCGGCAGCAGACGGCTATTTGTACATGCTCGCATCCTGGTACCCGGGCGAACTCAAGGAACTGCACGCCCGCCTTCCGAAACTCGGGGCGCACAGCTCGCTCATCGCTGCGCGTCCTGCGACTCGCAAGGTCGAGGCTGACAACGCCACCTAGACCTCAGCGGCGCGCTCGCCGGCAACGCCGGGCGCGATCGCGAGCGAGACGCAATGTCCAGCGAATACGACGTCATCATCATCGGCGCTGGCCATAACGGTCTGGTGTGCGGCACTTATCTCGCCAAACGCGGGCTGAAAGTGCTGGTGCTAGAGCGCCGCGGCATTATCGGCGGCGCTGCGGTCACGGAACCGTTCGCGCCCGGATACCGGACCTCGACGTTCTCCTACGTCATGAGTCTCCTGCACCCGCGCGTAATCCGCGACCTCGAGCTGATGCGCTTCGGACTCGAGGTGCTGCCGGCCAATGATCTGTTCTGTCCGCTGCGCGATGGCGATTACATCGTGTTCAGCGACGACCCGGCGCACACACAGCGCGAGTTCGCACGCTTCTCGAAACGCGACGCCGCGGCCTATCCCGCATTTGACCGCTATCTGAAGGAATCGGCGGCGGTCATGCGCCGCCTGCTGTTCGAGACGCCGGTTGACCCGGCGCGGCGCAGCTGGAAGTCCTACCGCGAGACGGCGGCGCTGGTCTGGCGCTACCGCCGCGTGGAAGGCCAGCTGTACCGTTTGATCGACCTGCTGACGCAGAGTGCCTATGACTATCTGTCGGCGTGGTTCGAATCCGACATCATCAAGGCGGTGCTGGCCTACTACGCGTCGATCGGCACGTTCGCCGGGCCGAAGTCGCCCGGTACCGCCTACGTGATCATGCACCACGTGATGGGCGAGCACGAAGGCGCCGGCGGCTGGGGTTTCGTGCGCGGCGGCATGGGTGCGATCAGCGCCGCGATTGCCGAGTCGGGCCGGCGCTTCGGGCTCAAAGTCGACACTAACGCTGCGGTTGAATCCGTGCTGGTCCAGGGCGGCCGTGCCACGGGGGTGCGCACTGCCAACGGCAGGAGCTACAGCGCGCGCGCCGTGGTGTCGAACGCCAACTGCAAGACGCTGTTCCTCAAGCTGGTACCGCAGTCCGAGTTGCCAGAAGAGTTTCTTGCCGATGTCCGGAGCTACCGGACATTTTCGACCGCATTCAAGATCGACATTGCCGCGGATGCGCCGCCGATGTATCGATCGTTCGATCCCGCCAAGACGGGTTTTCGCTATCCGACCTACGTGCACGTGGCACCGGACATCGATTACCTAGAGCGCGCATACGACGATGCCAAGTACGGCTGGTATTCGAGCCAGCCATTCCTGACCCCGGTCGTCCCCACGATCGTCGACGACTCGCTTGCTCCGCCCGGCAAGCACGTGATCAACGTGTTCGGTGGGCATGCGCCGTATTCGCTCAAAGATGGCGACTGGGCCCAGGAGCGCCCGACGCTGGTCCGCAATGTGCTCAAGGTCATGGACGAGTTCGCGCCCAAGTTTTCGGAGGGCATCTCCGACATGCAGGTGCTGCTGCCTCCCGACCTGGAGTCAATCCTCGACCTGCCGCAGGGACACATCTTTCATGGGGAGCTTTCGGCCGATCAGCTGTTCCTGCAACGCCCGGTGCCGGGTTACGCGGACTACCGATCGCCGATTGCTGGGCTGTATCAGTGCGGGTCCTCCTGTCACCCTGGCGGCGGGGTGTCCGGTGTCCCCGGCCACAATGCTGCGCGGGAGATACTCCGAGACTGGCCACGGCTCAGGCGACTCGCGTGACAGTCGCTGGTGAGCGTGATGCGCATCGCCGCGAAATCGATCGCTGCTCAGGGACTGCGCTATGAATCCTTCCCCGGCCACGGCAACTGTCGAAGTCCGGCCCCTCGCGCAGTCGGACCACGACGACTGGCTGCGGCTGTGGCGCGGCTACCAGGAGTTCTACCACGTCGACATCGCGCCTGAGGTGTCGCGCGTGACCTGGCTGCGACTGCTCGACCGCAGCGAGCCCATGCACGCCGCCGTCGCCATGGTAGCTGGCCGGATTATCGGCCTCGTGCACTTCATCTATCACCGGTCATGCTGGACGACCGGCAACTATTGCTACCTGCAGGATCTGTTTGTCACCAGAGAGGCTCGCGGCCATGGAGCTGGCCGCGCGCTCATTGAATATGTCTACGAGCGAGCGCGAGGCGCCGGCTGCGCGCGCGTGCACTGGCTGACCCATGAGTCGAACAAGTCCGCCATGCAACTGTACGATCGCATCGCGGAGCGGCCGGGGTTCGTTCAATACCGCCACAAGCTCAATTGAGCGGCGGCGCGTCCTGGCGAGGCCCGGCCAGCCTAGAAGAATGTGTACAGCACGCCGACGTTGATCAGTGCCTGACTGCCACCGGTTGCGTTGAAGCCCTCATATTCCAGGCGAAATGACCAGTTGTTCCAGTTAACCTGGCCGCCGACGCCCCATGCGAACTGCGAACCGGAGCTGCTGAAGTCGAGCAGCTGGCAGCTGTTGAATGACACGCATTCGCCGCTGGTCGAGACGCTGTTCTGGATACGGGCCACCCCGGCTTTGCCGTAGACGTCGAACGTACGCTCCGGCAATGGCAGGTACAGCATCGCGAACGCCGCTGCGGCGCGTGCTTCGGTCGCGACGTGCAGCTGGCCGATATTGGAACTGGGCTTCCCCAGGTCCATGTAGTCGAGCTCGACCCCGAAGACGCGAATGGGTCGCAACCCCGCCGTCAGCTGCCATCCGAAGTCGTGTTCGTTGAAGCCGATCGTGCCGTCTTTGACGTTCGACTGGCCAATTCCGCCGCCGGCGTAAAAGCCGACCAGGTCGTCGGCGCGAGCGACACCGGTCGTGGCCACGAGCATCAGCAGCGCGGCCGAGCTAATCCGAATCCGAGTCAGTGCCATGATCCCAGTCCTGAGCATGCGGGTAAGTGGGGGAGGGGTAGTCGGCAGGTCGCTGGCGCCGCCCGGGCAGTGGGACCGCACCACCACCGGTAAGTTCAGCGGCTCGACTCACCTTGACACTGCGCGATACGCGGTTTCGCTCGCGAGCCGGTCTATGACAGCCGAACCAGCTGCTTGCCGAAATTGCGGCCTTTGAGAAGACCGAGAAAAGCCTGAGGCGCGCTGTCGAGTCCCTCGGCGATCGTCTCGCGGTATTTGAGGCGTCCGGCAGCCACCAGCTCGCGCAGCTCGGCGAGAGCGGTCGGCCAGACGTCCAGATGCTCGGAAACTATGAATCCCTGCAGCTTGAGGCGGCTGCTCAGGAAAAACTGCGGGGTCCGGATTGGAATCGGCACGCCATCGTAGCCGGCGATCAGCCCGCACAGGGCTATGCGGCCGAAGGCGTTCATGTGCGGCAGCACGCCGTTGAGCACGTCGCCACCCACGTTCTCGAAGTACCCGTCGACTCCCTGCGGAGCCAGGGTCTTGAGCTCATCGCTGATCTTCTGCGACTTGTAGTCGATGCAAGCGTCGAACCCGAGTTCCTCGGTCACGTAACGGCACTTGTCCGCTCCACCGGCAATGCCGATTGCCCGACACCCGCCCTGTTTTGCGAGCTGGCCGACCACGCTCCCCACCGCGCCGCTGGCGGCGGACACGGCGACGGTCTCACCGGTTTTGGGCGTGATGATGTGTTTGAGCCCATACCAGGCCGTAACGCCCGGCATGCCGGCTACTCCCAGGTATGCGGAGAGCGGAATGCGCGTGGCATCCACCTTGCGCAGAGCTTTTCCGTCGGCCACTCCGAACAGCTGCCAGCCGAGAAAACCGACCACCGAATCTCCCGGTCGGAAATTGTCGTGTCTGGACTCGAGTACTTCTCCGGCGGTCTCACCGATCATCACCTGGTCGACCGGCTGGGGAGCGGCGTAGGACTTGCGATCACTCATGCGTCCGCGCATGTACGGATCGAGTGACAGAAAGCGGTTGCGTACCAGCACCTGGCCCGCTCCGACCGCCGGCGTTGGCGCGTCCTCCATCCGGAAATGTCCGAGTTCCGCCTGCTCGGTGGGGCGGCTCGCAAGTACGATGCGGCGATTGGCTGGCATGTGGAGCTGCCATCTGGCGTGACGCGCGTCGACGGCGCGGTCAGGGCAGGATACCGCAAGGCGGCGCTGCGCTGTGACGATAACGGCCCGTCCTCGCGCGCCGGTAGACTGGTCACATCAGGGTAACCGGGCAGAGACATGGATCGCGACAGCACTCGACACGTCGCGCGGGTACTGCGGCATGGGAACTACCGGTCCATGCCCTGGCGCAATGGCGCAGGCACGACACTCGAAGTCGCGCGCTTCCCGGCCGAAGGGGCGGAATTCAGCTGGAGGCTCAGCCTCGCCAGCATCGCCGCCGGCGGGCCGTTCTCTGCCTATCCCGGTTACGCGCGGATCGTCGCCCTGGTCGACGGCGCTGGATTCACGCTCACCTCCCCCGGAAACTCGGAGCAGACGCTCTCCAAGGCTGGCGCCTGGGCGAGATTTGCCGGTGCCGCCGAAACGCAGTGCGCATTGCTGGCAGGACCGTGCACGGACCTTAGCCTCATCGTGCGCGAACCCGGCGCCATCGGCGCGGTTCGGTGCGTCGACGTTCACGCAGACACTCCGCTCGTACCTGAGCCAAGTTCCCTAAGAGCGGTCTTCTGCCTGGGCGGAGCGATCGAGTTCCACCTGCCCGGCGGCGACACCGGCACGCTGGAACCTCGGGACACGCTGCTTTATCGAGAGGTCACTGGCTCAGTGGTATTGAGACAGAGCGGGGGCCTACCGGCGTCCGCTTTTAGCGTGTCTTGGCGGCCCGCAAACGACGGCTTTCCGGACTGACTCCCGCCGCCGACGGGCTGTGCGAGCGTCGATGTCAGAATTCGACGTGCACGCCCGCATAGAACGTGCGCCCGGGTGCCGGACTATAGGTGCGCGGGTTAGTGAGTGTCACGTTGGGGGGCAGGCCGTCCAGATTGGCGAACGCCCCGTAGCTGTAATAGGTCTTGTCCAGGATATTCTCGATCGCCGCATACAGGCGCCACCGCCTCGCAAAGGAGTAGGCGCCGTGCAGATCGACCACGCCATAGCCGGGCAGCGGCGGCTCCTGATTCGACTCATCCCCGACCAGGTACTGACTGCTCGCCGCCCGCACGTCCAGCCCCGCGGACCAGCCGCCGACGATGGTGCGCTCGGCCTGCAGCGCGATCCGCTGTCGCGGAATACCCGGCAGCCGGTCACCTGGGTCAACGTGGATTTTGCCCGCCACTGCCGCCGGACTGTTCGATGAAATGACCAACGAGTCGCGGTAGGTAGCGTCGAGCAGCGTGTAGTTCAGGCTGATATCCCAGTGCGCATCGCGATAGGAAAGCCCGAGCTCCATGCCCTGACGGCGCGTCGTTCCGGCATTCGCGAAATAACCAAAACCGTTGATGTCGGTGGCCAGCAGAATGATGTCGTCGCTGTTGTCAGTTCGGAACAGGCCCGCGCTCCACTTCCAAATACCATCGCCGTCCGCCGCCCCGATCTGTCCGCGTGCGCCGATCTCGAACGTGTGGGCGACGACCTGGTGCAGCTCGGGGTCGGAGATGAGGAACGCGTCGATCAGGCACGGCGCCGCCGGATTGGCGCAGTTGAGCTCGCCGGCAGTCGGTGCGCGGTTCGATTCGGAGTAGCCGAGATACACGGCCAACTCCGGGGCGAGCTGGAAAGTGAGGCCCGTGCCCGGGTTGAAGCGCGTGTATGGATGATCGCTGTTAAGCGCGACGCCGAGCTGATCGCGCAGGCTGATCTTTGCGGAATTGAATCGCGCACTCAGCGTCCAGGTCACTGCCTTCGTGATGTCGAACGCGTCGGTCGCATAGACGCCGTAGTAGGTCGTCGTCGCGCGCACGGCCACTGGCGCCTCGAGCGGCGGCTCCGCAGTCGCACTCTCGTTCTGATCGATGACGATGTCCGTGCCGGTTACGGCCAGGTTGGGCTGGAGCACGCCGAGCTGCCCGTATGCACTGAAGTCTGTGGTACTGCGATCAACGGACGCACCCGCTGCCAGCTGATTGTCGTGTCCTGCGAGCGCGGTCCTGACCGTTGCCTGAACGGCCGCGCCCGCGGAATGCGTATCGGTGGTCACGAAATCCGTTTCGCCCGGCGTGGCACCCGGCGGCAGCACGCCGCTCGGTACGGGTTGTCCCTGCGCGTCGTACAGTAGATCTCCCGGATACAGCCAGCTGCCGCCGAGGCAGAAGAAATCGGGCTCGTTGCCGCACGTCCGGACGTTGGTCGTGTTGCCATCGATCAGGTTCTGGTGGAAACGGCGGAAGTAGCCGCTGCCGCTCATGAGCACGTGGTCGGTGACCCGCGTGGTCGCGACCGCCTGCAGCAACTGCGCCTCGTTATGCGTCGACTGCGGATGCGTGAATACTGACCTCGGGTTCTCGTCCAGCAACTCGATCGGGGTAGGTCCCACCGCGCCGAACCGATCGTTGGCCAGTGCGAGCGTGGCGTGCACGGTTGTGCGGCTGGTCTCGTAGCCGACGTCGAAGTAACCCTGCTGCACATAGCTCGGCGACAGATAGCGGAAACCCCCGTCCTGCGTGCCGCCTGCCGCCGCATACAGCGCGAAGCTGCCGCTGCGAGCTGCGTACTCCGCGTAGCCGGACAGATTGCCGTACGAACCGGCCGACAACTGCGCACCGGATTCTCCGGCATTGAAGCCGTTCTTCATGTCAATCGTGACTGCACCGCCCAGGGCGTTGAGTCCGAACACCGGGCTGTTGCTCTGCACGGTCAAACGGCTGACGGCGAACGTCGGAATCAGATCCCAATTGACGTTGTCGCCGAAGGCTTCGTTGACGCGCGTGCCGTTCTGGTACACGGCAAGCCCCTCGGCAATGCCGGAGGTGGGGGATGCCTCGAACCCGCGATAGAGGAAGTCCGGCTGGTAGACGCTACCCTGTTCGTCGCGCAACGAGACGCTCGAGAGCCGCGCCGCGGTCGCACCCGCGAGCGACTTGGCCGCCGGATCGCGATTCAGATCATCGCCGCTCATCGTCTGGACGTTGCTCGGCACCTTACCGATGTCGATGCCGCTACCGGCGAGCGGCGTGGTTCCGACCACGACGATTTCGGGCAGCGATTTCGCACCCGGCGGCCCGGGTGCCGTCGGGCCGTTCTGGTCCTCGCCACATGCGGCTGAAGCCATCCAGCTGCTGGTCGCAAGGCCGCAGACAGCGAGGATCCAACGCTGCGTCAATGTGAGCTCCACCGCTCGGGTTGCGCCAAGAGGCTGCCGTGGCCATCCGCGGCGGCCGAGATTCTACGTAGGTCGCCTCGACGCGAGATGGGGTAACCCGTCGCGCGGCGTACGAATGTCCGATCCGCGACACTGGCCCGCCCGGGTGCCCAGGGGCGACCCTTGCGCGAAAACTATTGCGCAGGCAAGGCCTTGGCAGCGCTACGGCGGCAGCATTATGTGCGATCTGCTCGGGGTTTCCGGCGACGCGAATCCCGTCCGCATCGGGTTGCATCGACCCCCGGGTGCCGACATACTCTTCTGACTGGGCGAGTACGAGAGGAGATGGCCATGGTTTGGGAGACTCCGACCGCGATTGAGTGGCGCTTCGGCTTCGAGATCACGTCCTACGTGGCCAACCGCTGATCGCACCCGCCGCCCGCGATCGGCGCGGGCGGTACCTTCCCGATGCCCCTGACGAATGCGCGTCCGCGTACTAGGGGCGGCCGCCGGCGGCGGCTTCCCGCAGTGGAACTGCAATTGCGCTAACTGCTCCGGTCTCCGGCGTGGGACGCTGCGCGCCACGTCGCGCACTCAGTCGTCGATTGCTATTGCCTCCACAGCCGAGCGCTGGCTGCTGTGCAACGCCTCGCCCGACGTTCACCGGCAGATGGCAGCCACGCCCGCGCTGGCGCCGCGCGAAGGCGTGCGCGACAGCCGGATCGCGGCCGTTCTGCTGGTGGACGGTCAGATAGACCACGCCACTGGGCTCTTGCTGCTGCGCGAGCAGAGCAGTCCACTTGAGGTGTGGTGCACCGACGCGGTCCACGAGGATCTGACGACTGATCTGCCGATTCTGAACGTTCTCGAGCGCTACTGCGGCGTGCGCCGGCAACGCATTGGCACGGACAGCGTTGCCTTTCGGGTGCCCGCACTCCCGGGAATCGTCGTACGGGCGCTGCCGGTCGCCGGCAAGCCGGGACCGTACTCGCGACATCGCGAATCTCCGCGCGTCGGCGATAACATCGGCCTGATGTTCAAGGACGAACGCAGCGGACGTCAGCTGTTGTACGCACCAGGGCTCGCCGAGGTGTCGGCACAGATTGAGGCTGCGCTCGCCGAATGCGATTGTGTGCTCGTGGACGGGACATTCTGGACCGATGATGAACTGGTCAGCGCCGGAATTTCCGGCAAGCGCGCCCGGGACATGGGGCATCTGCCGCAGAGCGGCCCCGGCGGAATGCTGGAAGTACTGGGACGGCTCGATCCGCGCACGCGCCGCATACTGATTCACATCAACAATACCAATCCGATACTCAACGAGGACAGCGCCGAGCGGGCAGAGCTCGACGCGCGCGCGATAGAGGTGGCGTTCGACGGAATGGAGATCGAGGTGTGAACGACCTGACGCGCGCCGGCGAGCCCTGGGACAGAGCGACCTTCGAGCGCGAGCTGCAGGCCAAGGGCGCCGCGTACCACATTCACCACCCGTTCAATGTGCACCTGAACGGCGGCGCGGCGACGCCGGAACAGGTCCGCGGCTGGGTCGCCAATCGCTTCTATTACCAGCTCAACATACCGATCAAGGACGCTGCGGTCCTCAGCAATTGCCCCGAGCGGGCAGTGCGGCGTCGCTGGATCGAGCGCATCCTCGAGCAGGACGGGCATGGAGAGGACCAGGGCGGCATCGAGGCCTGGGTGCGGCTCGGCGAGGCGGTCGGTCTGAGCTCCGCGGAGCTCTGGTCGCTCGAGCACGTCGTGCCGGGCGTTCGCTTCGCGGTCGACGCCTACGTCAACTTCGCGCGTCGCCAGCCCTGGCAGGAATCCGTGTGCGCGTCGCTGACCGAGCTGTTCGCGCCCGCAATCCACCGCGAGCGACTGTCGACCTGGCCCAAGCACTACCCGTGGATCGACGCCTCGGGCCTCGATTATTTCCGAAG
>Ga0187778_10001950_pt1 | contig 14187 bp, 11 predicted proteins | sample 1015_Q2_SP5_20_M_FD_132418 | JGI IMG/M metagenome (GOLD analysis project Ga0187778, IMG submission 132418) | Tropical peat soil microbial communities from peatlands in Department of Meta, Colombia - 1015_Q2_SP5_20_MG | ecosystem: Environmental > Terrestrial > Soil > Wetlands > Peat | place... | reverse complement strand
TCTCTTACCTTTCGTTCCTCGGAGCTCTCGCTCCGGTCGCGACGCTCGGCTTTGTCGTATCTGTTTTGGTGATCCTGTATGTCTACAGAAAGGAAATGCAAACCTCAGCGTTTTTTTCAAGGCCTACCATACCTGCCTATGAGGTGCGGAAGCCGCTTCTCATGAAGACGCTCATCGTATGCGCTGGCGTGCTCGTCGGCTTTGCAACGGGACATCCCTATTCACTCGTCGCAGCAACGGGCGCAGTAGCCCTCATGCTGATTGGAGGGGTGCGGACAGAGTCGATCCTTGAAGGAGTGGACTGGACCCTGCTTCTTTTTTTCTCCGGCCTGTTTGTCGTGATGCGCGGCGTTGAGAACTCAGGAATTGCCGCCGTTGTGATCAAGAGCGTTGGTGATCTAACGACTCTTTCAACCATTGGCAGCATTGCCGGGCTGTCGGCTGTTTCTGCCGTCCTGTCGAACATGGTGAGCAACGTCCCTGCAGTGATGCTGCTTAAGCCACTCACTCAATCGCTCGCTGACAGCAGGACGGCCTGGCTTACTCTCGCCATGAGCAGCACACTGGCCGGGAATCTCACGCTCATCGGTTCAGTCGCTAATCTTATCGTGGTCCAGCAGGCCAAGCGGACCGTCGATATCAGGTTCATGGAATACTTCCGAGTAGGCGCGCTGATAACGGCGATCACCATCGCGATCGGGGTTCTTACGCTCGCCGTTGAGGTGAAGTATGCGCACGGCGGAGAGTCGTTCACTGCCGGCAAGGATGCTTCCCCAACAATAGTTGCAATCGGTCGCGGCATTCACGCTTCCTTTCGGACGTATCACATCGTGCTCTTCTGTAATACGAACGATACCCGGGAGAGGGGACTGCAGGGGTTCCGCAGGTTGAAACCCGACGAGGCCGCACTTTTCGCGTATCCGAAACCAGAGGCAGTTACATTCTGGATGGGCAGCGTTCTGTATCCCATCGATATAGTTTTTATCGGGCCAAATAAAAAAGTGCTGCGGGTGTATCCCGAATGCAAGCCGGGCAGTTTGAAGTATTATCCTTCTTTCGCACCGGTTCAATGGGTGGTTGAGACAACTGCGGGTTCGGGTATCAGCGTTGGAGACAACGTAAACTTGAACTAATGTGTTGATCTGGAATGGGGCATGTTCAGCAGAGGTTGAGCATACGGAAGAGCTATTGCCTGGTCCCTTCCGATGCTATCGGCAAGCGGCCGCTCCACGTTGCTCAGATTTCTCGCGAGTGCGGCAATCTGGAAGTTGCAGCGGGCGTCGACAGGTGCTCAGGGAAGCAGTGGAGATCGCCAGCGCAAGCGGAAGGCGAGGCACCAGGACCATGCTTCGCCCGCAGAATGTCTGCTGGCCAGAAGCGGTTCTCAGAATAGACCTCATGTCAGGCGGCGGGCTTGAGCGATCGCGCTGCTCGTATCCCTGATGAAGTCAGTGCCACTCGCAACAGGCAGTCTACGGCCGGGGGACGGATTTTGAGAGAGCATTGCCGAGATCAATAACCTTTGCTCTGTATCGATCGAGAATGCGTTCAAGTCCGGTAACATCACCTGGTGTTGAGGTCGCTTTGCCGTTTTGGCAACTAAGAATATTTCTGACGCGCTGGACATCTGCAGCCTTAGTTCGACTGCCTACATGACTTGCGCGAACTGTTTGTTGAGCTCATGCAGTTCGATCGCATGCGCCGCAATGCCGAGAAGCGATATGGCCTCAAGGAGCACTAACCGCTTGTGCAGGACTGCGGGACATCGAGGTGCTCAAAGTCCTTCTTTTGCGTAGGCCGGATGTCGAGGGCATTCTCGAACCCGATGTAGCGCGGCGGTCTGGGGTGCGTCATGGAACAGGTTAGAACGCTGCCATAAAAATAATCACTCTTTCCTCGGCATCGCTGGGTGTCTGCATCTCCGCTCCCTGTGTCAAATGTCTGGCTCGAGAACCCCTTCAACCCGGCTTGTCGCCTGCTTCGTAAGCATCGGCATTCTGCTCCCTCCGCCAGATATGATGGCCATGAACGGGCATAGACGAATTTGTTCCGGAGGCGTGATCGCAACGCCTTTCATCCGGGATGTATTAACTTACTACGACCTTGTTCGGCTCACTGCGGAATAACATCGGTACGGTCTTCTGCCGGAGCCGGAAAATAAAAAAACTAGCTCCCTATTCAAATTGACTTTCCCTCTCCATTAGGTTAAAATTTTCACGTTCAGCCGCAATTTCCATGAGGTGCATCGGAGGTTCCTTACGTGGGCAAAATAACTCGCGCGCTCATTAGTGTTTCCAACAAGAACGGGATATTGGATTTTGCCCGGGGAATTGCAGAGCTCGGGATAGAAATCCTTTCGACCGGCGGCACAGCGAAGATGCTTCGAGACGCTGGCGTGCAGGTGAAGGATGTTTCAGAGTTTACGGGCTTTCCCGAAATGCTCGACGGGAGGGTCAAGACGCTTCACCCGAAGATCCACGGCGGACTGCTCGGAAGGCGAAACAATGCCGAGCACGTGAAGCAGATGAAAGAGAACGGCATCGAGCCCATAGACCTCGTCGTCGTGAACCTCTATCCCTTTGAGCAGACCGTTGCAAAGCCTGGCTGTACGCTCGAAGACGCAATCGAGAATATCGACATCGGCGGGCCAACGATGCTGCGTGCGGCAGCGAAAAACTACACCGATGTTGCAGTGGTAGTTTCTCCCCGCGATTACGCTCGGGTACTCGAAGAGATCCGGAAGGACGGCGAGGTTTCCCTCAAGACGCGATTTGAGCTCTGCAGAACTGTGTTCCTCCACACAGCGCGTTATGACAGTGCCATCTCGGCGTGGCTAGACAGCCAGGTCCCCGCGGAGGAAAAGACGCGCTTCCCGAACATCCTGACGCTTCAATTTGAAAAGGTGCAAAACCTGCGGTATGGTGAGAATCCGCACCAGCAGGGAGCGTTTTACCGCGAGTTTGGCCGCAAGGAACCATCGGTGTCCAGCGCTAGGCAACTTCAAGGCAAGGAAATGTCATTCAATAATTTCCTCGATGCAAACAGCGCTCTCGAACTCGTCAAAGAGTACGAACAAACCGCCGCAGTGATCGTGAAACACAATAATCCATGCGGCGTTGCGACGGCACCAACCCCCGTTGAGGCTTACCGAAAGGCTCGTGACTGCGATCCCGTCTCCGCCTTCGGCGGCGTCATCGCCTTCAACCGCATGGTTGATTATGAGACGGCAAAAGAATTGACGGCGACTTTTGTCGAGGTTGTGGCGGCGCCGGAGTTCGCGCCCGACGCTCTCGATGAACTTCGAAGGAAAAAAGATGTTCGGATCCTGGATATCGGCCCATCGATCACGGGCACGCCCGAGGGCATGGACCTCAAAAAGATTGTGGGAGGTCTCATTTACCAGGACCGCGACATGGGAAGGATCGCTGACGTGAAAGCTCTCCGCGTGGCGACGAAGCGGAAACCCACGGACGACGAATATGACGCGCTTGACTTTGCATGGAAGGTGTGTAAGCACGTAAAATCCAATGCCGTTGTCTTCACAACTAAAGACAGGACAATCGGTATCGGGGCAGGCCAGATGAGCCGTCTCGATTCCGTGCGGATTGCAAAAAGTAAAGCGCAATTCCCGCTGAGGGGAACGGTGCTCGCTTCTGATGCTTTTTTCCCATTCCGCGATGGCCTGGACGAAGCGGCCGCGGCGGGAGTGACAGCCGTGATCCAGCCGGGCGGATCTGTTAAGGATGAAGAAGTGATCGAAGCAGCCGAGGCGCATGGAATCGCCATGATCATGACCGGGATAAGACACTTCCGGCATTAGCCCGATCTGTACACGCTTTGGTTCTGGACCTCCCTGCAACGCGGGCGAGGGTGCCGTCGTATGGCAAATAGCTCCAAAGGTCTAGTGATGAAAAAAGTTTTTATCTTTGCGGTCCTCTTCCTGCCGGTTCTGACCTCGTGCCAGCGGATAGAGGAGAAGAAACCGCATGATGCTCCTGACGAGACAGATAACTCGAAAAAGCCTGCTTACGCACAAAGTCCCGACTACAGCGGATTGATCGAGGAGTATCGCGCGATCCTGTCTGAGGATCCGAATAATTTCGCTGCCCTGGTTGCTTTGGGGAACGCATACCATGACAGTGGAAGGCGAAATGACGCGATTACGATGTACGAATATGCACTGCGCACGGATCCTGGTAATGCCGACGTGCGCACCGACATGGGAACGGCATACTGCATATAAACATGCCGGATCGGGCGCTGGCCGAATACCGCATTGCACTCGCGCATGATCTGGATCACCCGGATGCCCGATACAACATAGGGATCGTCCTGGCCAAAGACAAGAAAAATTATCCAGCCACTATCCATATCTGGGTAGAGCTGCTTAAAAAGAAGCCGAACTTTCCTTACGCTGATGCCATCAGAACCAGCATAGCGACCATGCACAAGGGGATCCAGAAGGGAACCAGATGATTCGCAGCCTGCTGATTTTTTTTGCTCTTTTCATAATCTACTATGCCCTGAAAGCCGTTTTCCGTTCTGCCATCCGGGGATATTACGCAGATGAGCGGCGCAGCAGCACGGCCCTTCCCGGAGAAGAGATGGTGCAAGACCCCGAGTGCCACACCTACGTGCTTAAGAGTCGTGCAGTGACCCGGCGCATTAACGGAAAACTCTGCCTATTTTGCAGCGAGACCTGTGCCAAGCAATATGATGACAAGAACCGCTCGTAACCTTGGTCGGGAAAAATGACGAGGATTTGGGAAAATATTCGTTTCCTGGTCAGGCTCCTCACGGCGATCCTGCTTCTTTGCTGCATATCTCCATCGCCCGAGGTGAAGGCGCCGACTGCGAATGTTCTTGCCGACCGGCTCTCGTCCCTTACCGGACAAGTCCGGCTTATCATCTGGAAGTCGCAGTACACGGTGACCCTATACAAGGGGGACGATCCAGTCAAGTCCTATCGGGCCCAGTTCGGCAGAGGCTTTCAGGACGGTGACAAACGGATGCAGGGCGACAAACGTACCCCAGAAGGGGATTTCTACATTTGCACCATGAACCGTAGTAAACGCTTCTATAAATTCATGGGCCTCAGCTACCCTGATCTGAAACACGCAGAACATGGCCTCAAGTCAGGGATGATTTCCCCGTCTGAATACGTCTCGATTAAAAAGGCCATCGAAGAACGGCAACCCCCACCCTGGGACACGCGCCTTGGCGGTGCCGTGGGCATTCATGGGCGTGTTCTAGAAAGCGGTGCCGTAAGTCGGACCCTTGGCGGCACGAATTGGACCGATGGCTGCATTGCATTGGCAAATGCTGATGTTGACGAACTTTTCCGCGTGGTCTCCATTGGAACGCCGGTGACAATCCTGCCGTGAAGAAAAGACCCGTTCCAGCTTAAAAGAACAGATGATGCGGTACGGCGGACGTGAACTCCGTGATAAGCGAGGATCCTGTTCATTTTTTGAGTCCACATGGCATCATGAGCTAAAGTTAAAAACGCCAACGATATAAACCAGCAGAGAAGACAAATGCCCCGTTTTTTTAGCCTGTATTCCTCAGCCTTCTCCTTGTAAACAGTGCTAATCCTTTGTTGCGTGCTCCTGCTAGGACATTCTCTAAGATGAAGCGAACCTTAGCCAATCAGACAACCTCGATGCCCCTGGAACGATTCCGCCGGGAGATCGAACGTTGTGTAAAGTGCGGATCATGCCGTGCTGTGTGCCCTCCCTTTCTGCATAGACAGGGGGAATCATATTCAGCGCGCGGTAGGATGGCTTTAGTCAAAGCAGTCCTGGAGAAGAAGCTTCCCGCTTCCGACATCTACAAAGACCGCCTTGCGACCTGTACCGGATGTCTCGCCTGTGAAGCTTCCTGCCCGAGCGGTGTGCCTGTTGCTGAAATTATCCAGGCAGCGAAAGAACAGGCAGTTCAAGAATTGGGGACCGGTATTATCGATAGGATTGTTTCAGAGGTATTGAAACACCCTGCCTCACTAAGGGCGACTGCCTGGCTTGCCCCGCTCGTACTGCATTACTCAAAGACAGGCTATCCTGCAGGGGGGAAGGGGCTGGATGGAGATACAGAGTACAGAGCACAGAGCACCTTGGAAGCTGCAACCAGGAGCCTCGAACCGGGGCAAAGAGGGAGGGTAGCGTTCTTTTCGGGCTGCGCCATCGATAATTTTCAGCCTGAGATAAAAAGAGCGACGAAGAACGTGTTGAATTCCCTGGGCTATGAGGTCATCCACCCGAAGGGTTTGAAATGCTGCGGCAGGCCGCTCCTCTCCCTCGGGCTTCGAACCGCTGCAGAGGAGCACGCGGCACATAATATCGCCATCTTATCGGCCATCAAGGCTGATGCAATCGTAACAGCTTGCGCTTCCTGCGGCTTGACGTTTAAAAGGGATTATCCCACACTGCTGCGAGCGGACGGTAAGCCCCTCAATATTTTAGATATCCATGAATTTCTGTCAATGAGATTGGGGGAGATGAGTTTTGCGCCGTATGCAGGAAGCGTAACCATCCACGACCCGTGTCACCTCAACAGGGGACAGGGGCTTTCGAAAGTCCTCAGAAACCTGCTCCGTTCAATCCCTCAGCTGACGATCAGGGAAATGAAGAACGCTGATCGCTGCTGCGGTTTTGGAGGCGTGATGCGAGTGACACATCAGAAACTGTCCGACAGCATTGCTGAAGCGAAGGCCAGAGACATCATTGCGACAAACGCTTCTACGGTTGTCACCGGATGCCCCGGCTGCTCCATGCAGATTGCAAATGCATTAATGCGGGCCGGTTCTACCATTACCGTTATGCATACGGTGCAGGTGCTCGAAAAGGCGTTACCAAATGCGAAATGCGGATTGCACTACTCCGCTCTAGGAATCATGAAGTAGTGACAGTATGCCGAAGGCAAATGTCAGGAAGGTGTAAACCCCGCGACTTCAGTTGAAGGGAAAAGGAACGGACATGAAATTTTTTATTGATACGGCAAATGTGAACGAGATCCGTGAAGCGGCGAGCCTAGGAGTTGTCGACGGCGTGACCACGAATCCCACACTTATTGCCAGGGAGGGTCGCGACTTCAAACAGGTAATCGCTGAGATCTGTTCCATCGTCGATGGGCCCATCAGTGCTGAGGCCGTAAGCCTTGAGGCTGACAAGATGGTGGCTGAGGGGACGGACCTTGCTAGGATCCACAAGAACATTGTCGTGAAACTGCCCATGACGAAGGAAGGACTGAAAGCGGCGAAGGTGCTTGCGGATCAGGGACTTCGTGTGAATATGACGCTGGTCTTTTCACCCACGCAGGCACTCCTCGCGGCAAAAGTTGGAGCGGCGTATGTGAGCCCTTTCGTGGGCAGACTTGATGACATAAGCCACAATGGCATGGACCTCGTGCGCCAAATTGTGGCGATTTACCGTAATTATGGCTATGGGACCGAGGTGATCGTCGCGAGTGTGCGGAACCCGCTCCACGTTGTCGATGCGGCCTTGGCAGGCGCACACATTGCCACCATCCCTTTTGGTGTCATTGACCAGCTCGTGAGACACCCCCTCACGGACATCGGGATTAAAAAGTTTCTGGAGGACTGGAATAGACTGGAGAAAAAATAACGGGTTATTATCAGTGATAAGCACGGACGAAGCATGCAAAAAATGGGCTCTTTCTGTCTTCCGGTCGTTACCTGGGCTCATCCGTGTTATGTAAGGAGCTAAGTATGCCTATCTATGAATATCATTGTCGAGCCTGCAGCGCCGATTTCGAAAAGCTCGTATTCGGTTCGAACCTTTCAGTCGCCTGCGAGAGATGCGGCTCGATGGATACGGAGAAGCTGATGTCGCGTTTCGGCATGGGCAAGTCATCGGGCGAGTCATCTTCTATCGACTCAAGTGGAAGCTCCGGTTGCGGAGGTTGTTCGTCTTCTTCCTGCGCAGGTTGTCATTAGCTTCCCGGAATGCTCAGAATCGGAGATCACCCGTGCTGCATGCTCTGGGAGTCCTTCCCGTTCAAGGCGCCAGACTTCGAGGCTCATATTGTCCGAAGCAGAAATAATAATAAATTAGAGAATTTTCATATTGACGGGGAGGGGTTCAATAGGGTATTATTAAAAAATATTGATTCCCGTATCCCTACGTTTCTCGTAAAGCGACCATGTCATTTATCTTCTTACTGGCAGCCGGATTCATACTCATACCTTCTTTCGCCTTTGCGTGGGGTCCCATGACCCACATGTACCTTGGCAATGAATTGCTTTCCTGCGCCACTCTTCTGCCCGCCGGCATTCATGCACTTCTGAAAAAACACAAACAGGATTTTCTGTACGGCAATCTCATGGCTGATATGATCCTCGGGAAAAAATATTTACCCGACGAAAAAAGCTCTCACTCCTGGGATGTGGGATTAAAACTTCTTGAACAATCCAAGACATGGCCCGAGCGGTCATTCGCCTACGGTTATCTGGCCCACCTGGCCGCCGACACGGTGGCTCACGAGACTTTAACCGATGAACTAGGGAATATGGGCCATACCTGGATCGAGATGAAGGCAGACAGTATCATCGACAAGACTTACTGGCTGCAGACCATTCTTATCAGCAAGGCAGTGCGACAACGCAGCGACCTCCTGCTTGAAAACTCGCTCGACAGCTTCATCTTTTCATTTAAGACCAACAGACGCATTTACAAAAGCATGGTGTTCCTCTCCTTTCTCAACAAGAAGAGGCGGCGCGGAGTTGACCGGGTGCTCATCCATGAACTGCACGAGGAGTCTATTACGCGGATGCTTGACCTGCTCCAGAACGGGACTGCGTCATTAGTGCTCCAAAAGAAACCGCTCTGAATCTTTCGAAATCTTCCTGACCAAGAATTCCATGATATATCCTTCGCAACACTGTCCCGGCACCGCGTCTATTTTCCCGGTTTATTGGTGTTGCTCCATCGAGTGAAATAAGCTCGTGCACGCACTAGGTAAGCAGGATATCATTGATGAGTCCTTTGCGCAGATGCAAGTGGTGAGGCTGACTGATTTCTCTCTATGGCTGCACCTCCGCATGCAACGGCGATCGAAGCTGTTGCGAGTTTGCAGCGGTCATCTTGAGCGGAGTCCCTTTGGAAGTCGGCTTTGTCAGCCAAAGCATTCACGGGGATTTCAAAGCAGAACTTTAATGATCACGATTGATGCGCGGATCTTGCTGAACGACGGGATGAACGGTCACCTGGGGATGGAAAGACAAAAATTCAGGACCTGATTCAAACAATGCAGGAGTGTGGCAGGTCGCCATCGGGAAACTCGAAGTTTTTTCTCGTGAACGTTGAAGGACCTTTCCCGTCATGCGGAACCGGGCTAGGCCGGTTTGGCCATCCATCGAGTGAAGGGATATCTGCAGCAGACGATTTCAGGATCACGAAGCTGACATGATCGGATTGCTTTTCTCACCACCTGCCGTAACCCCCGGGCCCCGAGACCGGGGAGGATGTCACACTCATACGAGGAGGCAGACATGGAACTACAAACTGTGCGCATCGACATCCCTGAAGGCTGCAACATTATCCTGGGCCAGACCCATTTCATTAAGACGGCCGAAGACCTTTACGAAATCATTGCCACGACGGTGCCTCAGGCAAAGTTCGGCGTTGCTTTTAACGAAGCATCCGGACCATGCCTCATCCGCACTGAGGGTAACGATGCCGGCATGATCGCCCATTGCGCTGCCGTACTCCAGTCCCTGGGTTCGGGACATGTGTTTTGTATCTTGATCAAGAACGCCTTCCCGATCAATGTCCTTAACCAAATCAAAAACTGTCCGGAAGTCTGTCGCATTTTTTGTGCAACAGCCAATCCGCTTGAGGTCATAGTCGGCTCGACAGAGCAGGGCAAGGGTATTCTCGGCGTTATCGACGGTTTCTCGCCCAAGGGCGTCGAGTCCCCGGCTGATAAGGAACAACGAAGAGGGTTCGTGCGCAGGATCGGATACAAGTTATGACTGGCGCAGCAGACAGTAGCGATGGGCAGCGGCTCGCATGGTGGTAGCTGTGATGGCAGTATCTCCGCCCGCTGTCAAAAGCTGCCTTCTCAGCCAGGTCATAACGCGGGAGTTGTTGTCTGCATCCTCGTGACCTCTCATGCCCCCGGAGTGCCGGTCTGGAAAAACTGACTTGCTTATTACACCGAAAAGCGGTACAATCCACCCGTTCAATACTGATTCGCCTACCGGTCTGAATCGTAATCAATCCAAACAGGAGTGCAAAAAATGAAACGATGGTCTTACGCAGCATCAATATGTTCAATTGCAGTTATTACGACCCTATTCGCTATTTGCGCATTTGGCGCAACGGAGATAGCCGCACCTAAGCCGACCAACGATATGAATAAAACGGCGGACGCTTCACAAATCGTTACGGGTAACGTCGTGGAAACCATGGATTCCGGGGGATATACATATGTCTGCGTGGAGCAGAATGGCAAGAAAACCTGGTTTGCTGCACCGCAAATGGCCGTTAAAAAAGGGCAGGTAATATCGTTTGATCTTGGCATGGAAATGAAGAATTTTACGAGCAAAACGCTGAATAGGACCTTTGACAGTATATACTTTGTCAATGGACCAATTAATGCGAGTACGGCGGGAGCGGGCTTTGCCGCACCTGCAAGTTATGATGCAAAAAAAACAGCAGCTTCCTCGACCAATGAAAAGATCAGCGTGAAAAAAGCTGCCGGGAAGAATGCCTATACGGTTGCAGAAATATTTGCAAACAAGGATTCCTTAAATGAGAAGCCTGCTGTCCTCCGTGGCAAGGTTGTGAAGGTCTCCGCAGGGATCATGGGTAAAAATTGGATCCATCTACAAGATGGCACGGGTGAAGCGGCCAAAGGTACGAACGACCTTATAGCAACTTCCCAGGACAATCCGGCAGTCGGCGATATCGTAACAGTCAAGGGTACGGTCTTTAAAGACAAGGATTTCGGGGCTGGTTATAAATACAGCGTAATCATAGAACAGGCAAAAGTGCAGCGGTGACCACGCAATAGAGAAAAGGTATTTCAGCCCTGTGCAGGTTAAGCTGCACAGGGCTTTTTTACGCACGATGGACCCGGAAAGGAGAAGCAAGACCCTGTTTCGGGTGACGCCGTGCGTTGAGCAAAGGCTGCAAAGACTTGAAAAGCATCAAACCTGAAGATTGCGCTCCAAAGGATATTGCCGATCAAAACAGTTCTTGACAAACAGAACGATTTAGGGAAAAAATATCGTTCCACGCTCCGAAGGAGGATGGGCTCTCGGGGAAAGGGACAGGGGAATGGACAGAACAATCAAAAAATTGCTGATTGCGAATCGGGGGGTCCCTGCTGTCCGAATCATGCATACCTGCAGGGACCGGAAGATACTGACCACCGCGGTATATAGTACGCCCGACCGGCTGGCACATCACGTCTTCATGGCTGACGCAACTGTGCACATCGGCGAGGCTCCACCGGTCGAGTCTTATCTCAATATGGATAAGATGATCGATGCAGCGCTTCGGAGCAAGTCTGATGCGATCCACCCGGGCTGGGGGTTCCTGGCGGAAAACGACGTCTTCGCGCAAAAAGTGATCGATGCCGGGCTCACGTGGGTGGGGCCTTCACCCACGGTCATCAGGAGGATGGGAGATAAAATCCAGGCAAAGCTGCTTGCCCAGAAAGCCAATGTTCCCACGATCCCGGGCATCAGCAATGTAAATGACATTGGGCAGATCAAAAAGTGGATGCATGATGAGAAGGTCGCATTCCCCATTATGATCAAAGCCGCAGCTGGCGGAGGCGGCAAGGGTATGGTCAAGGTTGAGAACGATGACCAGATGGCCCAGGGATTTGCCCAAGCGCGTTCGGAGGCCAAGAAGGCCTTCGGCGATGAAACGATCCTGGTTGAAAAATATATCGAACGCGGCAGACATATCGAGGTCCAGATCGTAGCCGACGAGCACGGAAATGTGGTACATCTCTACGAGCGGGAATGCACGCTCCAGCGCCGGAATCAGAAAATCATGGAAGAAGCCCCCTCGCCCACTCTCGATGACGGATTGCGGCAGGAAATCTGCTTCACCGCAACGCGTTTGATGCGGGACATCGGCTACACAACGGCCGGCACGGTAGAGTTCATATTTGATTCCACGACACGCAAGTTCTATTTTTTAGAAGTTAATACACGGCTCCAGGTGGAGCACGGCATTACCGAGTTGATCACTGGCTTGGACATTGTCAGCATCATGCTCGACGCAGTGACCGGCAAGAAGCTTCCATTCAAACAGAGCGACATACGTCCGAACCGGTGGGCCCTCGAGGTGCGGTTGAATGCCGAGGACCCGAAAACCTTCAGCCCTTCCTTCGGCACGGTCACCAGACTTCAAACTCCGATGGGACCCGGCGTGCGCGTGGCCTCAGGAATTTATGAGGGTGCCGATATGCCGCCCTATTACGATTCGCTGTTCATGCTCTTGATGACAGCGGGCGCCGACCGGGAAGACGCGGTGCGGGCCATGGACCGCTGCATCAGCAGGAACCTGCGCATCGAAGGCGTGAAGACTCTTGCGCCGCTTTTGCTCAGCATCATTCGTCACCCGGCCTTCATCGCTGGTGATTTTTCGACGCGGTTCATCGAAGAGCACATGAGCGAACTGATCTCCATGTTCCAGGAACGGGATAGCGAAGACGAAGTGCTCAAGATCGCTCGGTACGTTGCGGAGATCTCGGCTCTGGGGCCGCAAAAGTGGATGTAATTATTTATCGACAGCCAGCTGATAGACTAGCCGGCCTGTCAGCCTGAACGTTTGAGGAGACTTATGGCTGATTCCGTATTTGTCAAACCCGGCATGTCACCGAAAGAAATCGTTGCCGCGGTCCGTTCTCTGAAGGGGGTCTGTCTCACGTCGGTGGGCATGCGTGACGCGGGACAGTCGGACTTCAAGAACCGTCATCGCATCTACGACTTGAAGACCCTTGCACCGTTCTATAATGCGATGGGTCTCTTCAGCGCTGAGACGCATGGCGGCGCGCGCTGGCACGTGGGCGTCATGAACCGCCGAGAGAGCCCCTTCGAAGAAGTGAATATCCTCCGGGAGCTCATGCCGAACGTCCTGCAGCAGACACTGATACGCGAAACGAACCTTTGGGGTTATCGCCCCTATCCGAAAAATGTTATCGAACATGCCGTATCCAAGGTGGACATCGATGTTTGGCGGTGTTTTTCCTTCTTAAATGACGTGAGGAACATGCGTACCGTTGCTGAAATGGTCATGAAACGGGGGCGCTTGTTCGAGCCGACCATCTCTTTTACCGCCGCAGAATGGGCTACGAATGGCTACTACCTGGGAGTAGTCCAGGACATGGTGGATCTTTGCGGCGGCATCGACGAGATCGTGCTGTGCATCAAGGATATGGCAGGCGTCGGAGACGTGGGCCGCATTGGCAGTCTCATCGACGCGATAAAACAGAAGTATCCGCAGCTCGTGATTAACTATCACCGCCACATTACGGACGGCCTCGCGGTGCCTGCCTTCCTGTCTGCTGCAAAGGCCGGCGCCACGATCTTTGACGTGGAGGAAGACTCGCTCGTTCGATTCTACGGCCATTCGCCGATCCTCTCGGTCCAGGCGATCTTCGAGGAGTCGGGCATCCCGGTGCATTTAAACAGGCCCCAGGCTGAAAGTGCCGTGCAAAAAGTGCGTGAATGGATCGGCCATTATGAATGGGCCGAGTCGCCATTTAAAGGACTTGACCACATGGTGACGCTTCACCGCATGCCGGGAGGAGCCTTCCCGAGTTCGTTCGAGCAGGCCCATAAGGGAGATTTCCTTCACCTTATGCCCGCAATCCTCAAGGTGATGTCCCTGTATAACAGGATCGTGAAATATTTCGATGTCACCCCTGGTTCCCAGATCACCTGGGTCACCTGCAGCGGCATCGTGAACCGGTACGCAAAAGAGCGCGGTGACGCCGGTGTGACGCACGTCATCGATCTCCTGACGAAATTCGTTGAGAAGAAGTCGCAGGACTGCAATGCCATGAACGTCGAGGAGCAGGAGGAACTGCTCGCCCTGTTCCGGGGCGCGCCGGGCGACTTCAAGAACCTGCTGCTCGGGATCTATGGGAAGCTCCCTGTGGGATGGCCTGCGGAATGGGTTTATCTAAGCACCTTCGGCGACGAGG
>Ga0187778_10001949_pt1 | contig 14190 bp, 7 predicted proteins | sample 1015_Q2_SP5_20_M_FD_132418 | JGI IMG/M metagenome (GOLD analysis project Ga0187778, IMG submission 132418) | Tropical peat soil microbial communities from peatlands in Department of Meta, Colombia - 1015_Q2_SP5_20_MG | ecosystem: Environmental > Terrestrial > Soil > Wetlands > Peat | place... | reverse complement strand
CCGAGTATCTTCAAAAACAACGGCGGTGTGTTCCTTACGATGCAGCGCATGCCTGGGAAGAAGGGAGCCGATATTCATGAGCTTATTTCTCGTGAAGTTTGCTGGCGGAATTCAGACCGCGCCGCCGAGGTCTTTCCGCGCGAACCAGCTTCGCAGAAAAACCGCCAGATTTCCGCGCTGGCGTTAGGTCCCTTAGGATCGCCATATTGATGGGGCTTCGGCGAGCCCGACCATGCGTGGCCCAGACCATCGACGATCCACTTTTCCATCAGCAAGCAGCCAGTCTGATCCCTGTAAACGTGCTTGCGATAGGCATGGCCGTTCGGCACCTCGCCGGCAATAATCTCTTCCGACAATGCAAAGTCGCTTTCGCCGCTCGCCGAAGCGAGACACTCATTCGTTTTGCCCCATTGTGCGATGATCTGATCAGCGTTGACTGGCGCAACGCGAGTATCGGCAGTTCCTTGAAACACGATTACCGGCATGCGCCTCCTGGGCTTTTGCCCAAGGCCCTTCTTCATCGCTTCGAATGCGGCCTGCCCCTGCTGAACCGGATCTGGACCTCCCTGCTTCATAACAGCAAGCGCGCTGGAAACGCTCGTCGCCGCTTTGAATTCCCCTCCAGCAGCAATCGCGATCTGCGCGAAAAGATCAGGGTAAGTCGCCCCGGCAATCACAGCCATCGCGCCCCCTGCGGAAACGCCTGCTAAGTAGATTCGGTCCTGATCCACGTTGTGATGCGAGCAAACCTGCGCAACAATCGCGGCCAGAATCGAGGGCTCTCCTACATCGCGGGATTGATGTTTTGGGTCGAACCAGTTCCAGCATTTCATCAGATTGGCAAGGCGCGATTGCTCCGGGTAGACAACCAAGAACTGGTTTGCTTCCGCGACTTCATTCATCCCCGAGATTTCCGCCATATCCTCGGGACCATGGGTGCACCCGTGGAGCAACATTAAGAGTGGTGAGGCTTTCTCGCGATCCACTGTCCTGGGGACCCACAGCTTATAGTCGCGCGAGCCACCCGCCCCACGGGCGCTGCTGCTGATCCACTCCTCCTTTGCCATCTTGTCCGAAATCCTTCCTCTGATGACCCAACTCTACTCACGCGGGCGCACTTGAATAAACTCTGTTCGCCAGTTCACAAATCAAATCAGCCGTCTTCGCGGCCGCGGACTGGCCAAGCGCAATCGTGTAGTGGGTCGTTCCTGCAAATTTGTGATCCTCGATATGAGGCACATAATTTCGAATTTGCGCCGCGATTTCGTCAGGAAACAGCGGTGGCTGATCCGGAGTGAAGCCTTTCTCTGCGCGTAGAAACATCGTCGGCACGCGAATGGATTTTAATCGCTCCACGATAGCTTCCCTCTGAAATGCCTCACCAAGATCTGCGCGGACAGCACCTTCCGACGCCTTCGGCTGCACTGGTGATTCACCGCCCACTTCATAATCAAGAAAGGCTTCAGTCCATGCATTCCATTCCCCGAGAGGAAAATGCGGCTGGGTGCGCCAGAATTCACGATATTCTTTTCGCGAAGGATACTTTTGGCGCAACTGGTTGATGCGTTGCATAAGTGCGGCACCCAGCGCTTGTTCCGCGGTGATTCCGGGCGGCGTGCTTAGTGCGTATCCGCCGTCGATCAAAACGAGGCCAGCCACGAGTCTTGGCTCCTGGGAGGCGAGCGCGGTCGCGATGAACGCACCCATCGAATGGCCAACGATGATGCTAGGTCCTAGCTCGAAAGCCCGCATCGCGGCAGCCACGTCGCGCCCATGCTGCGCCATGCCGTAAGGGCCTTCCGGCTTATCGGAATCTCCCCGGCCCCTCAGATCGAAAGCCAGTAGTGGGCGCCTGCCTCCCAAGCACTCCGCAATGCCGATGAAATTCAGATGAGATGCGGTCAATCCGTGCAGAGCAACCACGGACGCGCCCCGCCCTGGCCAATAGCCAAAAGCAAGTTCGACTCCGTCGCCCCGCACTTTGCCTCTTGCTTCTCGGGTGACGCGAAGCAAACTTTCATCTTTGTTTGCCCGGCTCAATCTGTCCTCACTCCGCAGTAGCTTCGTATGCTACCGCGTTCACGCGGATCTGCGGAGTCTAGAAATTTAGTTTCAAAGCGAACTGAATGACTCGCGGCCCGGTAGTAGTCGCCACAATCTGGCCATTGTTCGCCGAAGCAACGAGGTTGATGGGATTCTCGAAGCTCACCATGTTGAAGGCATTGAAGAACTCGCTTCGGAACTCCAGCTTGACGCCTTCGATGATTGGGAAATATTTAATGAGCGAAATGTCCACGTTCCGCTGATCGGGCCCTCGCAAAATGTTTCGCCCGGTGTTGCCAAAGTCCGTGGTCGCAGCCGTGAAGCAGCTCGTGTTGAAGTACTTGCTCAAGCGCGATTCCACGCTTCCGCTTAAGACCGGATTGCATCCCGCCACGGCGTCCGCGCGTGCCGCCACGAAAGCGGTGTCATTCGTCAAGACGGAAAACGGCGTGCCGCTTTGCAACGTGAGAATGCTGGCGAGTTCCCACCCGTTTGCCACCTGCCGGGCGATGTGCGAGTCCCCCTTGTAAAACTTCGGCAGATCGTAAATCCCGCTGAAAACCAGACGATGACGGCGGTCGAAATCCGAACTAGCGTGATTGTGGAGAATCACTTCGTTCCCTGGAACAACCGCGACGTCGCTCGTCCCGGTCGGGTCGCCGGAGAAATCATCCAGAGAATGAGAGTACGTATAGGCAGTGAGAAATTGCAGGCCATTTGAAAAACGCTTGGTCAGTCCCACTTGCAGCGAGTTATAGCTGGAATTCGCGGAGCTCTGCATCAAATGGACGCCAAACCCCTGCACGGCCAAACTGGACAGACCGGGACTGAACGGCCCAGGAGCGCCGAAGGCGGGGACCACCGCTTGGTTCATGCCGACCAACTGATAGAGTTTCCTCCCGGCAGAACCCACATAGCTCACATCGAGCATCCAGTTGGGGGCGAATTCGTCTTGAATCCCCAGGCTGTATTGTTGAATATACGGTGTCCGGAAATCGTGGATATCCGGGTAGATTCCATTCGCGGAGACCACCGCAGCGCCGGCTATTGTGGTCATCAGCGCGGGCGGGCCGCCAAACGGGAAGATGGCAGGATTGTTGAATGCCAACGGATAAGCGCTGGGCTGTGGAACCTGAACGAAGGGGCTGAAGATGGGCGTAAAGAACGCCTGCGCCAAAGTATAGTAGGGGAAGTTTAGGATCTGATTGTTAAGCAGGCGCGAGTTCGCCCGGTCGTAGTAAATCCCATAGCCCCCTCGGACCACCATCCGCTTCGAATTGGAAATGGGCTGCCAGGCAAAGCCGATTCGCGGAGCGAAGTTGTTCTTGTCTGCCGGAACCAGCGATGAGCTTCCTAGAGGGATTCCTGGAATCGGATTCTTGGCGTTGCCGGCCTGGATGAATCCACCTGTGATTGCCACGCTTCCCGCAGGAAATGGAGCCGGGAGTGCCAAGGTCTTGACCTGCGTCGGATCAAATCCAACAAACCGCCCTTGGGCCTCCGTGAAAGGAGAAAAGTAGTCGTACCGAACGCCCAGCGTAAGCGTCAGCCGGTCGCTTACACGCCAGTCGTCGTTGAAGAACCCACCCAAGTCGTGCGCACGAACATCGCGGTTGTTGACGCCCGAGCCCATAATGGTCAGCCCAGTCAGAGGTATGCCTCCAACCGAGAAGCCGCCAAGAAAATCCTTAAAGGGATCGCCGGAGAGGCCTAAGAAAAAAATCTGACCACGGGTATAAAGGTTGAAAGTCTCGTTCAAATCATGATGTTTGTACTCAAACCCGAATTTCAGATTGTGCCGCCCTTTTTGCCAGCTCAGCGTGTCACCTGCGGTGTATGTTTTTTCCAATCCTCCGTTGTCGGAAAACGGGTTGGCGCCCACATCGAAATAGTTGGCGACCGAAATTTCCGGCATTCCTGGAAACAGGTTGCTCAAAGGCGACGCGATTCCCACCTTAGCTGACGTGAATGGCTCCTGCGGCTTCGAACCCGTTGATATGGAAGCAAATCCAAATCGCGCGTCGTTCACCAATCGCGACGAGAAAATGTGCGTGTCGTCCAGCGAAAATACTCTCTGGTTGAGATTTGCTGTGCCACCAAAACCAGGAACCGGCAGCGCATTTGCGAGCCCGAAAAGATTGAACAACCCTTGAGTAGCGGGATTGTTCGCCGCGAAGAACTTCGCAGAAACTCGGTTTGCCGCCGATACCTGATAGTCCAGGTTTGTGTTGAACTGGTCTTCGCGAAAGATGGAGTTTGCGACCACCGGAACAGCAACAGGGGCATTGGACGAACCTGGATTGGGCGCCGAAGGAATCACAAATTGCCCATTAGACAACTTAGCCTTCAAGAGGAAATCAGCCGTCGGATTGAAGTTCTGAAGACAATTGGCAGTGACGGGAGTGCAAGCAGCTATTCCGTAGGAATTAGCGAGATTGTCCAGGGCCGCTTCCGAGCGATCGTTCGAAAGACTGCCGGGAACGAACACAGTGCCAATGGAATTCAGCAGCGATGTCGAGTTTCGCTCACGGCTTCCCTGATAGGAAATGAAAAACCAAAGGTGGTCCTTCTGCAGCGGCCCTCCCAGTGTTGCTCCAAACTGGTTGCGCTTGTACGGCGGTCTGGGTGTGTGCGCCGCGTTCAGAAAGAAATTATTTGCGTTGAGGGCGTCGTTGCGAAAAAACCCATAGGCGTCTCCGTGGAAGGCGTTCGTCCCGGATTTCGTGATCGCTGCCACGATGCCTCCAGCCACGCGCCCCTGCGACGCATCGTACTGGCTCGTTTGGACAATGAACTCCTGGAGGGAATCCGTGGCCGGCACCGCAAGATTCGGAGTCGATCCCGTGCCAATCGAATTCGCGTCGATTCCGTTGATGACTACCGAATTCGAGGTGGCGCGCAGTCCATTGACGTAAATCGGCGCGGCCCCGCGGCCCAACTCGGAGGAATTTTGCACCGGCCCGGATGTCCCCGTCGTGAGCGTCAACAATTGTTGGAAATTCCTGGTGGGCAAAGGCAACTGCCGAATTTCCGTTTCCTCAATCACGCTGCCGCGTCCGGGGCTCTCGGTTTGCACCAAAGGCGGAGCAGCCTGCACCGTAATGGTCTCTTGTTTTGCCGAAGCAATCTTCAGCCGCACATCAACGGAAGCGGTCTCTGTGATCCGCACGACAACGCTGTCCACTTTTGCGGCTGCGAATCCCGAAGCGGTGATTTCCAGGCGGTAGTTCCCTGCCGGCAGCAACGCAAAGGCATAGTGCCCCGAACTCGAGCTAACCGTATCCCGGCTAACGCCGGCGTCGCTGATTAGCACTACTTTCGCCCCGGCGACCGCGCCTCCGCTCGGATCCGTGACATCACCAACGATTTGCCCAGTTGTCGCTGTCTGCGCGTGCCCCGCGGCCACCCACAGCAACAGCGCGCCAAGCATCAGAACGAAAAGCCTTCTTATCGCTTTCATCCCTTCCTCCTTTAAGCCCCCAACTAAACTCGCCCCTTCTTAGCTTTCAATCCGCTCAGGTACAGCCGGATCATCTGGTCAATCGCTTCTTCGTCGGACATCCCCAGGTGTCTTTTCGCGCCAAAAAGGTTTTCAACCAGAAAGTACGTAAAAAAATGCAAATAAATCGTGGTAACCGCGACCGCTGGATCCACCCCCTTGGGAAACTCCATCTTTGTTGTCTGTGCCAGCACTCTCGAATACGTCCGCAGCCCGCCTGCAATTTCTCGAAAGCTGTGAATGAAATGCTTGTGACGAAACTCCACCACATCGATGTACATCAGCCGCCAGTAATCCAGGTTCTCCGAGACGATTCGCCCGATGGTCATCGCCAGCTTTTTCATGGAACTCGGGTCGAGCGACATCAACAGCGGTATGAGTTCCTTTTGGCGAAGCGCCTCGATTTTTTGTCCCAGCCGCTGCACCAGATCGATGAAAATCTCTTCCTTGGTGTCGTAATAGATGTACAGCTTTCCCATGGACACCCCGGCCTTCTCCGCGATTTCTCGCACCGTCGTGCCATGGAACCCTTTGCGTGTGAACAGCCGTAGCGCCGCTTCCTCGATCTTGAGCTTGTTCTTGGCGAACGTATTGTCCAGCAGCTTGGGCACTCGTTTCCGCCTGCCTCACGCTTTATCCATTGCAGCAAAGCGAGCGCTCGCTCTCTTTGATAAAGATGCTTTTATACCTCTTAAGCAGGGCCTGTCAAGAGGAATTCTGAATGCGAAGCATCGGCCCTTTCATTCGATGGAAGTGGCGGGGCTATGCATATGTGTTAGGCTTTCGCCTTAAGATCCTTAAGATCACGCTACGAATTTAGGGGCCCGGGGCGGACAGGCATAAGCTCCGGGAGAATTGCTTATGAAAAAGTTTGTTCTCGTTTTCATATTTTCGGCGGCGGCCCCATTTGCCTCTCGGGCCGCCCAGACCCCGGAAACAGCGCGTTGGGAGCAAGAGACGCGCAACGTCACGATCATTCGCGATGACTGGGGCATTGCTCATGTCTACGGAAAGACTGACGCCGACGCCATCTTCGGCATGATTTACGCGCAGGCCGAGGACGATTTCAACCGCGTCGAGACCAACTACATCAACGCGATGGGACGCCTCGCGGAATCCGAAGGCGAATCCAAAATCTACCAGGATCTGCGCATGAAGCTCTTCATCGACCCCGAAGTGATGAAGAAAGATTACGCCGCAAGCCCGGACTGGCTAAAAAATTTGATGAACGCCTGGGCCGACGGGCTGAATTACTTCCTCTGGAAGCATCCCGAAGTGAAGCCCCGCGTGATTCAACGGTTCGAGCCCTGGATGGCACTGACGTTCACCGAGGGCAGCATCGGCAGCGACATCGAGCGCGTGAACCTCAGCCAGCTCGAGGCCTTCTACGGCAAAGCTCACGACCCGCAGATTTCAGCGCAGGATGACGACGAAATTGAAGAGCCCCGCGGTTCAAACGGCATTGCTATCGCACCGTCGAACACCGGGGGCCACCACGCGCTCTTGCTCATCAATCCCCATACCTCGTTTTTCTTCCGCTCCGAATTGCAAATAGTAAGCGAGGAAGGCCTAGACGTCTATGGAGCCGTGACCTGGGGCCAGTTTTTCGTCTATCAGGGATTCAACGACCACGCTGGCTGGATGCACACCTCGAGCGGCGTGAGCCAGCTCAGTTTCTATCTCGAAACCGTCGAGAAAAAAGGCGATCGCTTTTACTATAAGTACGGCAAGGAAGAACGGCCTGTCGCCACAAGCGAAATCACCGTCCCATACAAAGCAGACAACGGTATGGCCGAAAAGAAGTTCACCGTCTACCGCACCCAGCACGGTCCGGTAATTGGCGAATCCGATGGAAAATGGCTGACAATTCGGCTGATGCAAGAGCCGGTGAAAGCGCTGACGCAATCGTATTCTCGCACGAAGACAAAAGGTTATAAGCCTTTCCGTGAAACGATGGAGCTGCACACCAATTCCTCGAACAACACCATTTTCGCCGATGCCGACGGCGACATCGCCTACTTCCACGGCAACTTCATCCCGCGGCGCGACCCCAGCTTCGATTGGAGCAAGCCGGTGGATGGCAGCAATCCCGCAACCGACTGGCACGGCCTTCTTTCCGTCGAGGAAACGCCACACTTGCTGAATCCGAAGAGCGGCTGGCTCTACAACTCCAATAATTGGCCTTGGTCGGCGGCGGGCCCGAGCAGCCCGAAAAAAGAAGACTATCCCCCTTATGTCGAAACCGGTGGCGAATCCGCGCGCGGCCTGCACGCCATCCGCGTGCTGCAGGACAAGAAGGATTTTACCGTCGACTCGCTCATCTCGGCGGCCTACGACAGTTACCTGACGTGGTTTGAGAAACCCATTCCCTGCTTAGCGAAAGCGTGGGACGACGCGCCGACGGACAGTCGCCTGAAAGCAAAACTCTCCGGCCAGATCGACCTTTTGCGTGCATGGGATACACGCTGGGCGACCGGCTCCGTTCCCACTTCCCTGGCCGTCTTCTGGGGCGAAGACATTCAGAAGCGCATCGGTCCCGATGCTAAGAAAGCCGGAATCTACATGAGCGACTATATCTGCACGAAAACGTCCCCGGATGTCCTGCTGCAATCGCTCTCCGATGCCTCGGACAAACTCGTTGCCGATTTTGGCTCCTGGAAAACCTCTTGGGGCGATATCAATCGCTTCCAGCGCTTGAATGGCGACATTGTCCAGCCGTTTAGTGATTCCGCGCCGAGCATCCCTGTCGGATTTACTTCGGCCATGTGGGGCTCACTCGCCTCATTCGGCGCACGGGCTTATCCCGGAACGAAAAAATGGTATGGCACAAGCGGCAACAGTTTTGTCGCCGTCGTCGAGTTTGGCGACAAAGTCCGCGCCAAGGCCGTAACCGCCGGCGGCGAGAGCGGCCATACCTCCTCCAAGCACTTCAATGACGAAGCCGAGAGATACAGCACGGGAAATCTGCGCGAAGTTTACTTTTACCGTACTCAGCTCGAAGGCCACATCGAACGCCAGTATCATCCCGGAAATTAAGCAACTTGGTTTGGTGTCTATCGCGCCCGGTAGCGATCCTAGCGTACCAGCACTCCCCACTCGACTACCGTGAAACCACGCCGTTGCACTGGCGGTGCGAGAGAAAGCGGCTGAACATCAATAGGTCTGCTGAGCGGTGTAAAATCCATGAAAACGCGGATAGTGGTGTCTGGTGTGGGACCGATTCGCAGCGGGTAATACCTGTCAACGACAGACCTGTCGAGAAACGTGATGAAGTAATACGGCGACCCATTAAGTTTGGAACACCACGCCCTGCAAAAATCGCTTGTTTCCTTTGCGTTGAGCCCGAGCTGTGGAAGCGTTTCCTCGAGAAAAGCCTGCACCTCCGAACTCTTCACGACAAATCCCCTGGTTTCTCTCGGCAAAATGTACGAATGTCCTTCCCAGAACAGATACGGCAATCTCCTGCCGCTGCCCAGGTCCATCATCTCGCCGTCAGGTTGCGCGGAAACAAGCCAGCCATCGTGATATGCAGGGTAGGAATTCGTGATTGCAATGTCTTCTCCCAACTTCACTTCCACTTTCTCTTCTTGCTCTGGGTAAAGATACAGGATCGGCTCGCACGTCTGCGGTATCACGAACTGCGCGTTTAGAAATCGAATCAGCCTGCCGAAAGGGTCTCTCCAAAGGAACAGCGGACGTGCTCTCAGGAAATCTTCGTAAGACGCCTCCCTAGTGGTGGCTGGTTGGTCGTTTTCCAGTGGGGGCCAGCTCGGCAAAGACGAATCATAGTCGGCATAAAATTCCTTGTAGAGCGGATGATTTTTGTTTTTCAAGCCGTATAAAAGGTCCCCCGTCACGTTTACCTTGCCGATGGGGACCAGGTCCGCCTCGCTCACCACCGACGGCGAAACGACACTGATCGCATTCACATTGTCATCGGAGCACCCTACGCGTGTCCTATCCACGTAAGAAGTACCAGCAGGAAGCGGCCCATTGCGCCACGTCACCGCCTGCGGGTCTTCCAGATGAAAATCCGGCTGGTACATGTAGATCAGAAACGTTCCGTCGGGCCGGAAAAAGTAAAAAGAGTTGTCTGTGTAGGGCGGCAAGTCCAGACAGCCTTCCTCAGAACCAGTCGACGCAGGGTTCACGTCCTTACAATCCTCGTAAAAAGCTTTTTGGGGCCCGATTCCCGGCTTCGTCATCCATACATCGCCGTAAACAGGATCATGAAAGGCCATTTGCAACACGGACGGATTCGGCGTGCCGATGCCCTCCTCCGCGAAATCCAGAGTGGCTCGCGGGCCGGCCGTGAGTGTCTTGGGATACCCAAGGATGGGGACGGAAAAATCTAACGGGTGTCCAGGCGTCGCACCCAAGGTTTGAAACGCACGAGCGTCCACCGACCCGTTCCGCCCTACACTTTCGTCGGGAGACTGCGGATCGGAGATTTTGGGTAGTGGGAAGATCGCGTTTCCTTTGCGGATGTAGCGCACGATGTGAGACGAGCCGCAATCGCCTTTGCAGACTTCGAGGTACCTCTGAACAGAAGCTTCTAAGAGTTCCGCGCCTTTCTCGGGGCCTTCCACGAAACGCCCCACGCGATAAAACGTGTAACTGGTATTGGTCTGGTCGATTTCGGCACCGTCGGTCATGCCCGTCTCCGCGACCTTTTCCCGCGGAACGAACTGGATGTCACCGAGCGTTAGCGGGCCGGAAAGCGCAGGCGGAACCGGCGCCACCGCGCCCGCCGCAGGCGAACTTGCCGAAGCAGCAACCGTCGGAGAAGGCGTGGGAGTGGTACTGCTCGTATTCGTTGAGGTCCCTGACGTCGCTGCGGACGCTTTGCGGCTGAAGGACAAAGGCCAAGGTTTATGAAGCGCAAAATGCCAAACGCCGCCAGCTACAAACACTGCGACCAAGAGCAGAAGTACGACCACTAGAAACAGACGGCCTTGACTCATAACATAATTTTACTGGCTCCTTGACGGCCACAGCTTCCAAGCTGTTTATTTTTTTCCTGGCGTGCAACTGGGGGAGGGGGCTCGGGCCAAACCGCGTCAGTCGTTGTCAGTGGGGCGGAGCGAACTGCGGGCGCGGCCGGCGAGGCGCGTGGCCCACTCCACCCACGGGATTTGTTCGAGTTCAGCGAGGTAGGAATACGCCACGGGGACCACGAGCAACGTGAGCAGCAAGCAGAGCGTTTGGCCGCCGATGATGGTGACGGCGATCGAAGCCCGCTGCTCGGAGCCCGCGCCAATCCCGATGGCCACAGGAATCAGCCCCGCGATGATGGAAAGCGTGGTCATTAAGATCGGTCGCAAGCGTACGCGGTTGGCTTCCAGGATCGCGTCGCGCACCGGCATGCCCGCGTTCCGCAGACGATTCGTGTAGTCGACCTGCAGGATGCCATTTTTCTTGACGATCCCAAGCAGCAAGAACATGCCAAGAGCGCTCCAGAGGCTCAATGCGCGGCCCGTGATCCACAACGAAAACAGCGCAAAGGGAACGCTGAGCGGCAGCGTGAGCATGATGATGAACGGGTACGTGAAGCTCTCAAACTGCGCGGCTAGCACCATGTACATGAAAATCGAAGCGAGGCACATGGCCAGCAAAAGATTCCAGGTGGTCTCTTCGAGCACTTTGACCTGCCCGGAGAAAAGGTAGGAATAGCCGGCCGGCAACCCGACTTCTTTAATGGATTGCACCGTATGTGCGGCAGCGAGGTCCAGGGGATAGCCCGGTCCAACGTTGGCGTAGACGCTGACCTCGAATTCACGGTTGTAGCGCTGGAGCTGGGCGGGGCCGGCGCCCCGCTGGATGGTGGCCACATTTTCCAGGCGCACCTGGCCAAGCTTCGAGGAAGGCACCATCATGCGAGCGAGAACGTCAGGATTGTCGCGCTGCACCTGAAGCAACTGCATGGTGACAGGATATTGCTCGGAGCCTTCTTTGAAGCGCGTGATTTCGTCTTCGCCGGAATAAAAGAGACGCACGGCGTCGCTCACGTCAGTCATGCGTACGCCAATATCCGCGGCGCGCTGCCGGTCGACTTTCACTTGAAGTTCCGGAGTGTTCAAGTTGAGGCTCGGATTGACGTCAACCAGATCGGGATATTTCCGCATGCGGTCGGCGACCGTCTTGCTAATTTCGGCGAGCTCCGCGAGGTCCGGGCCTCGAATGACGGAAGAAACCGGAAAATAGATTTCGCCGCCAAGAACAGAGGGCAGACGCACGTTGTACGTCATGTTTCGGTAGTGCGCCAGGATGCCGCGCACTTCCGCGGCCATTTGAACGTGCGTGCGTTTTCGCTCTCCCCGCGGCACCAGCACGATAAAAAGATGCGCGTGATTGGTCGGCCCGTGAGTGAAAGATTGCACCAGTGCCACTTCTGGGAGCGCGATGACCTGCCCGGCAATCTCCTCGGCTAGCTTAGTTGTTTTTTCGAGGGAAGTGCCCTCGGGTAACGTGTAGGAACTGATCAATTCCGACTGATCGTCCGCTGGAATCCAATCGCGTCCGACGAGATGATAGAAACCGAAAGTAGAGAGGAATGTCGCCACACAAATCGCAATGATCGTGCGCCGGTGCGCCAGCGACCAGCGCAACATCTTGAGATACGATTCCTCGATGCTATGAAGAATCCCTTGGGTATGCGCCTTCTTTTCCGCTACTCCTAATTTCAGGAAGCGCGAGCTCATCATCGGCGTAAGCGTGAAAGCCACAAGTAGCGAAACGAGAATCGCCATGGCCATGGTCCAGCCGAAGGAGTTCACGTACTTCCGTGCGTAGCCAGTCATGAACGCAATGGGCAAGAAAATAATGACCAGCGAGAGCGTGGTGGCCATCACGGCAAGGCCGATTTCCTTGGTAGCTTCGATCGCGGCCTCGACGCGGTTTTTCCCCTTCTCTTCCATGTAGCGGAAAATGTTCTCGAGCACGATGATCGCATCATCGATAACGATGCCGACGGCGAGCGTTAGCGCAAGCAGCGTAATGTTGTTCAGCGAAAAATCCATCCCACGCATGAGCGTAAACGTCGCGATGATGGAGGCTGGAATCGCCACGGCGGCAATCAAAACGGCGCGCCAGTTGCGGATGAACAGCCACACGACCAGGCTGGCGAGGATGCTGCCCAAGATAAGATGTTCGATTAGCGAGTGGACAGAAGCTTTGATGAAATCCGAGATGTCGTGGACGATCTGGATGCGCACTCCCGGCGGTAATTGCGCGTGCAACTCCTCGACTTTGCTGCGAACGTCGTCTGCGACGCGGACGGTGTTGACGCCGGATTGGCGCAGCACCTGGATGGAAACAACGTCCTGTGGTGGCGTGTTTTTGTTGAACAGAGCCGACCAGGTGCGCAGTTCCTCCGCGCCATCTTCCACAGTCGCGATGTCGCGGACGCGTATGGGAGTGCCACCGCGCGTGCCGACGACGATTTCGCCGAACTGGTCGGCGGAAGTAACGCGGCCGAGCGTGCGCAGACCCAATTCCTGCGGACCAGTGATCATGCGGCCGCCGGGAGCTTCGATGTTTTCGCGCTGGAGGGCATCGCGAACGTCGATTACGGTGAAGTTGTGGGCGGTCAGTTTTTGAGCATCGAGCAAGATGCGGATCTGGCGGCCTTGTCCGCCGTTAAGCTCCACGCTGCCCACGCCGTCGACGGTTTGAATGGCGCGGCGCACCTGCTTGTCGGCGATTTCGGTCAGCTCCCGGCGGCTCATGGGCCCGCTGACAAGCAGCGTCATGATAGGATCCGACTGGGGGTCCTCTTTGGTGATGACTGGAGGCAGCGTGTCGCGCGGAAGCCGGTCGATAGCGCCGCCGACTTTTTCTCGAATATCCTGCGCGGCCCCCTCGATATCGCGCTCGAGGACAAAGGTGCAGGTGATGTCCGCGAAGCCTTCGGAAACCCAAACATTAATTTCATCGATTCCGCTAACAGAAGAGATTGCATCCTCGAGCGGCAAGACTACGCCAGTGACAACTTCTTCGGGAGTGGCGCCGGGCAAGCGAACGTCGACGTTGACGGTAGCGGGATCCGCTTTCGGGAAAAGATCGACAGCGAGGCCACGGTAGGAAAAAAGGCCGAGGGTCACCAGAAAAGCGATCAGCATCACGGTGAAGACGGGATACTTGACGCAGGTTTCGGCGAGCTTCATCTCTTTAGGCGCTCTCTTAACCGATCGAGCTTGCGTTTTTCGCCGGGCTCAGCGCGCCGGCGTGTTCTTCTCCGGCTGCTCTTGTATTACAGCGCCGTCGTGCAAATCGCCGCTGATGGCCACGGCCACGCGATCGCCAGGCTTCAAGCCTTCGGCGACTTCAAAACGCCGGCCGCGCTCGTCTTCGGTCTGGCCCGCGGGCCGAATCTGACGCTCTGAAACGCGATTCCCGCTGATCAGGAAAACTTTGTAAACACCGTAACGGTAGTTGACGGCCTGCTCGGGAAGGAAGATGGTTTTCTCTTCCTTCTCGCTGGGAATGGAGGCTTGGAGAAAAAAACCGGGCTTGAGGCGGCCATCTGGATTGTCGAGAAGAGCTTCCGCTTCGAAAGTGCGGGAGTCCTGCGCCACGGCCGGATTGATTCTGGAGATTTTTCCCTGGAACGTTTCCCCAGGAAAAGCCTCGACGTGCAGGTCGGTAGT
>Ga0187778_10001948_pt1 | contig 14201 bp, 13 predicted proteins | sample 1015_Q2_SP5_20_M_FD_132418 | JGI IMG/M metagenome (GOLD analysis project Ga0187778, IMG submission 132418) | Tropical peat soil microbial communities from peatlands in Department of Meta, Colombia - 1015_Q2_SP5_20_MG | ecosystem: Environmental > Terrestrial > Soil > Wetlands > Peat | place... | reverse complement strand
GGCGACCAGAATGCTCCGGCTCCAAAGCCACCTATCAGTGGATTCCCGATAATGGAACAGGAACCAGACGAGCCGGATTCACGACCATTGGCAGGAGCACAAGCCCTGACACTGGGATCCAGCACGGTTAATCGCAATTTTGTGCTGCCGAGTTTCGATCTCACCACTCAAGTACAAATTGACAGATACAATTCAGGTACCGCTATCGAAGTTCAACCGAATAGTGTGACGTATCTCACGGGTCGCCTAGTCGTCGACCACACCTCAGACGGATCCCAGTTTTTGTTGAATTACTTGGGCGGTGGTGTGTTTTCAAACAGCGCAAGTCCTGGGAACTCGGCCATTCAGAACCTGGAATTTTCCGAAATGAATAAATGGGGTCGCTGGTCTGTCATGTTCGGCGATTACCTCAGTTACACTTCCCAATCTCCATTCGGATTCGGTGGTTTGGGAGGATTGGACAATTTTGGAGTTATCCCAGGTAAGGGGGACGGATCGACTTCGGGCTTTAGTAACGGGTTTCTGCCGAACCAGTCCATTCTAATCAACGGCCCACACCAACTGAGTAATGCAGCGATTGGACAGACGGGCTATGCGCTTAGCCATCGCTCTTCTCTAACCTTCGTGGGGTCTTACGGCATCCTGGATTTCTTGGGAAGTAATCTTCAGAATAGTACAAGTGTTGGGTTCCAGGGAGGGTACAACTACTTGCTGGATCGAATGAATTCGATCGCAGTTTTTTACCGATTTGACGACCTATCATTTCCCAGCATAACTCAGCATATCACTGACCATACTGTTGGATTCTCGTATGCTCGGAGAATTACCGGGAGAACGAGTTTTCAAGTCAGCGCGGGACCAGAGATATTGGACTTCAAGTCGCCGATCTCCGGCCCCACTACGACTGCGAGCTGGGCGGCATCCGTCTCACTCAAACAGCAATATCGTCTTCTGGGCTTGGCGTTGACTTATGACCACTCAATTACTGGAGGTAGCGGAATCCTCATAGGCGCAAAAACCGACCAATTAGCAACATCGCTGAATCGCACTTTTAGCAGGAATTGGGTCGGAAACATTTCCGCGGGCTACTCGCGAAACCAGCCCTTGCAAGAAACCTCCGCGAAGGCCAGCTTGAGTCCTCCACAGGCTTGGTTTGCAACATTCCGTATCAACCGACAGTTCGTGCGTTATGGGAGCCTTTTCTTGGCCTACAGTGCATCAAAGCAAACTGCGCTCGCGTCTGTGTGTTCGTTGCCCGCCTGCAATGTTGCTTCGTGGATCCAAACGATTTCAGTTGGTTACAACTGGGGAGTCCGTCCAATTTCCCTCGAGTAGACGATTGCCGAGTCCCATTGAACTGCAGAAAGGAACAGGGCCGGAATGATGAGTAAGCACGAATTGGCGTTCGAGGACTATAAACAGATCCTGCGGCGTCGGCTGTGGATGCTGGTGATTCCGGCCGTGTTGTGCGCAATCGCCGGTTATGTAGTTTCCATTTTTCTGCCGAGCAAGTATACATCCGAAACGGTGGTTCTGGTTGATCAACCCACTGTTCCGGAGAACTTCGTGAAACCGGTGATAGGGGGCGATGTCAACCAACGTCTTGCCTCAATGCAGGAACAGATTTTCAGCCGCACAAGGCTACAGGAAATCATCGATAAATTTGGTCTGTACAAGAAGGACATCGGCCGTCTCTCGACGGAAGAGATGGTCGAGCGCCTTCGAAAATCGATCACGGTCAGTCCCGTCAGGCCGATGGCCGAGACGCGGGCCAACGGTTTACCTGGGTTTACAGTCAGCGCGACGGCGAGTCAAGCTTTCCTTGCGCAACAGATTTGTGCCGAAATTAGCACTTTCTTCACACATCAAAATATCTTACTGCGCCAACGCCGGGCGGAGGACACTACGCAGTTCCTCACGAAACAACTTCACGACGCTAAGAATGAGCTAGATGGGCAGGATGCCAAGCTTGCGGACTTCCAACGCCGGTACATTGGCGCACTCCCTGATGAGTTGCAAACGAATGTCAGCCTAATGGCTGGGATGAACACCCAGTTGGAAGCAGCCTCTCAAGCGCTCAACCGAGCTCAACAAGATAAGATCTTTGTAGAGTCGGTGCTGGGCCAACAATTAGGGGCTGCAAAGCAGTTGCAAGCTGGAACCAACCCGGACACCCTTCAAAAACAACTCGAAGACCTTGAGGAGCAGTTAGCATCGTTGAGGTCTCGTTACACGGACGAACACCCGGACGTTATAAAAACTAGTAACGAGATCGCCCGCTTGCGGCAGAGCATCCGCGAGGAAGCGGAATCGAACGCCACCCAAGCTGAAAGCGCACCGATGAAGGAAGGAGTTATTGTGGAGACACCTCAAATTCAGCAGCTGCGTGCCCAGCTCAACCAAATCAATCTAACGATTCGGGATAAAGCAGAGGATCAAGCTAGGCTGCAGCAGGAAATTAGCAAGCTGCAGTCCAGGCTGCAAATGAGCCCCGCGATTCAACAGGAATATAAATCCCTGACGCGTGATTACCAGTCCGCACTAAATTTCTACAACGAGCTACTAAAGAAACAGAGCGAATCGGAAATGGCAACCGATCTGGAACTTAGTCAGGAAGGGGAGACATTTCGTGTTCTGGATCCGCCAAACTTGCCTCAGAAACCCACTTTTCCCAACCGTGCTCTTTTCAGCCTAGGCGGGTTTGTTAGCGGGCTGATGTTGGGCGTTGGAATGGTGTTCATTTTAGAAGTACAGTATACGACCTTGCACAGCGAGCGAGACGTAGAGAACCTTTTGAAGTTACCCGCACTGGCCATGATTCCAGCCATTAAAGGGCTCAGCATAGGTCGGAGCAAAAGAAAAGGAACGCGCGGACCTAAAATCGGACAGCCGGGCGAATCCATCGATCTGAGTGTTGGAGTCTAACTGAGAATGTACAAAACTTTCTTTGGGCTAAGATACTCGCCCTTCAGCTTTAGCCCAGATCCCCGTTATCTGTATCTGACAAAGTCTACCCAGGAAGCCTTGTCGGCTTTGACCTACGGGATTCAGAGCCGGAAGGGTTTTCTCTTGCTCACCGGAGAAGTAGGCACGGGCAAGACAACGCTTCTGAATCGCATACTCGATTGGCTAAGGGAACAGGACATTGCGAGTGCTTTCGTATTCAATTCGCAATTGCAGAATGTCAGCCAACTGTTTGATTTTCTGATGGCCGACCTCGGAGTGCCTTGCGACAGCCGCGAAAAGAGTCAAGTTTTGCTCAACCTCAACCGGTGGCTACTGCAGCGTTACCGCTCGGGGAAGACTACCGTGCTCATCGTGGACGAAGCGCAGAATCTTTCCGAGCAGCTTTTGGAAGAGATTCGCCTACTGACAAATCTTGAGACGTCGAGCGAGAAGCTGCTCCAAATTGTGCTCGCAGGACAGCCTGAGCTAGAAGAAAAACTTATGCAGCCCGAACTACGCCAGTTGCGCCAGCGCATCGTTTTCAGGTGCCGCACTGTCCCGCTGACCAACGAAGAGGCCCACGGATACGTCACCGAGCGCCTGCGCATCGCAGGCGGAGACGGAAGTCCGGTTTTTTCAAAAGATGCGATAGACACGATCCACTACTACGCCAAAGGTATCCCCCGGGTTGTGAATCTCCTATGTGAGCACTCGCTGATCAGTTCGTTTGCAGAAGGAATCAAGCCGATACCGCCAAAGATTGTGGAGGAAGTTGCGCGAGAATTTCAACTGGACCAGAGTGCACCAATTGGCACACCACGAGCTTGGGCTGACATGAGTAAAGAGCCTGGAGAAAGGGTCCAGGGACTTCTCAAGGATCTATTCACCATAATTAGACCAACAGAAGAACCCACATCTCTTGCAGCAGCTCTACGGGAAAGGAAATCATGAGTAGGATTCACGAGGCACTGGAAAGAGCAGGAAAAGAAAAGTCCCAAGAATTGGATGCTCCCCGCCAACAGACGGAGCATGTGCATCAGGCACAGTCGGCCCCTCTGTCCGTGGACAATTTAGTGCCTTCTGCGATCGACGGGCTCCAGCCTCACCAAAGGGCTGCTCACGGGAGCATTCCGGGACAGTACCTGCGGTTTGAGGACTTACTTAAGCAGTGTGCCACGCCGAGATGGCAACTCGACCCCAATACAATCGTGTTTTCTGAATCGCACATCCCTGGTTTCGGAGCGGAGCAGTTCCGTACACTCCGCTCAAGGCTTTACCAGATCCGTGATACGTCGAATATGAAGCGACTATTGGTGACGAGCGCCATCCCCGGGGAGGGGAAGACATTAGTCGCGACGAACCTCGCGCAGGCGATTACCCTCGAGCGAGACCGCAAAGTCCTGCTGATCGATGGCGATCTACGAGGTGCCAAATTGCATTTGCCGCTGGGAGCCCCACTGTCTCCCGGACTCTCTGAATTCCTTCGCAGCGAGGTAGCCGAAGGAGAAATCATTCAACATGGCCAGAAGGGGAATCTTTGTTTCGTTGCTGCCGGAAGTCGGGTGAACAACGCCAGCGAGTTGCTCTCGAACGGGCGACTCCAGAAATTCCTTGATCGTATCGCACCCCTATTCGACTGGGTGATCCTTGATTCCCCGCCATGTCTACCTGTTTCCGATGCTAGCGTCCTGGCATCTTTTGTTGAGGGCGTACTTTTAGTTGTGCGGGCCGGTTCAACTCCGTTAACTTTGACCCAGAAAGCTCGGAAAGAACTGCAAAAAAGGAACGTGGTGGGAGTCGTTTTGAACGCCGTCAAAAAAGACGAGGCGCACGGAACTTACGGCTACCCCGGCTACGGATATCCCCGTGATGACTCCGAGAGATCTGGGCCGTCGCGCACTTCTGTAGGCGGCAGTGCCCCGGTCGGCGTCTCATTATGAGAAGATTGCACATTCTCAAAAAGCGAGCCGCACAAGGGGCGTTAAAAACTCAAATCGCCAATTGGGTGGCTTGGGCATTTGACCACCAAACCGCCTGAACCCCGGAAACTACGTGACTTTTCATATGCATGGAGCCGATCTCGAGTTGATTTAAGACTAGCACGTGCGTCGGACAACACTTGGAAAATGATTGGAGTTTCTAGATAAGGAACTTCACAGATAGCATAAAAGACGCGCCTGTTTCTTCAAAGTCATGTCAAAATATAGATTCAAGTTATTGAAAACAAATAGCATAACAAAAGTCTCGTAACACCCTGACGTGGCACCCAGCTTGCACCGTAGAACTCTAAGTAAAGGGTCCGCTTGGGACTTAAGTGGCGGTAGCTTGTTTAACATGAGGAATAATGACCATAAGCCAGAGAGCTAATCGCCAGCCCTACTTCGCAGAGGAACTCCCTCCCTTAGCAGATAAATTGCCGTGGTTCGCACTGCAGGTCAGGGCGTGCGCTGAGGCTAGAGTGGCAGATCATTTGGAGGGGAAAGGATACGAATGGTTCCTGCCGATGTGCAAAACCAGGAAGCGCTGGTCAGACAGGGTCAAGGAGAGGCAAGTACCGCTGTTTCCCGGCTATCTATTTTGCCGATTTGACCCCCAAAACAGACTACCGATTCTAATGACGCCAGGTGTGATTCAAATCGTCGGGTACAACCGCTTGCCCGTACCGATTGATGAGTTCGAAATCAACGCAATCCAAACGTCAGTAGCGTCGGGTGTTTCTACGGAACCGTGGCCTTTTCTGGCCGTGGGAGATAGAGTCCGAATTGACTCTGGTCCACTCCAGGGCCTGAAAGGGATCCTGGTGAAGTTCAGGGGCTGTCACCGAGTCATTCTTTCTGTCAGTCTTCTACAGCGCTCCGTAGCGGTCGAGATTGATTCCGCGTTCGTGACCTCACTCATTTCAACCGATTCGCCATGTTTCGGAAGGCCGAGTGCGCACTCCAAGCCATTGTAAGTCGCGGTCTAGCGCGAGCTTCCCACTTATTTCAGAATCAAGTTCTAAGCGACTGTGGCAGCAAGGTAAGTTGCTGGTCCTTGTAAGAAAAACCCGCCGGTTCGCACGGTGTCTGTGGGCGGGAGTACTCGCGTCAACCGGATGTCTTTGGTGGGCGAAGAGGCAGCTCAGCCGGGACGGAGCGGTAATCGCGATGGCGTTTCACCGAGTCCTGAGCGATGCAAGTTACGGGAAAACGTGCAGCCTGCCAGGGATCCTTGTTCGGGAGCGCACGTTTCGCGAGCTCATAGCTTATGTCGCGCGTGAATGTGAGCCGGTGGACTTAGAAGGCGTTCAACTTGGGCAACCTTGCAGAAAGCTGAGGGTCGCCTTCACCTTTGACGATGGCTGGAGCGATAACTACGCGACGGCTCTTCCGATCGCTCGGGCAAAAAACATCCCCCTCACCATCTTCGTTTGCTCCGGATTGGTCGGTAAGAGCGTCCCATTTTGGCCCGAGCGGGTCGTCGCTTCGGTACGCGCAGTACAACCAATGCCCGGGGATTCCGAAATCTACGCTTTGATCGAAAGTTTGAAACGGTGCACGCCCGAAGTGCGTGATCAACACCTGGCAAAGCTTTCCGAATGGGCGTTTAAACAAGGGATTTCTATCGAGCCCTCCAATGTGGATCAGATGCTCTCTTGGGCGGAGATTAAGGAGATGGATGGACAGGGAGTTAAGTTTGGATCTCATACCCAGACTCACCAGATATTGACTACCGTGCCTGTGGAAACGGCTTATCAGGAAGTCCAGGATTCTAAAGCCGCCATCGAAGGCGCGCTGAAGAAGCGCTGCGATGTTTTCGCATATCCCAATGGGAATTGGTCAAGCGCTACCCGACGCATTTTGGCGGAAACAGGATTTAGGCTGGCCGTGACTACTGATTGCGGGGTGTGGAATACGAAATGCGATCCTCTCGCTATTCCGCGGTCTAACGTGCACGAAGACAACCTCGTAGGGCTGACCGGGCGGTTCTCACCTGCGATGCTTGCATATACCACGTTCTGGAGAGCCTGGCGCATCATGCGAGCCAACTCCCGTACCGGGTCCCGAGTGCAGCAGCAATCCGCCTCACCAACGGCCTAAGTCCCCATCCAGAGAGAACCCTTTAAGAATATCGTGACCATTCTCTTTCTTATCAGTAGCGAGGGGTACTACGGTGCGGAGAACATGCTTGTCGGGCTGGCCCGGAAGCTGTCCCCGCACGATTGCCATTGCCTCGTGGCGGTGTTTTGCGATTCTCGTTTCCCCTGTCCGAAGATAGCCGCCGAAGCCCAGCGGCAGGGACTCACAGTTGAGAATGTGAACTGCGACGGAAGATGGGACCCGAGAGCGGTGAGGCAAATCCGAAAGTTGTTGCTCAAACACAACGTAGATATTCTGCATCCGCACGGATACAAAGCTGATCTGTATGCATACGCTGCGAGTTGGCCGAACCGCGTGGGGCTCCTGGCCACAAGCCATAACTGGCCGAGCAAGCTTTTGTCCATGAGAGCTTACGCCGTACTGGATCGGATGGTGCTTAGACGATTTGACAAAGTCATTGTCGTCTCCGACGTGGTAGCAGAGATTCTGCGGCGGTCGGGTGTCGCACCTGAGAAGATTTCGACAATTTTCAACGGCGTCGATATCGAGCTTTTCCGCGGGGTGGCCCCCACGCTGCGAAACGAGATCGCGCCCGACGCGGACGCGATAGTTGGATTCGTGGGCCGGTTAGTGCCGGAAAAGGGTGGAGCGTTATTGCTGCGTTCCGCACAGCAAGTGCTTGCGCTTCATCAAAAAACTCACTTTGTTCTGGTCGGAGAAGGCCCGTCCCGGAAGGAGTGGGAAGCTCTCGCAGCCGAACTGGGAATAAGCCAGCAAGTGTCCTTCGCGGGCGTGCGCGACGATATGCCGGGAGTTTACGCATCATTTGACGCGCTTGTATTGCCATCCCTTATTGAGGCTCAACCAATGTGCCTGCTGGAAGCGATGGCGGCCGGCAAACCCGTGGTTGCTACACGAGTGGGTGCGGTGCCCAAGCTGGTTGCGTCCGGAAAGACGGGTCTGCTCGTGGAGTGCGGAGACGTGGCCGGGCTTGCGAGCGGAATTATTCGGATCCTACGCGATCCGGAACTGGCGCGCAGGCTCGGGGAAAATGGGCAAGCACACGTTTCTCAAAACTACTCAGCTGAGGCCATGGCAAAGAGCTACGTCGTTCAGTACCAACGGTTGCTGGCGGGCCGCCGAAACAGAGCAAGGAGTGAAGCAGCATGGGAAGCGAACTGAGATGACCGGCAACCAGGCAGTCCAGGTGACGATCATCGTAGCTTGTCGGAATGAGATCAAACACATTCGCGGCTTCCTCAACTCCATCTTGTCACAAGATATGGCTGGAATTTGTTGGGAAGCGATTATCGCCGACGGAATGAGTGAAGACGGCACGCGTGAAGTTGTTGAGGAGTACAGTTTCCTGCACCCACAGTTGCGCTTCATCGCCAACCCAGGTCGCATTGTTTCGACGGGCCTAAATAGGGCAATCCAGGCGGCCCGCGGAGAAATCATAATCCGCATGGATGCGCATACCACTTATGCATCGGATTACTGCCAGCGATGCTTCGTGGAACTCATGCGGACGGGTGCCGACAATGTCGGTGGCCCGGCGCGAACGCGTGCAGCGGGAATGCGCGCGAGAGCTGTGGCGGCTGCCTACCATTCAAAGTTTTCGACTGGGGGAGCCAAGTTTCACGACGCGAACTACGAAGGTTGGGTAGACACGGTCGCTTATGGCTGCTGGCGGAAGTCCACCCTGGACCGGATGGGCGGGTTCGATGAGGCGCTGGTGAGAAACCAAGACGACGAGCTAAATCTGCGGCTCACGCGGGCTGGTGGGAAAATTTGGCAGACTCCAGCCATTGTCTCGTGGTACTCGCCACGCCCGACTTTGACTAGTCTCTTCCGCCAGTATTTTCAGTACGGGTTCTGGAAAGTAGCTGTTATCCGAAAACACCGTCTACCGGGATCTTGGCGCCATGTGGTGCCGATTTGTTTTGTTTTAGCCAATTTAATATTGGTGCTCGCAGTGCTTCTGACTGGGGCCCTGGGATGGCTGCAATGGTTTGATGTGAGCGCAGCAATTTGGTTGGCGATATTGACCATGTATGCGGTCGCATGCATGACAGCTTCGGTCTTCGCAGCCAGACGTCACGGCTTGGTGATTCTGCCATACCTTCCCGTCGTATTTGCCGTATATCACTTCTCCTACGGAGCTGGGTTTCTCGCAGGCCTGCGCTGGTATTTTTCGAAGTCTGCACCACGGTTCAATACCCACACTGTATTCACGCAGATCACTAGATAGCTATTACGACCCTTTCGATGACCTGTGGTGTTTAGTTTTGCAGATCGACTGCTAAGACCTGAGCTTCAGATTTGATTTCTATCCGTCGGGAGAGCCTCTAATGAGCACAACCCTCCAAGTTCCATTTCATCGCCCCAGCATAGGTCGGGAGGAAATTGATGAGGTCGTGCGAACGCTCGAGTCAGGCTGGCTGACAACAGGTCCGCGGACGGCGCAGTTCGAGCGGGAATTTCGCGAATATGTGGGGGTCGCACACGCTCAGGCGGTGAATTCATGCACTGCGGGCCTGCATCTGGCGCTTGCCGCCTTGAATATAGGGCCGGGCGCAGAGGTCATCACTACTCCGCTCACGTTTTGTGCGACGATTAATGTCATTTTGCACGTGGGTGCAACCCCGGTGCTAGCGGATGTAGGACCCGATGGAAATATCGACCCCGCTTCGGTGGCCGCTCGAATTTCCGAACGAACCCGAGCAATCATACCCGTTCATCTAGCGGGATTGCCGTGCGAGATGGACGCCATCTGGGCGCTTGCTAAGAAGCATGGTTTGCATGTGATCGAAGACAGTGCGCACGCAGTCGGCTCTTATTATCGCGGCTCGCCGATTGGCGCTGGTGATCCTGCAAATGACAATCAAAGCGACGCTTGCGTTTTCAGCTTCTACGCCACCAAGAATCTCACTACCGGCGAAGGTGGAATGGTGACGACACACGACGAAGAGCTTGCCGAGTCCTTGAGGATTCTGTGCTTGCACGGCATCAGCAAGAATGCTTGGAACCGATACTCGGACCGTGGCAACTGGTACTACGAAGTGCTGAAGCCAGGTTTTAAGAACAACTTGACCGACATACAGTCCTCAATCGGGATCCATCAACTCAGAAAGCTTGAAGGCTTCATCGAAGCTCGTACGCAACTTGCGCAGGCTTACAACCGGGCTTTTGCCCATCTCGAAGAGCTTGAACTGCCTTTCGACAAGGACGATAGTCGAAATGCTTGGCATCTCTACATACTGCGCCTCAATCTCGACAAACTCGAGATCGATCGTGATGAGTTCATCGAGCAGCTGAAGAAAAAGGGAATCGGCACGAGCGTCCATTTCATTCCTGTGCCGTTGCATCCGTTCTTCGCCGCCTACGCTGATCGACCACAGAACCATTGCCCGAAGGCTTTGGAATTGTATCCGCGTCTGATTTCACTGCCGCTTTATCCAGGAATGACGGAATCGCAAACTAAATACGTTGCTCAGTCCGTCGTAGAGATTGCGCAGCGAGCGCGCAAGGCAAAGATCGGGGCAGTCTGCGCTTGATCCCGCTCAGGTTCGCAGGCATTAAACCGAGGAGGTCATCAAGACCGTGCGGCGGATGATTGATATCCTTTTCGCCCTTCTTGTTCTGCCCGTGCTGAGCCCCTTGCTTATTCCGATAATTCTGGCCATTGTGCTCGAATCACGGGGCAGCCCGTTCTACGGGGGAGGGCGAGTCGGAAAAGGCGGCAAGCGATTTCGCATGTGGAAATTCCGTACCATGGTGAGCAACGCAGACCGAATCGGGAGCGCCATCACCACAAGCCACGATCCCCGAATTACCAAAGTAGGATGGTTCCTCCGGAAAACCAAACTGGATGAATTGCCGCAGTTTTTCAACCTACTCGTCGGTGACTTAACACTTATTGGCCCTCGCCCTGAGGACCCGGGGATCGTTGAAAAGTACACTCCGGAACAGAGACGAATTCTTGAGGTGAAGCCAGGGATCACGGGCCCAGCACAACTGCACTTCACCGTGGTTGAGGCCGAAACGATTAAGGATGAGAAGGATCCCGAACGCTTCTATTTGGAACACTTGCTGGACCGAAAACTTCGCTTGGATCTCGAGTACATCCGGAGGCGCACTGTCTACTCAGATTTTCTGATTGTTCTGCAGACAATAATGTTAATGGCACGATCATTTATCCGAAGCGGACAAACAGTAAGCTCGAAGAACATTTGAGATTCTCTCATACCCCAGATTTTAGACCCATCAGTGACCCATCAGAGTCAATCGTTTTTTTCCGTGAATCAGGACCTAAGCTTCTGACTGAATTAGGAGAACCAATCATGCGACGGATCATTAGTTGGCAAGAAGCTGTTCCCCGTGTCATCGCTGACTTTCTAATCGTCCATTCCAGCATGATCGGCGCGCTGGCCATATCGATCATCTATCAGGTCGCGAGGGGGGACGGACACGAAGCGCAGCAACTAATCACGCAATTCGAGCAGTATTACATGCGATTTTTCTGGGTCTTATCGCCGATTTTCCCGCTGACGTTCGTCTTGTTCGGTTTCTATACGCACACGCGAAGCTACTCCGGGAAACGCAAGGGCCAGGTGATCTTGCGAGGAGTGGTAGCCGCCTTGGTTTTGTTCTTGGGAGCAAACTGGTTGGTGGGAAACACCACGGTTGGGCGAAGCGTAGCACTCCCGTTCGTCGTTCTGGCGGGTTTGGGGTTGTGTTCTTCGCGTCTTTTGAAGAACTACATTGAGAACCGGTTCGACGTGAAGCTCAAGAAAGGTCACTCGACATCCACTGGCAAGAGTAACGTTCTTGTCGTTGGGGGTGCAGGATATATCGGCTCGCTCTTGGTCGAGCGCTTGCTCCAGCTGGGTTACAAGGTCCGAGTCTTGGATGCGCTCTTATATGGGAGAGAGCCCCTGAGGCCGGTGCAGAATCACCCTGACTTTCAATTACTGGTTGGGGACTGTCGGAACATGCAAGACGTGGTGAGAGCGGTGCGGGGAGTCGACGCAGTTGTTGATTTGGCAGCAATCGTTGGCGATCCAGCGTGTGAACAAGACCGGGACGCGGCCCTGGAGATAAATTATGGGGCGACCCGAATGATGATCGAAGTCGCGAAGGGGCATGGAATTGGCCGTTTCTTGTTCGCATCCAGTTGTAGCGTATACGGGGCAACCGAGCATGAGGTGGACGAGCGTTCGAATCTGAATCCGATTTCCTTGTATGCGCAGACCAAGGTGGATTCAGAGCGCGCGCTGCTGGTTGCTGCGAGCGATGAGTTTCACCCCACAATCCTGCGCTTCGCGACTGTGTTTGGTTTGGGCTATCGGCCGCGATTTGACCTTGTCGTTAATCTATTGAGTGCTAGGGCGAAGCAGGACGGGAAAATCACAATCTATAACGGCCAGCAGTGGAGACCCTTCATCCATGTTCGCGACGTGGTGGAGGCCATCGTGATGACACTGGAGGCACCCGTTCGGCGCGTGAGCGGCGAGATTTTCAACGTTGGGGACCGCTGCTTGAATTACACCTTGCAAAACATTGCTGAACTCATTCAGAAAACCTTTCCGGATACCACCGTTGAACAGGTGGCGAACTCCGACCTTCGAAATTACCGAGTCAATTTTGACAAGATCCGCAATCGTATGGGGTTTGAGGCACGCTACTCGATTCGCGAGGGAGTCGAGGAACTCAAAGGAGCCTTCGACGAGAGACTCATCCACGACTACAAGGATCTTCGATACCACAACCAGCGGTATCTCGAAGTGGCCGGAGTCGTGCGAAACAAAGCTGAGATCGATGCCCTAGTGATGGCCGCATTCGCTCACGTAGCATAGTTCTTCAGACCGGAACAGGACCTCGACTGCTATGCCTCGACATGCCCGACTCAGAAACGGATCAAGAGAGTTGAAGGGTATCGTAATCTCCGTGATCATCCCCGCCCTCAACGAGGAAAGAGTCATCGGGAAGTGCCTGGGTTGCCTGGTCCAACAAGAATTCCCTGTGGATCAATTCGAAGTAATTGTCGTGGACAACGGATCCGGCGATGGCACGCTAGAGATCGCACGTGGTTTTGAAGGCTCGCTCAACTTGACGATCCTACAAAAACCAAATAGCCACATCTCGACGCTCAGGAACTTGGGAGCCTCTTCGGCGAAAGGTGAATTCCTCGCATTCCTCGATGCAGATTGTTTGGCTTCCGCGAAATGGCTGAGCCGAGCGATCGAATTCCTTCGGGCCGGCGATGGGGTCGTCGGAGCGTTCTACACGATTCCGAAAGGCTCCTCCTGGTTAGCCAAGGCTTGGTACCGGGACTTGCCAATTCAGAAGCAAGGGCGGGTATCCTACGTGCCCTCGGGTACACTTCTTGTCAGTCAGAGTTTGTTTTCGGAGATGGGCGGGTTCGATCAAGAGCTTCCAACCAGCGAGGACTTCGAGTTCTGTCAGCGAATCGCGGCAGCAGGATATAACGTCCTCTCGTCTCCAGCCTTGAGCACGGTGCATTTGGGAACGCCGCAGACCCTCTCAGCGTTTTATCGAAAGCAGCGCTGGCATGGTAACGGAGTCCGCACCGCATTCTTGAGGGATATGCTCCATCCCGGGTTTGCGAAGACAGTGTTGCAAACCGCGGCTATGTTGATTCTTATGATCGCATCCGCTGTCATGGTGCCTGTCGCGGTACTTACCAACAAGCTCTTCCTTCTAGCCATTGCGCCTACGCTTATGCTTTTTGGGTCCTTTCTACTGGCCACACGGGCCGCGGCTGTGCGGAAGGTTTGGAGTTTCCTATTTCCTCTGACGCTGTTGTACTTGGTTTATGGGATAGCGCGGAGTCTTTCCTTTCTTGGCCTGAACGGCAAGAGAGCCGCACACCCCGCAGGGAGGCCGGCTTACGGCACTTGCGTGGAAACCACTCGAGCGGATTGAACCAGCAAATGGCAGCTATTCAAAGTGTCGCGGTTGGTGCGGCCGAAGTCGAATCGGGACAATTGCGCGAAGCAACACCTGCGAGCCCAACGCCTGAATCAGATCTAAACGTCAGAGAAATCAAGAAGCTCTTTTACCAGTCGTCTCACTATCTGATGGGACTGGTGGCCAAGCTGGGACTGGGTTTCATTTCTTTCCCGATCTTCACGCGTGCTTTCTCGGTCGCCG
>Ga0187778_10001947_pt1 | contig 14205 bp, 17 predicted proteins | sample 1015_Q2_SP5_20_M_FD_132418 | JGI IMG/M metagenome (GOLD analysis project Ga0187778, IMG submission 132418) | Tropical peat soil microbial communities from peatlands in Department of Meta, Colombia - 1015_Q2_SP5_20_MG | ecosystem: Environmental > Terrestrial > Soil > Wetlands > Peat | place... | reverse complement strand
TGCCACGGTGTACTATGTCCACGCTGCAAGACCACATTGCTGCACCGACCGGTTTCAAATACCTATGATCCCGAGGCAAATGAGGTCTGGCACTGGCCATACTTTGCCGGATTAATGCCCTGCGCCGAATGCCGTTCGAAGTCGGCAAGGGGAAATAAACTCATGTGACCCAATGTGAATCGATTCGTCGAAGGTTTGCTGGATCATGGTGACGAAACATACCGGGAACAAGGGAACAATTCGGACGCAGAGTCAGTAAAACGATATTGGGTATTTGACCGACTTCCTTTATGATGGCGCTCCCACCGCAAAACCACGCAGGCAGCGGTGAAGGCCATCGTTCACAGTCCCGACGAGACGAAACCGCTCTACGAACGTCCTCGCACAGTGTCAATCATGTAGGCTGCTTGAAAGGAAAGAAAACTGGATCACGGCGGATTATTCTCGTTTTCAGATTGCATCGGCTGTTATCGTGCCTGCGCGCAGGTCCACGATGGTTTGGTAAACGAAGGGGCCAAAAGGGAGTGGTACCAAGAAACGGAAGCGAGGTGAGCGATGAGCATCTATAAACGCGGTGATGTTTATTGGTACAAGTTCATGTGGCACGGCAAGCTGATGCGGGAGTCCACGAAGCAGGGCAATGACAAGGTTGCTCGGCAGATGGAGGCGGCACCTCGGACAAGGCTGGCCAAGGAGAAGGACGAACGTGCCGAAGCCGCGATTCGACTCGGTTGCGACACCGCACTGTTGATTCACTGCGCTGAGTGCGATCACTGGGTTGACCGAACGATCACCATTACCGACGCCCTGCACACCAAGCAGTTTTGTAGTAATATCTGCCGCGATAACTGGGCCAAGAAACGTCAGGTCTTTCCGACACTCGGTGTTTTCTGCGAGAAGAGGATCGAACCGTGGGCCAACCTGCTTCGCTCACGGCTCTGGTTCCGATCTGGGGTCAGGCCGCTGCTTAAATATGATCCGATAGCCGCCTTGCAGCTCGACAACATCACCAGCGAAAGTGTGGCAGACTATGCCGCCCATCGGCAGTCGCTAGGCCTGGAAGTCGGTACGATCAATAGAGAACTTCGAGTGCTGCGCCGTGTGCTCAGGTTGGCAGTCGAATGGGGGCTTCTTGACCGGACACCACGGATACAGATGCTTCGCGGTGAGAAGCGTCGTGAGAGGGTCGTTTCCAAAGAAGAATTATTGCGTTATCTTGGGTGTGCTTCTCCGCTTTTGGCAGACGTTGCCATCACGCTTAACGACACGGGCCTGCGGCCGGATGAATGCCATCGGCTGCGATGGGAAGATATCACGTGGATCAATGGCCGTAATGGGAGCTTGCTGGTAACTGAGGGAAAGACGGCGGCGGCTCGCCGTGTGCTGCCCATGGCTCCGAAGGTGCGAGCCGTTCTAGAAGCGCGGTGGAATGCTGTCGGAAAACCCTTGGAGGGCTGGATATGGCCCGCACCGACCAAGAGCGGGCACATTGATCATTCCACTCTAAAGAAACAGCACGCGCGTGCCTTGAACCTGTCCGGTGTACGACCGTTCTTGCTCTACAGTCTGAGGCACTCCTTCGCCACGCGCCTTGCTCCTCATGTAGACGCCTGGACGCTTTGCAAGATCATGGGCTGGTCATCACTCTCTGTCGCCATGAGGTACATTCATCCTTCCGATGAGCGGGTCCTGGAGGCGATTTCCGGCCTGGGTGGGCACAATTCTGGGCACAGTGAAGATTTGAAGAAGTTGCCTGCCTTTGCTGAAAGTGGGCAAATCACAGAAAAAACAGCAAGTTAATGGTGAGCGCGGCAGGATTCGAACCTGCGACCCATGCCTTAAAAGGGCATTGCTCTACCAGCTGAGCTACGCGCCCTCACCAAAGGGAAGTAACACAAAACACGTGACTAGCAGGGCAAACCGTTCTTGGTTGGCGCTGTCACTAGCGCACGATCAGCGCACAATTCGCTAACGGCGGACTCCAACTTCGCCATTGCCGCGACGCTCTGATCATTGCTGGTCTTGATGTAATGGTCGCGAGTTACTTGCACGTCTTTGTGCCGGAGTATCTGTTGTACCATCAAGTCATCAACTCCCAGACTGTATAGCGTCGAGGCCAGCCCACGCCTGAATGCGTGCCAGCCATGCCACATAGGTAGGTTATCATCTCGCTTGAAATCATGCGAGACAACGGCCGCGATGTGATCCGCTTTCGACTTCCGGCATTCGGCGCAGCGGTTGAGCGCGGGCAAGATTTCACGGTTCAGGGTGTTATTTAGATTCGCTGGTTTCCCTTTGCCGTTCGCAAACATCGGGCCGCAAGTGGGATTCCCGCAGGCCAGTCGATGACGGTCAAGTACTGCTGCGAGCCGTGGAATCACCGGAACAGCAGCCTTGCTTCGCTTTGTTTTTGGCTCGTTCGTAAAGCCTTCCCACACGGAGCGATTAACCGCCAGCTGCTTACCGTTGTACTCTTCCCACCGCAGCCCGCGCATTTCAGCCCTTCGCAAACCAGTGAATGCGGCAACCGCGCAGATCGTCGCAGCAGGTTCCGGTATCACAGCCAGCATAGTTTCGATTTCCTTCAAAGTGTACGCATAAGTTTCGTCATCATCGGGAGCATCCGGCAGGCGCACAAGCTTAATCGGATTACCTACATCGTTCGGCAGCAATTCCAGCCGTTCGGCTTCATCGAAGATCAGGGAGAGCAGATTCTTTAAATGTTTTAACGTCGAATACTTCATTTTTGGATTCTTCTTCGGTGTCTGGGGATCTTGCGGAGTAAAGCGGCTAAACCTGACCCTGAAACCGGAACCATCTCCCCCCGCACGTTTGGAGAATTTGCGCCCAATTCTTTCCATATCTCAAGGAACGTGTCAGGGAGAGCACGTATCGCGGTTATCTGGCTCGCTGGGAATCCCAGACAGCTTGCAGAACAGCTCAAGCCGATTGCTCCCGAACACGCCCGCTGCAAGTTGTGGTTGACACATCGGGCTAGCTTGAACCTCGGGTTTCCTCTCTCCGTCATTCACCGGCCGAGAGTATGAGCGCCATCCAGCTGGCAGGGTCACGAAACCCCGATTCGTTTCCATTAACGCCTACTCGATACCTTGAGGTCGAGCATCACGGCAGACCACCATCCAGGTCACTGCAGGCAGTCTGGGAACGTGGGCACAGTTGATCACGGCGAAAGTGAACCGGTACTTTTTTTTTGCGTCGTTGACCGCTGGTAAGAGCCAGCGCAGGGCTGCTGCTGCAGCATATTGAGAGGGCGCAGAAGGCGGCTATCGGGGCCAGAGCCAAGTGATACCAAGAAGCATTCTTAGGGAGAACTGACGGCCGTCAAACTCTAATGCCGCCAACCCAAGCCGCTTCAGTAAAATCCGGGAGCCGGACTTTGTGACTGTCGGGCAACCAGCTGCAGTTCCTCGCTCTTCATTGACTTGCCTGACCTGCGGTCCTAAGATTTCAAGCCGATGATCGGCCAGACCATTTCCCATTACCGCATCGTCGAGAAGCTGGGCGGGGGCGGGATGGGTGTCGTCTACAAGGCTGAGGATGTAAAGCTCGGTCGCTTTGTCGCCCTAAAGTTCCTACCCGACGATGTGGCGCAAGACCCTCAGGCGCTCAGCCGCTTCCAGCGCGAAGCCAAAGCCGCCTCTGCACTGAATCATCCCAACATTTGCACGATCCATGAGATTGATGAGCAGAACGGACAAGCGTTCATTGTCATGGAGTTTCTGGACGGGGTGACGCTGAAACACAAGATTGCTGGCAAGCCGATGGAGATCGAAACGGTGCTGTCGCTGGGCATTGAGATGGCCGACGCACTCGATGCGGCTCATGCCGCTGGCATCGTGCATCGGGACATCAAGCCTGCAAACATCTTCGTCACCAAGCGCGGGCACGCCAAGATCCTCGACTTTGGCTTGGCGAAGGTGACACCGGTTTTCTGCAATGCCGCTGACGTTGGGGCGACGGCGCAATCGACTGTGACGCTGGAAGAACACTTGACCAGTCCCGGCGCGGCAGTCGGAACCATTGCCTACATGTCACCCGAACAAGTGCGAGCCAAGGAATTGGACGCCCGCACTGATTTGTTTTCGTTTGGTGCGGTGCTATATGAGATGGCAACGGGGGCATTACCCTTCCGTGGGGAAAGCACAGGGGTGATCTTCAAAGCTATTTTGGACGGCACGCCAACGCCAGCCCTGCGGTTTAATCCTGATCTGCCAGCGGAACTGGAACGGATCATCAGTCACGCACTAGAGAAGGACAAGAACCTACGCTACCAGCATGCCGCCGACATTCGTGCGGAATTGCAACGGCTGAAGCGGGACACGGAGTCAGGGCGACTACCAGCAGCCTCAAAGGCTGAAGCCACCACTCGCCTACGAATGCGCTGGAAGGTTACGCTCTCAGTTGCGTTAATTGCGGTGGCACTCGCAGTCGGCGGTTACTTCTACCTTCACCGCCCGCCCAAATTCACCGACAAAGACACCATCGTGCTCGCCGACTTTGTGAACACCACGGGCGATCCAGTGTTCGATGACACACTCAAGACGGCACTCACGGTTTCCTTGAGACAATCGCCCTTCCTGAATGTGCTCGGTGACGATAAGGTGGCAGCGACCTTGCGACTCATGGCACGTCCAACCACCACTCCGCTCACATCCGACGTGGCTCGTGAGGTTTGCCAGCGTGCGGGCAGCAAGGCGTACATCGCTGGGGCGATTGCTGCTCTCGGTAGCGAATATGTGCTGGGGTTGAAAGCAGTGAATTGCCAGAGCGGGGACACGCTGGCGCAGGAGCAGATGACAGCCGAGTCCAAGGAGAAGGTACTAGACACTCTGGGTAAGGGGATAACTAAACTGCGGGGCGAACTCGGCGAATCGCTGAGTACAGTGCAGAGATTTGATACTCCCCTCGCCGAGGCGACAACGTCTTCTCTCGAAGCTCTCAAAGAGTACAGTCTTGGCGAGAAGGCGTGGGACGAGTCAAGTGCTAGCACAGCTCTGCCCTACCATGAACGTGCCATCCAGCTCGATCCGAATTTTGCCATGGCGTATGAGGAAGTGGGTAGCGATTACCACGATTTGGGTGAAGTCGGACGCGCCAGCGAATACTTGACCAAGGCATTCCAGTTGCGGGAGCATGCCAGCGAGCGGGAAAAGCTGGGCATCACCGCTTTTTACTATTCGAACGTAACCGGGGAACTGGATAAAGCGGCATGGGCTTATCAGGAGAAAATCCACAACTACCCGCGAGATTACAGTCCATACCTTAATCTGGGCTACGTGTACGCCTCGCGAGGGGAGTGGGAAAAGGCGAGGGACGCCTATAGCCAAAGCCTACGCCTCGCCCCGGACAGTGTCGCTCCATACGTCAATCTCGTTACCACACTCCTCGCCTTGCAGCGATTCGACGAGGCGCGGAGGACAATTCAGCAGGCGGACGCACGAAAACTAGACGATTTCATTCTTCACAATGCCCTCTATGCTCTGGCTTTCCTCGGCGCAGATTATCCGGCCATGGCAGAACAGCAGCAGTGGTTGACAGGCAAGCCGGAAGAAAACTATGGGCTTTCGCTTGCATCCGATACGGACGCCTATGAAGGTCACCTGCACAGGGCGCGGGAACTGACCAAGCGGTCTGTGGAATCCGCGATCCGCGCTGACAGCAAGGAAACCGGGGCAATATGGCAGGAGATTGCCGCACAGCGTGAAGCCGCTTTCGGCAACGCGACGGATGCGAAGCGAGAAGCTGCGCAGGGCTTAAAGCTTTATCCCGGGAGTCAGGGTGTTGGGGTGGAAACCGCTCTCGCCTTCTCCATGGCGGGCGATACAGTGCGAGCCGAATCGCTGGCGCAAGAGCTGAACAAGCATTACCCGCTGGACACGCAGATGCAGTTCTTATGGCTGCCTGCGATTGAGGGGCAATTGGCGATTAACCGTAAGAATCCGGCTGAAGCCCTCAATGATCTGCAAGCTGTTTCGCCGATTGAATTAGGCATGATTCCGTTCGGAACCAGTAATTCCTGCCTTTACCACACCTACATTCGCGGTCAGGCGTATCTGGCGGCGGGTCAGGGCAAGGAAGCCGCCGCCGAGTTCCAGAAGATTCTCGACCACAGTGGCATCGTCTGGAATTGCTGGACGGGAGCCTTGGCGCGTCTGGGCGTGGCGCATGCGAACGCCTTGCAGGCGAGAACTTCGCAAGGTGCTGACGCCGATGCTGCCCGCGTCAGGGCACTCGCCACTTACAAAGACTTCCTCACTCTCTGGAAAGACGCCGACCCCGACATCCCCATCCTGAAGCAAGCCAAGGCCGAGTCCGCGGGGCTGCAATAGAGTTTAGATGATCGTTTCTAGTCCTGCGCAGGCTATGGCGCAGGAATGCCATCCCGCCACTGGCTCGTGGTGCCTTTCCCGCTCAAACAATTCTTCTCGTCCTACCCATTGGGACTAGTGCTGGTTGCGGATCTTCAACCAGGATGCGCTTGGCTGGTAGGGATCAAACTTTCGCTTCGCAACTACACCTTCGAGATCGCGCTCGCAGACAAGATGGAACAGCTCCTCACCCATGCCTTCATAAATCCAGTCAGGATGGGAACCGGACTGGGGCAGTCGTCCAGCCAACTCATTGACCCATCAATGAGCTCTATCGGGATGTTTCACGAGCTAACTGCCTGGACGAGTCTGTTATCCAACTCACAGGCTGCAAGTTTTTTCACACCTAGCCTTTCTCTCCATCACTTTCCTTGCCGGCCGCAGTCGAAACAGGAGTACAATCCCCGCGTATTTCTGGCCTCTCTGAAGAGCAATTCCCAGCACCACGTGCAAACACCCCGAGAGGCGAGTTGGGCCCCGAAGTCTCGAAAACGCACATCAGTCATTTTCAGTTTTGCTTGCTAAAAGGAGGGGATCATGTCAATTCAAAGTTCGTTCAGATACGTGGCGGTCATTCTATTGATCGCGCTCTTCGCTGTGGGAGGTTCTTTAGCCTACGCCCAGCGGGCAGAAACCAATGTGCCCGCTGGCAATCAAGTTTCGAAAGACCTCGGTCGTGCCGACGCATCGGCCGAAATCAACATCACAGTCCATCTTCAACTTCCAGACAAGACCGCTTTCGACAAAGCCGTCGCTGCACTCTACGACCCGGCTACGCCCACCTTCCACAAGTGGATGACCAACGCCGATCTAAGGAAGTACGCACCGACTGAAGGGCAACGTCAGATCGTTCGCCAGGAACTTGAGAGAAATGGGTTGGCGATTGTATCCATCGATGCGTTAGGCTTCACCATCCGCGCCCACGGCACCATCGCCAGCATTGAGAGCGCCTTCCACACCGAGCTCCACGAGTTTGAATACAACGGAAGAAAATTCCGCGCCAACGTTCGAGATGCCCGGCTCAGCGGCGAAGCAGGAGGCTATGTCTCCAGCGTGGCTGGCATTGAAAACCATCACGTGCGGCCGCTCGCCGTACGTGCTATTGATCCACGTACAAGGAAACCGTTCCCCTCAGTGCCGCTCAGCGCCAATACCACGGGGTTCCCCGCGGGAACTACCACGCACTGTCTCTCCGCACCAGCCACCTACACCGTGCAAGGGCCGACTCAATATCCGGTTGCTGTCTACTCCGGAACTGTATATCCGGTAGATTCGGACTTTCCTCAACCGCCCACCTGTGACTACCTTCCTAACCAATTGCAGCGTGTCTTGGGCCTTGATGAGGTTTATGCTGCAGGATACAAGGGCGCGGGCCAGACAATTGTTCTCATGGAGGGCTACGGTTATCCAACCATGGAGCAGGATGCCAACGAGTTCTACCAGCTGGCAGGCCTGCCCTTGCTCAACTCGTCAAACTTCAAGATTGTCTATCCCGAGGGTAAACCTAATCCTGAGGCGGGGATCGTCAGCGGTTGGAACATCGAAATCGCGCTCGACATGGATTCTTCCCATACTGTGGCTCCAGAAGCTAATATCGTTGTTGTTGCCACGAATGGCCAGGATAACGAAGACTTTCAGCAGTCGATTTTGTACGCGGCCGAAAAAGATCTGGGCAATACAATTTCCAACAGTTATGAGGAAGACCTCGATCTTCTCGCCGGTCCCCTGGAACAAACTTCCTGGGACGAGACACTCGAAGTCGCAACTGCCAAAGGCATCTCCGTCAATTTCTCTTCCGGGGATGGTGGCGATAATGGGCTGGGCACTCCGCTAGGCGCGCCCGGGGTTCCTTCAGATTCTCCGCATGCCACATCCGTGGGCGGTACTTCCATCCTCAATGACGTGTATCATCCGGGGTCCACGATTACCACGTCTTGGGGGGACACATGGGTCTTATTGCTAACCAACGGCGTTGTTGACGACCCACCGTCACCCTTCGGCCTATTCGGCGGCGGTGGCGGCGGTGAAAGCGTCTTTTGGCCAAAACCAACTTGGGAGAAGTCACTTCCCGGCACAGGCAGGCAGACACCCGATGTCTCGGCTCTCGCTGATCCGTACACCGGCTTTCCGATTGTTATTACGGTTGGCACGACGCAAGAAGTCCAATACGGCTGGGGTGGCACGAGTTTGGCCTGCCCCATCTTCTCCGGTTTCTGGGCCATTGCTAGCGAGAAAGCAGGGCATCCCCTGGGTCAGGCCGCACCGTTGATCGCCGCTCTGCCCTACGGTGGTGTTGAGGACGTGCTGCCGACCACCGACAGCACTCCGCACAATGTGACAGGGACTATTACGACCGCAACTGGCTCGACCAAGTACAGCGCTTCCGAAATCTTTGGAAGCTTGCTCGAAGGCAACACGGGTTTCACCAGCGCCATCTACCCCGCCCCGATTTATTTTACGGGAGCGAACGATGTGCTAGATTTCGGATTCGGGTTGGACAGCTCACTTACGGTCAAGCATGGCTGGGACAATGCTACGGGGTGGGGCACTCCTCACGGCCTGGCCTTTATCAACGCGGTAACTGCCGAGAAGTAGCACACAGTTGTTTCGGCGCAGGCCAGAACAAACAAATACTATGCCGCCCGATGTCTGGGCGGTTTTTCTTTGCATCACGCCGAAGTGGTTGCGTGTAACTTCTGTTATCAGGTCAGCATGACCCGAATCGGGTCACCACGAAGTATGAAAATAGTGCCCTACAACTTCGATGTTGCCGATATAAGCCGCTTACTAAGAATCCGGAATCCGGACTTGTGAGGTCGTGCGCCTGCGCAAGTATTCCGGAGCGTTAGAAAACGAGGGGTGCTTGACCAAGTGTGATGGGGTGCCCGCGAAGTTTTTGCGTGCCTGGGGTTACGTGAGATGCAGTCGCTGTCATAATTCGTACCGCATGGGCAGTTCGACCATCACCACAAGCTCGAAAGATGCCTCAGTAGGACATAGCTCACCGCAAACCACTGAGCAGGTATGGCGAAAACTGACCAGCGCACAGGTAGCGCACAAATCCCGCTGTCATCCTGTCGGGGAAGAACCGTACCGACAGCTGACAACGCAGCGCACAATTCGGCGCACAATGGCTGCCGAACACCAGCCCCTAACCCCGATTGTCACGATTGAATCCGCCCGGAAGTGATTGGTCCGCCGTAGGCGCATATAAGAGCAGCCTTTTAAAAGGGCATTGCTCTACCAGCTGAGCTACGCGCCCGCCTGCGGCTAAGCGACTACTGCTGAACCATTTGCTGACAATTCTAACACTTGCTGCTCGACGGTGCCGGGCAGGATGTCCCCAGTTTTGTCACCAGTCGGACTCAATTCCGGTTGTTGGCCAAACGCTGCCAACACGCGTTCCTCGCTGGGATGAATGTACTTCATCGCCACACTGAGCGATGCCCAACCCATAATCTTGCACAGCGTCCACGCATCAACATAGGGTGCGATCCTCGTTGCAAAGGTATGACATAGGCTGTCGGGGATGCTGTGTTCGTGTGAGGACCACCAAAGTTGACCATGCTGGTTGAGTGATACGGTCTCATGCAAACTGCAGTTAAAGGGTCAGGAACACAGACCGTAGGTACTCCATTTGTATCCATCGGAATCCCATTGGCACCAGGATAGGTACCGAAATAATTATCAAAACTTCGATTCTCCTGCATGATGATGAAGACGTGTTGAATGAGTCCATTCGGCGACGAGAAGGTCGCAGGGTGTTGGAGGGCACCGCCCGATTGCCCACGTGACGCGGTCTGACATAACGCGCCGGGAAGAACTAGAAGAATCAGAAGAAGAACCGACAGTTTGAAACGCATTCCGGAAGGATGAAACACTGACGCTCCCGCAGAACCCGCTCGCTCTGCGCACTCAAAATGGCGATCACCTTCGTGGACCTTAGAACCCTGGGACTACCGCAACCTGTGGGAAGTTTTGAGGTAATCCGCGAGCTTCAAACAAGAAGAAAATGGTTGCGATTACTCAACCGCTTGCGCCAAAAGCCGAATTTCCTCAAAACAGCCGAAAAGTGACTTCGACGTTGACCTGCACGGCGACCGGTTTGCCGTCTTTCATCGCCGGTTCGAACCTCCACTGCTTCACGGCTTCGATCGCCTTTTCATCCAAGCCAAGTCCCAACGTCTGCATAACTCTAATGTCGCGGGTTTTGCCGTCGTAGCCGACAATCAGCCACAGCACGCAGGTTCCCTGATACTTGGCTTTGCGAGCTTCTTCTGAGTACTCGGGATCGGGCGTGAAGACCGGTCGTGGGGCAGACACTCCGCCGCCGACCCGGAACACGCCTCCACCGATGCCGCCGCCACGACCTGGGCCAACACCCGGCCCCTCTCCGCTACCTACACCCCCACCGCTTCCGGATCCAATCCCACCGCCGAATCCGGTGCCGTTCGATGGCGGACCCGAAGGCAGGTGCGACATGGGATCACCCAGAGTCGGCAGATTGTTCATCGCCAGATGAATCTGGGGCGGAACGACAACCGTGGGCTCCGCGGTTAGCTTGGGATTTGGGTTTCGCACAACTGCCATCGGCGGAACGATCTGTTCCATGGAGAACCTCGGGAGTTTGCCCTTTGGCGCCTGAAGCTTGTCGCGGTCACCGCCACCGCCGCCACCGCCGGACTGCGTCCTGGAAGGTGGTAGTGGGAGAATATCTTCGGGCGACACCAGAGTGACAATGGCACGCGGCCTCTGTACTTGTTGCACAACTCTGCGGGCCAGGAAAGTGAAACCGATGACCGCCGCCAGCGCCAGAACATGCACTACCGTGGAGCCGAGCACGCCATTCTTCTTGTAATCGTAAAAGCCCCAGATGTCCTTGACGGGAAGCGGCTTCGAGGTAAGGACCAGCGAAGGCAGCTTCTTGGGAAAGAAGAAATCGTTAAGATTCTGGAACAGCGACTTCCACAGTGGTTGCTCCAGTGTAGTCCTGGACAGCAGCAGATTCAGCTCGGGTTCGCGGTCGGCGCGAGGTATGATTTCTAGTGCAGCCATACCCGACTCGGCGTCCTTGCTTCCGTGAGGATTCAGAAATAATATGTCTTCTCCTCAATCTTCCATAGGATCTTCGCCGGATGCATCCTTCCTCTCAATCTCACTGTTTTTCAGTTTCCTTACTTGCAACAAGGTTAAGGGGTGTGACACATCTAGCCATTTTGGTTTGTACTCCTCACGCCCTCCCCTTTCAGTGACGTGGATCACTCCCCGCCTCTGACAACGGCTCGGACTAACTGATCAAACTCACGCCGCGGCTGCCTGTTTCTTGCTCTGTACCAGCGTCACCATCTTGATCGGGACGTTCAAGGCATGAGAAATCGGACACTTCGCCTTTGCGCGATTACAGGCATGTTCGAATTTCTCGGCATCGGCCGGCCGCACATCCGCCGTTATGTTCAACTGAATGCCTGAGATGTGCCAGCGATGCTTCTCCTCTTCCAGGGTCAATATCGACTCGGTTCTTACATATTCGTGTCTGAGGCCAGCTTTGGCAATCTCCTGCGTCGCTATCAGCGACATGCAAGAAGCCACTGCCGCAGCCAGCATTTCAGACGGGCTGGTACACGGTTCGTTGCCCGTGCCGGAACTGAACGAGTAAAGAGCATTGGAGATCACACCGCTGGAGGTTGAAACGGAACCCTCTCCCGCTCCAGGGCCGCCTTTCCATGTTGCGATAGCACTGCGTGTCATATGACCTCCTGACCTGCCTTTCCATTCTTTATCCTCCCTCGTTGCCCTGTGCTTGTATGTGATGTAAAGCCGGTGGCGTCGGGCTTTGCCTTGGCGAGGGTCGCGGCCTTCGGTTTGTCTTGGTCTCGCCTACGCTGCTGCGCACTCCCAAAATCGGGAGCAAAGACCATCACTGACTCGTGCGTCTTTGCGGGAGGATAGTGAAATGTGGATGAGTAGGTTGGGGAGGTTGGCGATGGACGTTTTCTGCAGTTTCTGCGGCAAGCCGAAGGGCGATGCTAAGGACTGGCTGCTGGGCTTCGAAGGCATAAAAGAGAAGAGCGTTGTGATGAAGTACGCCATTACACTACTAGGGAAATGGGATGAGCAACGTACCAGCGAGCCAAATGCGGTTCACTTCTGCTCCACTGCATGCCAGAACAACTACATTTGCAAGAATTACGGTAACGACACTTGGGCGGCCTAATTACATGTACTCTTTGATGTTACGTAAGGTTAGTGGCTAGAGGAAGGCCCACCCTCCAGGGATTTGTAAGGTTAGTCCGTAACAACACCCGAGGCCGACGGGTGGACATGTCCCCCGATGTGTCGCACGTATCCCTATCCTGAATGCACACTCTGGGTGACAGCCGATCATCTATCCACACTGATGTGCATCGACTTTAGGAAGTCGACATCCTCTGGGTTGAGCGCAGACTGGAGTCTGCAGCTTGTCTGGGCTCGCGAAGTCATTGGCCTATCATCTCGCTTCACGATCCCGATCGTGGCATTCAGGAACAGAATCACTTCGTAGCCGCTTTCCTGGATTTGCGCAGCCACTCCTGAGATCTGTTCCGACGTGCAGATCGAGTCCTTGATGGCCAGACCAAATTCCTCAACAAGGCGTTGTAGTCGCTCATCCACGATCCCTCCTTTCCGGAGCCGGCTTTTGGGAGGCGGCTGTCACCTCACTCCAACGCTGAGTTTTGGGGGTAAACAACCACCGAGAATTGCCGCCTTAGCTTGTGGTTCTGTCGATCTGATACAAATTGTACGGTTCAACCCAAACGCAGGTCTGTGATGTGTAGCACGAGGTACCATCAGCCGGGCCAAGCCTCCCTTCGGTGGAAACTACGTGTCGCCGCAGCAGTTTGTCACACTGGCAAAGCGGAAAGGATGTCACGGTACCTCCATTTCCTTCAACGAACCCACGCTTTCTCCGGAGTGGTCCTTGGATGTGTTTCGCTTGGCACGGCCTGAGGGTTTGTCTGACACCTTTGTCACAAATGGCTACATGACTCCGGAGGCCCTGGACTTGCTGATCGATGCAGAGCTGGATGCAATGACGATGCGCCTGCGCTTATACTTCGCCGCCTAGAAAGACCAGGGGTGCTTGCCCTCCGGATGATGGGGTGCCCGCGAAAGGTGGCGCCTGACTGTCACCACTTTTGTCACCAGTACCCATGCCTACCTGCTGCGACTGGTTACGACGACACACAGTGGAAAGGTGCGCTGGGCCCGTGATTCATCGTGATCTGCTGCTACCAGCTAAGTGATTGATTCGTTGTGCGCCGAGTATTAAGAGGGGATTGCTCTACCAGCTGAGCTACGCGCCCACTTGTGTTCAATCTAGCACATTCTGAAGGGCTTAGTTGAACATTCGCCGTTCCCGAGCCAACGCCGTTCGAATCGCTGGTGTCAGTTCTAGTCCCAGTTGAGTTCTTCCGATGGGTGTCAGCGGTGCCGACATCAATTCCGGCAGCCTCAGCGTTGACCAGCCGCTCTACCGCGTCCTTCTTGTGCTGCTGGGCGAGATGTGCGTACCGCATGGTCATCTGGATTGTCTTATGGCCCATCAATTCGGCGCCGGTGCGAAGATCAACACCTGCGATGACCAGCCTACTAGCGAATGTATGCCGTAGGCAATACCACGAATCGAGACGGCTAAAATGTAACCGGAAGGGGCGCCGTCGAGACATCTAGGATGTAACCCAACTCAAGCGTGGTTTGAGGAGGGTTACGTTGGGAAGCAAGGCGAAGTGGGAATACTTTCGGGTGGTCTATGAGCGCTATCACAAGAGCGCACGCC